>ERZ773267.934-NODE-934-length-17592-cov-3.304556_pt1 | contig 17592 bp, 16 predicted proteins | sample MGYA00511959_ERZ773267 | MGnify/ENA primary metagenome ERZ773267 (study PRJEB29015, sample SAMEA2738165) | human oral metagenome | biome: human oral; feature: human-associated habitat; material: saliva | place: China | collected 2240 ... | reverse complement strand
TTGCATCTCTTGGCCTGGATTTAGTAACGCGTCTATTATTCTACTATTTGGCATGACGTAGCCTTTGTTTTGCACCCAAGGGCTATCTTCTTTAGTATATTTTTCGCCAGGAACCGAGCTTAGGCCTTTTAGAGCCGGCGCTATAAAGCTTTCCGTGCTGGTTTTATGCCCCTGATCGCAAGTCATAAAGCCGCAACCCTCTTTGCCTATGTGCCCTAGCATCGAGGCTAGCGTGATAAGAGCCCAATACGACTGCTCTCCGTGATCTTGTCTTTGGATAGCAAAACCGCTTATTATCAAAGACTCGTTTTTGGCTAGCGACATGCATAGCTCCTCTAGCTTTTTGACGCTTACGCCGCAAATTTTGCTAGCCCAGTCTAAATTTTTAACTACATTGTCGTGAGTGCCTAGAAAATAATCTTTAAATTTATTAAATCCAACGGTGTATTTGCCTATAAAAGCTTCGTCGTATAGTTTATTTTTGTATAGATAGTGGCACATGCCTATCATCATGGCCGTATCCGTCCCCGGCACCACGCCTATAAAGTCCGAGTTTAGATACCTGATGGTGTCGTTTTTATAGGTGTCTACGGCATAAATTTTCTTTTCGCCTTTTGCGTTCATATCTTTTAGCTTGGCATACACGTCGTAGCCTTCGTGGGTAGGAGCGCCTACGCCTATTTCATTGGTTACTACGGGATTGCTTCCCCAAAAAACTATCGTTTTAGCAGACTTTAGCACCGCTTCCCATTTCGTAGGAACTTCGTTTGGTTCGATAGTTCCGATAACGTAAGGCATGATAACGTGACCGGCGCCATAGGAGTAGTTGCCGTCTTCTGAGACGAAGCCGCCTAGTATCGTTAGCATCCTTCTAGCCGTAGCTCTACCCCAGCTGACTTTACCGCTGCCGCCCCACCAGTAGCACTCTCCGTAGATGCTCTCGAAGCCGTATTTTTCAAAATTTTCTTTTAGAACTTTTGCGGCTAGATCAAGCGCCGTATCCCAGCTAACTCTTACGAATTCCTCCTCGCCTCCAAGCTCGGGTTTATTTGGTCCTTTTTTCTCCAAATAACTCTTTCTAACGCAAGGATACAGTACTCTGCTTTCGTTTTGGACGTAGTCTGCGACGGCGTTATTTAAAGTGCTTGGGAATTTATCCGCCTCAAAAGGATCTACGCTAGTTATCTGTCCGCTGACTACGTTTGCGTAAAACGGACCGAATCTATATTTGCGCAAAAAACCTTTTTCTGGTCAAAAAGCGTCTGAGTGACGCCCCTCTATTCTGTTGGCTTGCAGGCTGACGACGGCTAGCGCGCTAAGCTTTAAGAAATTTCGTCTTTTCATTTTTTCTCCCTTGAAATGAAATTTGGTTATCTCGTCTTTGGTGTTTCGCTAAATGCACTCTCGGCCAAGCCTACGGCTAAATTTGAATTCGTCGGCATTATTTATTAAACCTCCTTTAGTTATAAAAATTAATTTTGTGGTTATATGATATTATAAGAGATAAAGAATAAAAAGTATATAAAAAATGTGATTTTAGTAGATATTGTCTGGTTTTAAGCGTATAAGAGCGTGAAATCGACTGTAAAATTTATAAAAAATGGCTAAAATTTGAGCCAAATTTAAGATAGGCAAATAAAAATGTTAAATGATTATGGCGACCAAATTTATCTTATCGGCGATGTTCACGGCTGTTATAAAACCCTCTGCGCACTGATAGATCGCTTGCCACGCGGCGCTGATTCTAAAATTTGCTTCGTGGGCGATCTGATAGACCGCGGCGAGGGGAGTTTTAAGGTCGTGCAGTTAGCGATGCAGCGAGGCTACGCGGCTGTGATGGGCAATCACGAGTACCGCCTTTTGCAACACAAAGACGCATTTTTACGCGGCGAAATGCCTAACGATCCGCGCTGGTTTTTCCTCAACGGCGGTGCGCAGACCTTCGCCTCCTACGCCAAAGCTAGCCGCGCCCAGAAGCTTGCGCACATAGAGTTTTTGTCAAATTTGCCACTTTATTTGGAGTTTGACGAGTTTAAAAACGCGCAAGGCAGGCAGCTCGTCGTATCGCATTCGGCGGCCGGGCGAATGTGGCCGCTACGCAGCTCGGACGGCGAGAGCGCGGCGGAGTTTAGGCGGCACGTGCTTTGCAGTAGAGGCGATTTTAGCCAAAACGATGGCATCTTTAACGTCTACGGTCATACGCCGATCGCTGAGCCTGACATCACGAATTTTAGCGCAAACATCGACACGGGCTGCGTCTATAAGCATAAATTTGGCCATCTTTGTGCGCTTGAGTTTCCGAGCATGCGGGTATTTATACAGGAGAATATCGAGGAGGGCGAGTGAGTTTACTGAGCTAAAATTTCATCGTAGCTTTCTTTGCTATTAACTATTTCATTATCTATAAAATCACAACTTAGGCGCAAAATTTTACCATTCGAAAACATGTTTCTGATATGTGCCGCCAGGATACCTGCATCTTTGTCGTTTGGGCAAGGTATCCTAAAAACAACTCCCGTTTCTATGTCGTCTACAAAATTTGTTTTTTTGTTTAGATTTTGATATAAATTTCTTGTTGTGATTCTAACCGCAGATCCATAGTACTTGCCGTCAAGCGTACACTCTGCTAGCGTTTTTATTAAGCCACCTTTTATATCATAGATGGAGGCAAAATTATGTTTGGCAATTTTTATCTCTTCCTTTGTTATTTATGGACTCCTTTTGTGATTAAAATTTTGCTTTTTACAAATACGTCATATTTTAGTAAAAATTGGCTAAATAAATTTTGTGTCATTTTTAAAATTTAGAAGTAAAATTTAGTGCTAAAATTTAACCAAATAAAATTTGGATTTTCAAGATGCGGGTCTCGGTGGGTCAAATTTGAAACCGAAATTTACAAATTTAATTTCAAATTTAAGCGAAAAAAGATAAGGCGAAGTGTCTTGTGATGAATTTAAATGTTGCGACGAAATTTTCGACCGAAGATAGAACATATAGTTCATCGAGGGAGAAAATTTCTAGCTCATTTAAAGGCGCGCAAGAAACGAGCCGCTCACAATTTACGTATCTTGGCGATTTCGTCTCGTAGCGCCGCTGCCTTCTCAAACTCCAGCTGCGCCGCGGCTTCCAGCATCTGTTTTCTTAGCTCTTTGATTATGCTCGCTCGTTCGCTCGCGGGCATTTTTTCTAGATTTGCGCCTTTTCTTAAGATCTCCGTGCCGTCCTCGACGTGCAGGCTCTCCTCGATATTTCGGCTAGCCGAGCGCGGCGTGATGCCGTGGGCGCGGTTGTACTCCTCTTGCATCTTACGTCGTGCCAGCGTCGTATCCATCGCTTCTTGCATGGATTTGGTGATCTTTTTGGCAAACATCAGCACTCGGCCGTTTACGTTTCTAGCCGCGCGCCCCATCGTTTGGATTAGGCTCGTCGTCGAGCGTAAAAAGCCCTCCTTATCGGCATCCATGATGGCTATGAGGCTAACCTCGGGCAGGTCAAGCCCTTCTCTTAGCAAATTTATGCCGATGAGCATATCAAACTCGCCGCTACGCAGTCCGCGGATGATCTCGTTTCGCTCGACGGCGTCGATGTCTGAGTGCATGTATTTGACCTTGATACCTAGCTCGGTGTAGTAGCGGCTGAGCTCCTCGGCCATCTTTTTAGTTAGCACGGTGACCAGCACGCGTTCGTTTCTCTCGATCGTTTTTTTGGCCTCGTCAAATAAAATCTCCACCTGATTTTCGCTGTCTTTTATCTCGATTAAGGGATCAAGTAGTCCCGTCGGACGTAAAATTTGCTCGTAAACGTGACCTTGGCTCAAATTTATCTCGTATTCGTTCGGGGTCGCCGAGACGAAAAGAAATTTGGCGCGTTTGTTTATAAACTCGTCAAATTTGAGCGGACGGTTATCCAGTGCGGACGGCAAACGAAAGCCGTACTCCACCAGCACCTCTTTACGGCTGCGGTCGCCTGCGTACATACCGCGAAACTGCGGCAGGCTCACGTGACTCTCATCCACGATGACTAGGTAGTCCTTGCCGCCAAGCTCAAAATAATCAAACATCGAATACGGCGTCTCTCCGGGCTTTTGTCCCGTTAGGTGTCGCGCGTAGTTTTCGATGCCTTTGCACATGCCCGTGCTACTCATCATTTCTAGGTCAAATTCCACTCGCTGTTTTAGGCGCTGGGCTTCGACGAGCTTACCTTGCTCGTTAAATTCTTTTAGCCGCTCGGCTAGCTCCTCCTCGATCTGCTTGATGGCGATTTTTAGGCGGTTTTCGCCCACGATAAACTGGCTGGTCGGGTAGAGGATAAATTTTTTCAGGTCGTGTCTTTTTTTGTTTTCCAGCACGTCTAGGCTATACATCGTCTCGATCTCGTCGCCGAAAAACTCGATCCTAAACGCCTCGTCGTTAAAATACGCGGGATATACGTCCACCACGTCGCCGTTTACGCGAAAGTCGCCTCGGTCGAAATAAACGTCGTTTCGCTTGTATCCCATATCCACCAGCTTTTGCAGTAGCGCGCGCTGGTTGATTTTATCGCCGACGTTTAGGTATGCGACCATGCCTTTGTATTCGCTAGGATTACCCAGGCCGTAGTTTGCAGAAACTGAAGCCACACAGACGACGTCATCAAAGCTTAACAAGCTAGCCGTCGCAGAGAGACGTAGGCGCTCAAGCTCATCATTTACCGAGCTATCCTTTTCTATATATAGGTCGCTTCGTGGGATGTAGGCCTCTGGCTGATAGTAGTCGTAGTAGCTGATAAAATACTCCACGTGATTTTTAGGGAAAAAGCCCTTAAATTCGCTATAAAGCTGTGCTGCGAGGGATTTGTTGTGCGTCATGATTAGCGTTGGCATATTTAGCTCGCGTATGACGTTTGCCATCGTAAAGGTCTTGCCCGAGCCCGTGACGCCTAAAAGCGTTTGATATTTGTTGCCAGATCTTACGGAGGCTACGATGTTAGCGACTGCGCGGGCCTGATCCTCGCTCGGGCTAAATTTGGACGAAATTTCAAAATTTTTCATTTTTTACCTTAAAAATCAGCTTTTTTTGTTACAATTACGTAAAATTATACCAAAACTAAGGAAAAAGATGTTTGATAACGATAAAGTACTAAACACCCTAACCGACAAGGTAAACGACCTGCTAGCTAGATATAACGAAATCTGCGAAGAAAACGAGTCTCTACGCAACGAACTAATCAGCGTCAAAGCCCAAAACGAAGCAAAAACAAACCAAATCGCACGCCTAGAAGAAGATCTGAGAACCAAAAATACCGAGAGCGACGACGTTATCCGCAAGATCGAAGCGGTACTGGGAAAATAAGCAAACGATGAAAAAAATAACGGTAAAAATAGCTTCCACATTCTACAACATCAGTCTCGAGGACGACTTTGCCCAAAATTTTGAAAAAGAGTGGGAGACCTTTACCGGAGGCAAAAAGTATCTCGACGTCAAAGAGCTACTAAGCGCCTTTGTCCAAAAATGCTATGAAAACTATCAGCAGGAGCGCGATCTGCGCTCTTTGGCCCAAAAACTAAGTAAAGAAATAAGTTAAATTTTATTATATATTACTTTTTTACACGCGTTTATACAAAAATCTTTCTTTTTAATGTGTTTTTAAGCTAATTAACTATATAATCCCGTCGACTGCATAAGTGTATGCAGAATAAACACAAGGAGTCTCGTATGAGAAAAGGTTTTACAATGATTGAGTTGATCTTCGTGATCGTTATTTTAGGTATTCTAGCTGCTGTAGCTATCCCAAGACTAGCCGCGACTCGTGATGACGCTGAGATCTCAAAGGCTGCTACAGATGCTGCAACTCTAGTTTCAGAGATTACTAGCTACTATACGGCTCAAGGTCAATTACCGACAAATATCGAGAAGATTACAAATATTAAAGTTGGCGGTACTGGAAAAACCGTAAGTTTACAGGTAAAAAATGCAAATTGCATTAGGTATGCGGTTTCTAATGCTACTGCAGATAATGCCGACAAAGGAATCAAATCGGGTGATCCAATCTTAACATTGACAAATGAAGCCAGTACTGAAGCTGCTTGCAAAGGTGTTCAAGAAGCAGTTAAAAAAGTGGTTAGCTCAAGCCCTATCAAACTTGGCGGAAGTAGCGTAAAATTTAACTAATACTTAGTTAAAGAGCTTTACATGGTTTTTGAGCCCAAGTTTGCTTAATGCAGCTTGGGCTTTTTAAATTCTACTAAAGTAGCTTATGGAAGCGGGCTTAAATGTGTTTTTCCACAAATGAGCTAGTTTTGTATAAAGTGTCCATGATATTTTGATTTCTAGGTTATTAGTAGTATTTTTATAAGGATTTTGCAATGAAGCGTGGGTTTACAGTACTTGAATTAGTTTTTGTAATAGTCATTATAGGTATATTGGCTGGTATTGCTGTACCAAAACTATTTGTGACAAGGGATGATGCTGTAATCGCTAGAGCAAAGTCTGATATAGCTTCAATAAGGAGTGCTGTTATGAATGCGTACAATACAAATATGCTAACAGGTAGTTTTACTTACCCTGCACTTGAAAAGACAGGTAGCACGACAGGGCTTCTCTTTGAAAACGTTCTTCAAAGCGGCATAAAAGTCGATACAAAGAGCGGGTGGTCAAAGTCTGGAGATAAGTATAAATTTACTCTCGGAGGCAAGTCTACCGAATTTACGTATAACGTAGCCAACGGTGCTTTTACTTGTCCTAAAACCGATAGCCTTTGTGCGGCCTTAACGGAGTAATGTTTTATCGTAAAGTAACTAAAATTAGCTTAGTTTTAAAGTTGCTTGTTTGTCGTTCTTTGTTTAAAATTACACAATTTACCCAAAATTTAATTAACATCAAATACCAAAATAGTGTCGGCTGTAACCACCCAATTATGGCCGACTTTTTTTCTGCAAATTTATTTAACGAAATATTCAAAGATTTTATTGTTAAAGAATATGCGAATATGTATAAAACAAAAATACAAATTTTAAGTATTAAAAATATTCTAGTTAATGCTTTTTCTGCAAATATAATGAGTGTAAATTGGATTTTTTTAGCGCATAATGTCTGTAGTGGATTTTTTGATAGTACTTTGCGGATAATTATAATTAATAAGCATAGTTTGTTTTGCTGTGAGACGAAAGATAAGTAGTGTTCGATACTAATGAAATAAAATACTATGAAATTTTACTAAGCGGACTAAGGTTGGAGCCGCTAACGTACCATTCGACCGAAATTTTATATCCTTTTCGCGCCGTTATAGTGGAAATTAGAGGCAAAAAGGCTTTAGGATATGTTTTGAGGCAAGTCGGCGAGCCGAGCTTTAAAACGGCTAAGATTTCTGAAGTTTGCACGCAAAAATTAACTAAAATTCAAATTGCTCTTTTAAATTTTATTTCTCGCTATTACGTTGTAAACTACTCTTTAGCAGTAGATATTTTTACTCCGTCGGATGAAAACGTAGGTATCATAAAGCACGAGCAAAGCGATTTTAAAACTCCAAATCTAAATGCAAATCAACAAGATGCGCTAAATTTTGCAAAGAGCCATAAAACGAGTTTGATTTTCGGCGATACGGGAAGCGGTAAAAGCGAGATTTATTTTTCGCTTATCCGCGAGTATCTGCTAGCAGACAAGCAGGTTTTGCTTTTGATGCCGGAAATCTCGCTTACGCCTCAGATGACAAAGCGACTAAAAAGCTACTTCGGCGAGAAATTTGGCGTATGGCACTCAAAAATAACGCCGAAAAAGCGCGGCGAGATCCTGCAAAAATTTCAGAGCCGCGAAATAAATTTGATCGCAGGCGCGCGCTCGGCGCTGTTTTTGCCCTTTACCGAACTTGGGCTTATTATCGTCGACGAGGAGCACGACGACAGTTACAAATCTGCGCAAAATCCGCATTATAACGCCCGCGACCTCGCGCTATTTTTAGCGAGCAAATTTGACGTCAAAGTCCTACTTGGCTCGGCTACTCCGAGTGTCGTGAGCTTTAAAAAGCAGCCGCATTTTAGGCTAAAAGGAACGTTTTTTAAAAGCGAAAAAAAATTTATCTACGACGAGAGCGAGACGGGGCTAAGCGATGTGATACTGGGCGAACTTGCGGCGAGTTTTGCGGGCGGTAAGCAGGCGGTGGTCTTCCTGCCGACGCGTGCAAATTTCCGCTACCTGTCGTGCCGCGAGTGCGGCAGTACGATAAAGTGCCCGTTTTGCAGCGTCGGAATGAGCTTTTATAAAAAGCGAAACGTGCTAAAGTGCCAGTACTGCGGCTTTACAATGTCTGCGACATGTTCGTGTGAGAAGTGTGGCAGCGAGATGATCGAGGCGAAAAAAATCGGCACCGACGAACTAACGGAGGCCTTGCGCTCGGCGTTTCCAGCGGCTAGGATCGAGAAATTCGACCGCGACGAGATCACGACGCAAAACAAGCTCGAAAAGACGCTAAAGGCCTTTAACGCGGGCGAGATAGACGCGCTAGTCGGTACGCAGATGTTAAGCAAGGGGCACGACTACCACAACGTGGATCTTGCCGTCATCATGGGTGTAGATGAGCTGCTAAATTTTCCTGATTTTCGCGCTCGCGAGCGGACACTGGCGCTGGCAATGCAGGTAGCGGGCAGGGCTGGTCGCTCGGGCGAGGGGCGCGTGGTCGTGCAGAGCAGGCAGCGAGAGTTTTTTGAAAATTTTATCGCGGACTACGACGCGTTTTTGGCTGAGGAGATTCTTGCTAGAGAGCCTATATATCCGCCGTTTGCTAGGCTTTTGCGAGTTATCGTTAGCGACAAAAGGGAGCAGGCGGCAAAGCAAAGACTTGAAATTTGCGTCGCCGAGCTCGAAAATTTGCGCGCCGCTGAGTCTTTGCTCGAGATCGTCGGACACGGCAAGTGCGCGATCGAGATCCTTGGCGGTAAATACCGTTTTGAGATTTTACTGCGCTGCATCTCTCACGCTCCGCTTATAAAAGCTGCTCGCATCTGCGCCGCGCATGGCTTTGACGTCGATATGGATCCGATAAATTTCTCGTAAATTTGATTTCTTTTCGTTTGATTTTCGATGTTTAGTTTGGGCACCGCAAAAGCGTCTTAAATGTTTTGCAAGGTTCGTAAAATCAAATTTCACATTCGGCTTGGTGTCAAAATTTAAGCTAAAACGAGCTCGTTTTGGTTTTGGCAGCTAGAGATCAAGTTTTAAATTTAACGCAAGTTTTGCTATTAATCCACTCACATAGACCAGCCAAATCTACCAAATAGTCTTTAGTGTGTTTTGATGACTGTTTGCAGATAAAGATATTATGAATTTAAAATCTTACTTAAATCAAAACTAAAATGTAATTAAAGTTTCCATTTATGATAATGCTTATCTTTTTAAGCCGAATTTTATATGATTTATATATAATCCCGTTATAATTTTATATAGCCTTAAATATACAGTCTAATTAAAATTATAAAAATCACCCTAAAGGAACTTAATGCAAAAATTTTTACAAGCCCTAGCAGGCTCGCAAAAATATTTCGTAAACTACGTTAGCGTCGCGATTTTTATCGTGATGGCGTGGATAGGCGGACTCAAAGTCGTGCAATACGAGGCTGACGGCATCGTGCCGTTTGTAACCAACAGCCCGTTTTTTAGCTACATGTATAGCAAAAAAGATATCGTAGATAACGGCAAGGGCAAAATGGTCGCCGAGTATAACCTACACAAAAACCCGGAAGGCCTAGTCGTGCCTAAAAACATCGAATGGCACAAACAAAATGGTACTTACGCAGTTTCGTACCTGATCGGCGCGATGATCTGCACTATCGGCACGCTCGTACTGCTTGGCATATGGTTCCCTAAACTAGGGCTTATCGGCGGGCTGCTGACGTTTGGCATGTCTATCGTAACGCTTAGCTTTTTGATAACAACGCCTGAGACTTGGGTGCCAAATCTAGGTAATCCAGCACTTGGCATCACTGAAAGCCCTAATCACGGATTTCCGTATCTATCGGGCGCTGGACGACTGGTACTAAAAGATATAATAATGTCTGCTGCGGGGCTAATCGTAGCCTCAAACGCGGCACGCAGGATTTTGGAGTGCTGCAAAAGCTGCTCGGCTAAGTAAAATTTGCAGATTTTAGCGAGCGGTACGCCTATTTATATTTTTAGGCGACTCGCCGCTCGCGGCCGTTTTTCTCATCTACTTTTTACTATCTTGTTACAAATTTACTTTGCTTTTTTAATCTATATCAAATCAATTTTATCCGTTTGCTCGCTCGTTAAATTTAGCAAATCGTATCCGCGTAAAATGCTGCTATAAGCGGAGATTTGGTAAAATGCAACCCTAAATTTAAAGGAGAAAATATGGCATTTTTCGATTTTTTCAAAAAAGGCGGCAAAAATAGCGCAAGTACCGCAAAGATCGGCAAGACCGCGCAGGAGCGCAAGGATATAAGCATCGAAATTTTAAAATCGCAAGGCGTGCCGTACATCGACCATTTGCCGCTACGATACGAGACGGGCGAGATCGCGCCGCGCGAAAAGGACGAGGTTGTCGCCCGTGCTATTTGCTCGTTTGCCGCGATAATGTGCGCTTGCACTATCAGAGATAACGGCGAGTTAACCGACGAAGACAAGCAGGGCACGAAGGACTTTTTAAGCAACCGCTTTGGGTGCATAGACAAACTCACGCGCATGGAGCGCCGCGTCATAGAGGGCGAAGCGAGCTACGACGAGGCCGTAAATATGGGCTGGAAATACGAGTCGCTGTGGGCGCTGATGTGGGCCATGAGCCTCGTGGAGGAGCTAAATTTCCCAAAGGATATCTGCGACTGCAAATTTGTGATGGATACCTTTGTCGGCGGCGATTTTTCTGGGCGCGTGAAAATGCGGGGCACTGATGAAATCTTGCAAGCGCTTGATCTCATCTACCGCTACCACTGGGCGTGCGTCAATGCCCGCGTGCACGGCACGGACAGCGCAGGGCTCGACGAAGAGGTCGTGATGGAGAGACGCGGCGGGCTAGAGTGGCTGTGCTGCAAGGGGGCAGAGAACGATAATCTGACGGGTGAATATAACGCGTGGGATTATCCGGACTTAAATACCTAGCGGCGTGTCTTTTTCCTTTATACGTCGTTGGAAATTTTGCCGAATTTCAGTCACGTATTATAATATACGCTCTTTTATTCGGCTCATTTCCGCCTCGTCTAAAGAAAAAATACCGCGCCTTATCTTTGCGTGTATCCCGCGAGCGTCTTTAAATGAGTTTGAAATTTTAAGTCTGCGGTAGGCTATATGCCTTATTTTGACTTAAAATTTTTATTGCATTCTTTAACTCAAATTTTAAACCAACCTACGCTTAAAAATTAAATTTCGCCTCGTTTAAGCGAAAATACTTCGTCTTAATTCCCGCGCTGTTTTTCTTTACTATATGTCGTTGCGTTTAAAATTTGCTCTATTACGTATCAAGCATGCGCTCCGCCCGCAAATTTCATCCGCGCCCAGTCTAACTTTGCAATATCGCCGCTTGCGTCATTTTGCTCAAATTTAAGTTGCAACTTTGGCAGACTATTTTTACAGCCTTGCTTCAAATTTGACCGCTCGTGCGTTTAGTTTTTGCTCGGTAGCAATTAATTAATTTTGATTTTGTTTAAATATTAAATAATGTTTATTATAATTGCGCTAAAAATCAATGGATGGATAATGCTTTTTAACTCTTACGAATTTATATTTTTATTTTTGCCCGTAACTTTTTTCGTATATTTTTTCTTGAACAAAAAGCGCCTTACCGAAGCGGCGAAAGGCTTTTTGGTGCTATCGTCGCTATTTTTTTACAGCTGGTGGAACATCGCTTATCTGCCGCTAATAGTAGGCTCGATGATTTTTAACTACTCTTTTGGGCTGGAGCTTTGTAAAAATAATCCCAAAATTTCCAAAAAATTCTCCTAGCTCTTGGTATCGCGGCAAATTTGGCCTTGCTTGGATATTTTAAATATTCAGACTTTTTGATCGCCAACGTAAATTTCGCCTTCGGTACGCAGATATCGCACCTAAATTTGCTCCTGCCGCTTGCTATTTCATTTTTTACGTTTCAGCAGATCGCATATCTGGTGGATTGCGCGGCGCTTAAGGGCGCAAAGCGGTACGATTTTTTAAATTACTGCTTATTTGTTACGTTTTTTCCGCAGTTAATCGCCGGCCCCATCGTGCATCACGAGGAGATGATGCCGCAGTTTGCAAAAATCAAAAACAAAATAATCAACTATGAAAATATCGCTCTTGGACTTTTTATATTTTCTATCGGGCTTTTTAAAAAGGTCGTTATCGCCGATACTTTCGCCGTTTGGGCGACCGAGGGATTTGACATGGCCGCGAGCTTAAATTTGATCGAAGCTTGGGTTACTAGCCTTAGCTACACGTTTCAGCTTTATTTTGATTTTAGCGGGTACTGCGATATGGCGATCGGCGCGGCGCTACTTTTTAACATCAAACTCCCGATAAATTTTAACTCGCCTTATAAGGCTTTAAATATTCAGGATTTTTGGCGTAGATGGCATATCACGCTAAGCCGCTTTTTGAGAGATTACGTCTATATCCCGCTAGGAGGCAACCGTAGCGGCAAGGTGCGTACGTACGTAAATTTGGCCGCGACCTTTGTGATAGGCGGCATATGGCATGGTGCGGCTCTGGTCGTCCAAAGGATTTGGAGTGAGTTAGGCTTTAGGCTAAATAAATTCGTAGCTTGGTTTATAACCTTTAACTTCGTAAATATCGCCTGGGTGTTTTTTAGAGCAAAGGAGTGGGATGACGCGCTAAAGGTGCTAAAAGGGATGTTTGGGCTGGGCGGCGGGCTAGCTCTAAATTCGCGGCTAGAGAAAAAGGTCGGTTTTTTGAGGGAGTACGGCGTTAAATTTGGCGAGTGGAACCCAAATATACAAATAGACAGCACAAACACCTTGCTCTACTACTTGATCGCGGGTTTTGCGGTCACTCTACTATTTAAAAACTCTGCGCAAAAACTGCAAGGCTTTAAGCTTGGCAGGCTAAATTTTACCCTTGCGGTGCTTTGTTTTACGCTGGGCGTTTTAAATTTGCACAAAATGTCTCAATTTTTATATTTTAACTTTTAGGAAAGTCGTATGAAATTTAAAAAATGGACGTTTAGCTTTTTGACCTCGTCGGCTTTGATTTTCGCGTTCGTAGCGGTTTTTAACTACCTGGTCGATCCATATAGGATTTACGATACCGATATCTTTAAAAATAAACCCAGAGAGGACTTGCAGTCGCGCTTTATGAAGGTTGTAAAGATCCAAAAAATCAGGCCCGCCTCGATAAAAAAGATAGAAAGCGGATATATGGCTGAGCGCAAAAGAGACGAGGTATCAAGGCTGTCTTATGAAAATTTTATCGAGATTTTAACGGACTCTCACGAAAATAACGTAACCCTAGATATCGCGATAAGTCCGCTGCATGCTAGGCTGCTTGAAACGATGGACTACAGAGTCGGGCTTGACGCGGCGTGGTACGAGTGGAAAAAGCAGATAACGGCCGTAAATGAAGAGGTTGCCAAGCGTCTAGGAAAAAAGCCGTTTAGGATAGTGGATTTTGGCGTTTATAACGAGATAACGGCACAGGAGCTACCTAAAAATGCCGATCAAGTCTCGCCGTACTACTGGGAGGCTAGCCACTATAACGCAAGGCTCGGCGATATGATGCTGGATTTCTTAACAAAGCAGGGCGAGCACGCGGGGCTAGGCGTAGAGATAACTAGCAAAAACATAGACGCGCACATAGAAAATCAAAAGAGTCTGAGATCTAAATTTATAGATACGCGGGAGTATAGGCGCGAGGTTTTAGGTAAGTAGATTTTAGGGCGGTAAATTTATTTAAAAGCCAAGATTTTATATAATCGCACAATAAAATTTAAAGGCCAAATTTGCAAAGATACCCCACGAAACAGATAAAAATCAGGGACGTAAAAATAGGCGGAGACGCGCCCATATCGGTGCAGTCGATGACGTTTAGCAAAACAAAAGACGTAAAAGGCACGCTAGAGCAGATACAAATGCTCTATTTTGCGGGCTGCGATATCGTGCGTTGCGCCGTGTTTGACAAAGAGGACACCGCCGCGCTACGCGAGGTCGTAAAAGCTAGCCCGCTGCCCGTCGTCGCCGACATCCACTTTAACCACAACTACGCCGTGATAGTTAGCGAGTTCGTCGACGCTATCCGTATAAATCCGGGCAACATCGGCTCGAAAAAGAACATCAAAGCCGTCGTGGACGCGTGCAAGCAGCGAAATCTGCCTATCCGTATCGGCGTAAACTCGGGCTCGCTCGAAAAGCAGTTTGAGGACAAATACGGCCGCACGGTTGAGGCGATGGTGCAAAGCGCGCTTTATAACATAAATTTGCTCGAGGATTTTGACTTTACCGATATCAAAATCTCGCTAAAATCAAGCGACGTCGAGCGCACTATGGCCGCTTACCGCGCACTACGGCCGCTCGTGGCGTATCCGTTTCACCTAGGCGTGACGGAGGCTGGCACTAGCTTTCACGCGACGATAAAATCGGCAATCGCGCTAGGCGGACTGCTACTAGAAGGCATCGGCGATACGATGCGAGTTAGCATCACGGGCGAGCTCGAGGAGGAGATCAAAGTCGCAAAAGCGATCCTAAAAGACAGCGGCCGCCAAAAAGAGGGGCTAAATATCATCTCGTGCCCAACCTGTGGGCGTTTGCAAGCTGACCTGATGGCTGCGGTAAAACTCGTCGAGGAAAAGACCAAGCACATCAAAGAGCCGCTAAACGTCTCGGTGATGGGCTGCGTTGTAAACGCGATCGGCGAGGCAAAGGGTGCTGACGTGGCGATAGCATTTGGCAAAGGAAACGGCATGATAATGCGCAAAGGCGAGGTTGTCGCGAGGCTGCCCGAGAGCGAGCTGGTCGATAGATTTTTACTCGAGATCGACGACGAGATAAAGTCGCGGGCGTAAATTTCGGTCGTCAAATTTGACGTTTGGCGGCGAGTGGAGTTGTCTGTTAAATTTAGGCGCTCAAATTTGATCGGTCAAATTTAGCTCGGCTTTGAGGTGGAGGGGTGCAAAACCGCACCCTTTACGGCGCTAACTCAAATTTGAAGGCCATAAGCTAAAGCAAATTTACAAATAAGCGTCAAATTTTATAAAATCCGCCCAAACGCAGGCAAATTTAACAAAACAAAAGGACACGAAAATGGCAAAAGAAAACATCGATATGCACAATCTCTACGACCTGGATATGGAGCGCGCGATTCTCGCGTCCATCATCTATAGCGCGGATAATCTAAGCGAGATTTTCGATATCCTAAGCCCGTTTGACTTTTACTTGCGCGCTCACGGCGACGTTTACGACGCGATGGTAAAGTGCCTCAATGAAAATTTGCCCGTCGAAACGGGATTTTTAAAAACCAAGCTGGGGAGCAAATTTGACGAGAACGTGATGAGCGAGATCATCGGCACGAACTCGATCCTGGACGTCAAAAAGTACGCCAACGAGATCAAAGAAAAATCGATCAAGCGAAGCCTGGTAAAAATCGCGCACCAGATACCTAGCAAAGTGAGCGAGGATAAGCCTAGCCGCGATATGGTGGACGAGCTTAGTCAGAGTTTTTATTCGCTAGTGGACGGGCAGAGCGCGGGCATCGTAAAAGACGCTGCTGTCATCATCGCAGACGTCATCGCTCACCTAGAAAAGCAAAAACTGCTCGAGGATAAGGATATCGTGGGCATCGACACGGGATTTCGTCAGCTAAACGAGATGACGAAGGGCTTTAAGCACGGCGATCTCATCATCATCGCGGCACGTCCCGGTATGGGAAAAACGACGATCTGCTTAAATTTGATGAACCACGTGCTAATGCGCGGCGGCGGAGTCGTGTTTTTCTCGCTTGAGATGCCGGCCGAGCAGATCATGCTGCGTATGCTAAGCGCTAAAACCTCGATCTCGCTGCAAAACATAATGACGGCCAAAATGGACGACGAGGAGTGGTCGCGCCTAAGCGACGCGTGCGAGGATATGTCTAACCGCAAGCTTTTTGTCTATGACAGCGGCTACGTAAACATCCACCAGATCCGCACGCAAATGCGCAAGCTCAAGTCCTCGCACCCCGAGATCACGCTGTGCGTCATCGACTACATCGGCCTCATGATGGCGACGTCAAATTTCTCCGACCGCCACCTGCAGATCGCCGAAATCTCGCGCGGACTAAAGCTACTAGCACGCGAACTAAACATGCCTATCATCGCGCTTAGCCAGCTAAACCGCAGCCTAGAGTCCCGCGCTAACAAACGCCCGATGCTAAGCGACCTGCGCGAATCAGGCGCCATCGAGCAAGACGCCGACATGATACTTTTTGTCTACCGTGACGAGGTTTACCGTGAGCAGGAGGAGAAAGAGGCCGAGAAAAAGGCGCACGCCGAGGGCAAGGAGTACGTGCGTAAATTTGTTCCTAATAAGATCGAAGAGGACGCCGAAATCATCGTGGGCAAGAACCGAAACGGCCCGGTCGGCACGGTCGAAGTGATATTTCAGAAGGAATTTACGCGCTTTGTCGATAAGAGCTTTGGCGCCGCGCACGTGGCGGAGTTTAACCCAAACGCCTAAAATGCGAAGTCTAAAGCTAAATTTTGCAAAAGCCGCAGCGAAAATCTATCTTTGAAAACGCGCGCGAGGTTTATATATTTTGCCTTGCGTGCGCGCTCGTTTTTGCGCTAAATTTGGGCTTTAGCTACTATAAATTTAGCGAATTTAAAGCCCAAAACGGCGTTATCTTACAAGCTAAAATTTTACAAAACTACGAAAAAACGAACGAAAAAGGCAAAATTTACCACGTTTTAAAGCTAAAAACGCAGGATTTTAGCTTTTATACGACGACTCAGGCGGATTTTGACGTGGGAGCGAACGAGCAAATTTTAATCGGCGCCGAAAACAAAAGCGTCAAATTTAAAGAGTACCTAAGCGGCTCGTTTTTTATGCCAAGCTACGGTGTAGCCGAGCTTCGCTACGCCACGAGCGAGGAGCGAATTTGCGATAAAATTTTTGAGTTTATAGCCGCGCAGCACGAAAGCGAAAAAATGACCGAGCTTTTTACCGCGCTGTTTTTAGCCGCACCCGTCGGTAAGGAGCTGCGGCAAGACGTAAATTTCTACGGCGTTGCGCATCTGATCGCGATTTCCGGTTATCATTTGGGACTGATTTTTGGGGCTTTATATTTTATTTTACGCCCGATTTACCGTTATTTTCAGGCGCGATATTTTCCGTATCGAAACGCCAAATTTGACCTTAGCGCGGTGATCTTTGTGGTTTTGTTTTGTTATCTTGCGCTGATTGGCTTCGTGCCGTCTTTTTTGCGGGCGTTTTTGATGAGCTTGCTGGCTCTGTTTTTACTCGCTAGAAACGTGCGCGTCGTGAGCTTTGAGCTGCTTTTTACGGTGATTTGCGCCGCTGTAGCGCTGATACCTAGTCTACTTTTTAGCGTCGGATTTTACTTTTCCTGTCTTGGTGTATTTTATATTTATCTTTATTTTTACGAATATATTTTTTAGTGAAAGGATGCAACATGGCACAATTAGTAAAAG
>ERZ773267.932-NODE-932-length-17615-cov-5.073747_pt1 | contig 17615 bp, 16 predicted proteins | sample MGYA00511959_ERZ773267 | MGnify/ENA primary metagenome ERZ773267 (study PRJEB29015, sample SAMEA2738165) | human oral metagenome | biome: human oral; feature: human-associated habitat; material: saliva | place: China | collected 2240 ... | reverse complement strand
GTGAGTCTGGGCGTCATGAACGACGAGCAGAAGGCCGAGCTGCGCCGCCGGCTGCGCGGAGGGGCCGCTGAACCGGTGGTTCCCTTCACCCAGCCGGGCAACCTCACCCGGGTCTACGCCGTGACCTCAGGCAAGGGCGGGGTCGGCAAGTCCTCGGTGACCGCGAACCTGGCCGCTGCCATGGCCGCCCAGGGCCTGAGTGTGGGCGTCGTCGACGCCGACATCTACGGCTTCTCCATCCCCCGCATGCTGGGCGTGGACCGGGTCCCCACCCAGCTCGACGGCATGATCGTGCCGCCCGTGGCCCACGGGGTGAAGGTCATCTCGATCGGCATGTTCGTCGAGGACAAGCAGCCGGTCGTCTGGCGCGGCCCCATGCTGCACCGCGCCGTCCAGCAGTTCCTCTCCGACGTCTTCTGGGGGGACCTGGACGTCCTCCTGCTGGACCTGCCGCCCGGGACCGGAGACGTGACCATCTCGGTGGCACAGCTGCTGCCGAACGCCGAGATCCTCGTGGTCACCACCCCGCAGACGGCCGCCGCCGAGGTCGCCGAGCGCACGGGACTCATCGCCACCCAGACGCACCAGAAGGTGGTGGGCGTCATCGAGAACATGTCCTACATGCCCCAGCCCGACGGCTCACGCCTGGAGATCTTCGGCTCCGGCGGGGGCGAGATCGTCAGCGCCTCCCTGAGCGAGACCCTCGGCTACGAGGTGCCGCTGCTGGCCCAGCTGCCGCTGGACATCCGTCTGCGCGAGGGCTCCGACACCGGTCTGCCGGCCACCGTAGCCCAGGACGGCAAGCCGGCCGCCGACGCCCCCGCGGCCCTGGAGCTGTCCGCCGTTGCCCAGCGTCTGACCCGCCGCGCCCGAGGCCTGGCCGGCAAGAGCCTGGGGGTCACCCCGGCCTGAGCCGGCCCCGCCGGCTCTCTTACCGAGTCCGGCATTGGTCACATCGCCCGACGGCTCTTTCGCCCGGCTCGATGGGGCGGAGCTCGTACGGGTCAGAAGTCGACGGCGATGCGCGCGGCCTCGGCGCGGGTGCGGGCGGCGGCGTTGGCGGCGCGCACGATGTCACGCGGAGACAAAGGGCGCACACGGGTGCGGGAGTCACCGCCCTCCGCGGAGGCGTCCCCCGCATCCTCGCCGGAGGCACCCTCCGGCTCGACCAGGCTGGTGGGGACCTCTACCGGCTCCGGCTCGAGCGGCTGCTCAGCGGACTCCGCCTGACCGGCGTCCTTGTTCTCCTCGGACTGCTCACCACCCTCAGAACTCTCAGCATCCTTGGTCCCCTCGGGCTGCTCGGTCTCGGCCTCATCGGACCCGTCAGTCGGATCGGCTTCCTCCGCCGGCTCGGACTGGGCCTCGAGCTCGGCGTCATCCGTCTGCTGAAGCACGCCCCGCGGCGAGGTGGAGCCTGCGGGTTGCTCGATACTCTCGGAGCTCTCAACGCTCTCAGCAGCCTCGGTCCTCTCCGCGCCCTCGAGGCTCTCGACGCTCTCGGAACCCTGCGTGTTCTCAGTGTTCTGAGCGGCCTCAGCATCGTTCCCGCCCAGATGCTCGGCCCGCTTGGCCTCGATCTGCTTGCTCAGTGACTTGGCCCGGTCCTGCGTGACCACGTCGTTGACCGCCTGGGCGGCGTCGTCGGAGGCCTCCTTGGCGGCTGAGCCGACGGACCTGAAGGGGTGGGCGAGGTCCTCGCGGATGGCGTCGATGTCCTCCCCCAGGGCGTCGCGCACGATCTTGCGGGGGTCGTACTGGCGCGGGTCGAGGCTGGACAGGTCCAGGTCGGCCATCTCGGGGCCGACCTCCTCGGCGATCTGGCTGCGCGCGTTGTCCAGGAACACCCTGAGCTGACGCACCATCTGCGTGAGCTTGCGGGTGTACTCGGGCAAGCGCTGCGGCCCCACCACGATCACCGCCACCAGGATGATGACGAGGAACTCAGATCCAGAGATGCCGAACACGCCGCTCAGTATAGGGAGTCCTGGCCGCCCCGGTCCGCCTCGGTTCGCCTACCGGCGGACTCACCCGAGCGCCTGCCCTTCTATCGGGCCGAACGCCTGGAACAATGTAGTTTGAGGGGTGCACCTGGCGCCCCGCCGCAGAAGAAAGGCTCACAGTGAGTGCGGACAAGACGCTGAGCTGGTCCTACACGGAGGACTTCACCGCGGAGGACGAGGCCACCGCCCAGGCCCGCATACGCGGGCTCGAGCTCGGCATCACCCCGGTGTCCTCGGGGACCGGAGCGGCGCTGCGGATGCTGGCCGCCTCAGTGGGCGCCAAGTCCGTGGCCGAGGTCGGCACCGGCACCGGCGTCTCAGGCCTGTGGCTGCTGAGCGGCATGGGCACCGATGGAGTCCTCACCACGATCGATGTCGAGCCCGAGCTCCAGCGCGAGGCCCGCCGCGCCTTCGACGGGGCCGGCTACCCCTCCTCGCGCACCCGCATCATCCAGGGACGAGCCTCGGACGTCATGCCGCGGATGGCGGCCCGCTCCTACGACATGGTGGTGCTCGACGTCGCCCCGGAGGAGGCGATCCTCCTGGCCTCCAACGCCCTGCGGATGCTGCGCCCCGGCGGGGTCCTGGCCGTCACCCGCGCCCTGTGGAACGACCACGTGGCCGACCCGGCCCGCCGCGACGTCACCACCGTGGCAGCCCGCGAGCTCGGCAAGGCGCTGCGCGCCTCCCGGGCGCTACTGACAACACTGCTGCCCGTCGGAGACGGCCTGCTCGTCTCCGTGCGCCAGACCTGACACAGGGCACCGTCCAACGGGACGGAACGAAGAAGAGGGTCGGACCCCTACTGGGTCCGACCCTCTCTCATAGGCTGGATAACCTGGCCACCAGCTCCTCGACGCCGAGGATCAAGTGGTACCGGCTCTCCCCCGGGCGCCTGGATCGATCAGATCTTGGCGTTGGCCAGGGCCTCTCCAAGTGCCTTGACCTCATCGGCCGTGATCTCGAGAACGAGTCGACCGCCGCCCTCAAGCGGAACCCGCATGATGATGGCGCGGCCTTCCTTGACGACTTCGAGAGGGCCGTCTCCGGTCCGGGGCTTCATGGCAGCCATGTGCTCACCTTTCGTCAGTGCTGCGCGGGCACATCGCCGCGCGACCTGTCATATTCTACGCCATTCAAGGTGCAACGTTCGAGGGTGCGCCTGCCATGACGCGACTCACGCCCCAGCCCGCCCATGGCGCAGCCGCCGGGCAGCACTGACCACGTAGTCCACGGCGGTCTCAGCGTCGTCGACGACGTGAAGCAGATCAGGGTCGGTCGCGGAGATCGTGCCGCGCTCGATCATCGTGGTGCGCAGCCACTCCAGCAGCCCGCCCCAGTAGCCGCTGTCCACCAGGACGATGGGGAAGGAGGAGATCTTCTGGGTCTGGACCAGGGTGAGGGCCTCGAAGAGCTCGTCGAGGGTTCCCATCCCGCCGGGCATGACGACGAATCCGTCGGAGTACTTGACGAACATGGTCTTGCGGGCGAAGAAGTAGCGGAAGTTGACCCCGAGGTCGACGTACTCGTTCATGCCCTGCTCGTGGGGCAGCTCGATGCCAAGGCCCACCGAGGTACCGCCGGCCTCGTGGCACCCACGGTTGGCGGCCTCCATCATGCCCGGTCCGCCTCCGGTGATCACGGCGTAGCCGGCGCGCACCAGCCCGGCCCCAACCTCCATGGCCACTCGGTAGGAGGGATCCTCCGGCTTGGTGCGGGCCGAGCCGAAGACGCTGATGGCCGGCCCCAGCTCAGCCAGGGCTCCGAAACCCTCGACGAACTCCGCCTGGATACGCATGACCCGCCACGGATCGGCGTGGAGCCAGTCGGCGTCGGCGTCACTGCTCAGAAGGCGCGCGTCGGTGGTCTGGGTGGGGATCTGGGTGCCGCGCAGCACCACTGGTCCCTTGCGGTAGGACTCGCGTGTACTCATGCGGCCATGATCCCCTAATCCGGCTGAGGTGGCGATGTGTCCGGTGCGCGGAAGCGGAGGACATATGCAGGACAAAGGTCCCAGTCATCCATCCTCACCCCCCTCTCCTTTCCCAGCATCATCACATATCTCAAAACTCTCAAAATGACCTCGAATTGCATCGCAAACTTAATTTAAGACATCTTATTTCAGGTGCGATCCACCGTTTCCGTGACTGAATTCTCCTTGTGTTTGGAAACACCAGTGAGGAGCGTCATTGTGAGCGTTTCCAGAAGTTATCGCGCGGTACCGTCGCAGATATGACCCGAGGCCCTGAAGATGTGTACGACGACGCTGCCGTGAACGCGTGGATCCAGGATGATCCGGATCCAGCCACCCGCGCCGAGCTCACTGAGCTCCTCAGTGCAGCCGGTTCTCATGGAGAGCGGGCCCAGGCGGCTCGCAGGGCCCTTAGTGACGCCTTCAGCGGCACACTCGCCTTCGGCACCGCCGGGCTGCGGGGTCGTCTGGGCGGTGGCCCCAACCGGATGAACCGGGTCGTCGTCATCCGCGCCGCGGCGGGGCTGTCCGAGTACCTCAAGTCCCGCCTCGGTGAGGGCTTCAGCGTCGTCATCGGTTACGACGCCCGCCATAACTCCGAGCAGTTCGCCCGCGATACGGCCGCGGTCGTCACCGGGGCAGGCGGACGGGCCATCCTCTTCGAGTCGCACTGCCCCACCCCGGTGCTCGCCTTCGCGCTGCGGCGCCTGGAGGCTGACGCCGGTGTCATGGTGACGGCCTCGCACAACCCGCCGCAGGACAACGGCTACAAGGTCTACCTGGGCGGACGGGCCGTGACCGACTCGGGTCAGGGAGCCCAGATCGTCCCCCCCTATGACAGCCAGATCGCCGCGGAGATCGACGCCGTGGGCCCGGTCGGATCCGTACCCCGCCCACAGTCGGGCTGGGAGACGGTCGACCCGGGGATCCGGGAGGAGTACATCGAGCGGGCCGCTCAGGCGGCCCGGATGACGGCCCCCACCCCGGTGAGGATCGTGCTGACGGCGATGCACGGCGTGGGCGGGGCCACCTGCCGTGAGGTGCTCGCGCGAGCCGGGTTCACCGACGTCGTCGAGGTGGCCGAGCAGTTCGAGCCGGATCCGGACTTCCCGACGGTCGCCTTCCCCAATCCGGAGGAGCCCGGGGCGCTGGACCTGGCGCTGGAGAAGGCCCGGCAGGTCGAGGCGGACCTGGTGATCGCCAACGACCCCGATGCGGATCGTTGCTCGGCGGCGATCCCGGACGAGGATGCTCCCGGCGGCTGGCGTCAGTTGACGGGCGATGAGGTCGGCGCGCTCCTGGGTGAGCAGGCCGCCGAGCTGGCCGCTTTCGCCGGCAACGGGGTCCTGGCCTGCTCCGTGGTCTCCTCCCGCCTGCTGCGCCGGATCGCTCAGTCCCACGGCTTGGGCTTCCGCCGCACTCTGACGGGCTTCAAGTGGATCAGTCGGGAGCCGGGCCTGGTCTTCGGCTACGAGGAGGCGCTGGGGTACTGCGTCGATCCCGCCGCGGTGCGGGACAAGGACGGTATCTCCGCCTCGGTGCGGTTGGCGGTGCTGACCTCCGTGCTCAAGCAGCAGGGCCGGACGTTACAGGATCTGCTCAACCGGCTCGCGCGCGAGCACGGGCTGCACGCCACGAGCCCGTTGAGCATGCGGGTCGAGGACCTCGACATCATCACCAGCACCATGGAGCGCCTGCGTTCGGGCGGGGCGCCGGCCAAGCTCGCCGGTTCTCCGGTGACCACGACGGTGGATTTGCTCGACGGCGTCTCGGACGGCAACGGCGGCACCCTGCCCCCCACGAACGGCCTGGTGTGGGTGACGGCCTCGGACGACCGGGTGGTCGTGCGTCCCTCGGGGACCGAGCCCAAGCTCAAGTGCTACTGCGAAGTGATTCTGCCGGCGAATGACACTCCAGTGGCCCAGGTGCGGGAGGCGGCCGCTGAGCGCCTGGAGGCCATCAAGGAGGATCTGCGCGGCATCCTGGGGATCGCCGCCTGAGCCGGCCTCACAGGCGCAGCCTCCACCGCGTCACCCGTTGATGAGGGCCTCAAGACTGCGCCGATAGGCGCTGGGGCTCAGCCCGCAAGCGGCCCTGAAGGCGCCCGACAGGTGAGACTGGTCGGCGAAGCCGAGGTCTGCGGCGATCGTGGCCAGGTCGGCCTCAGGACGCGCCGTGAGTGCCAGAACCACCTCCTGGAGCCTGATGCGGTGCCCCACCCATCTCGGCCCGCGCCCCAGGGTGGCGCGCAGACAGCGCTGGATCGTGCGCTCACTGACATGCAGAGCAGCAGGCAGGGACTCACCAGTACGCCGGTGAAGCCGGGAGCGCAGCTCATCAACCACCTGGTTGGCCAGAAGGCCGCTCTCCGAGGGCCGGTGGTCGGCCAGCCGTGCCCGGATCGCCTCATCGGCTGCCTGGGCACGGGCCTGGGGAGTGGGGTGGACTGCGACCCTGCGCATGAGTGCGTGCAGTTCAGCGTCGAGCTCCTCGGTCAGGGGAAGCGTGGTGTTGGCCAGGCGCTGGGGCGAAAGCGCGCCGAGGACGGCGAGTCCCGCCGGTCGCAGCCGTATGGCGAAGACCCTTCCACGGCCCTGAATCGTACGGTGCCAGGCGCGGGCCTGGACTCCGGTGATCACCAGAGGCGCGGGAACGTCACCCTCCTCCACCGTCAGGGTCACGGCCGGGGCGTCGATGATCCGCTGGTCCACGCTCTGGTCGCCCAGGTTCCATGAGACGCACCAGTACTGGTCGACGACGTCGGCCACTGTGGGATCGGGTGCCAGCCAGTGCGCGCCGTAGCGGGTGAGGTTGTCCGGTGCCAGCACCCCTGTGCGCTCCTGCGGACGGATCGGGGACTGGCGTGGACCGCAGTCCGGATCGGCTGACATGGCTCCTAGTGTGGCACGCACCCGTGCCTCGCCGGGGCCGGTGGCTTCCAGCTGTCGCCTTTCTTCTATGACGCCCCGGCCAGCGCCCTTAGCGTTCTGCTTATGAGCAGCACCAACTACACTGAGACATTCATCCGAGTCGCCGAGGACTGCCCGGCGCAGGACGCGCAGGAGCCTCCTGCCGGCCCGAAGGGCAAGCCCCCGACGATCGCCCTCCTCCAGTACCGGCTCCTCAGCGAGCGCCCCTATGAGCTGACCTCCGACGACCTGCTGTTCGAGGTGCACGCCATCCGTCAGAACATCGAGCCTCCGGAGCGGGCCGCCCAGCGGGAGGCCTTCTTCGCCAAGCCCCAGGCCTGCCTGCGCTCCTCACCGTTGGCCAAGCGCTACGGCTGGGGCTTTCACCACGATGGCCAGGGCCGGGTGGCGCTGGCCCCTCGGGGCTCGACGCGCTACCAGGAGCTCTCAGATGACGCCTCACTCACCCAGCTGAGAGCCATGCGCTCGCGCCGCGCCTCCTGAGGTGTTCAATCGTTCCGGTTCTCATGGAGACCGGGAGACCGCCGGTCGTTTTCAATCGGGCGCTGGGGACTCATCCCCCGCGTAGCTGCGGCACCCGAGCTCCGCTCATCACGGCCCCGTGGACCAGGGCCGAGAGCAGGTAGACCACCCCGGAGGTCACCGCGATGACTCCGCCGGCGGACAGGCTGAGCCGCACCGCGATCAACAGCCCGGCCAGGGCCGTGACCGCCCCAAGAACAGGGGCGGCGATCAGCAGGTGCCGCATGGTGCGCGTCCACGGCGCCAGCGCGGCCGCGGGCGCGGCGATGAGCGCGATGGGCAGAATCGTGCCGACGGCGGGAACGAGCATCACGATGGTCAGGGTGATCATGACCATGACGGTCCCCTCGGCCCAGGCGGGGTTCAACCCGCTGGCGCGGTACCCCAGCGGGTCGAAGCTGTAGAAGGTGAGGAACCGCCCGGCCACCAGGAGCACGAGGACCGTCATCACCAGGACGGCGCCGACGGCGATGACGTCGACGCGGCTGACGTTGAGCACGGATCCGGCCAGGAAGGAGTCCACCTTGATCGGCAGCGGGGCGAACCACTTGTTGAGGAAGTAGCCCAGGGCGAAGCCGAAGGTGAGGACGACGCCGGCGGCCGACTGAGACGAGACCCCGGGCACCTGGGAGAGGCGCCGCATGAGCCAGATCATCGGCAGGCACATGAGGGCGGCCCCCACCAGCACCAGAGTGGACAGGAGGGTGAAGTCGGCCCGCTGACCGAGGACCGCCCGTGAGAACCAGGCGGCTGCGACCACGCCGACGATCGCGCCCGGGAAGGTCGCGTGGGTGAGTGACTCGGTGAAGAAGATCCGGCGATGGACCAGTGCGAGCGCACCCACGAGCCCGGCCAGCAGCCCCATGAGAACAACCTCCATGAGGGGCAGCAGGAGGATGTCGAAACCGATGCTCATACTCGGCCTCCTTCGGCCATCGGGGCAACAGCACTCGCCGCCCCCTCTGGTCCCCCAGCACGATCAACGGTGCCGTCCGCGCTCGCCGTCGTCGAGGTCGACACAGCTGTTGCGGACTGCGCCGAGCGAGCGCGCCGAGCCGGTCTGCGGAGCCTCTCGCGCACGGCGGCAACGCAGACGGCGAGCAGGAGGATCCCCGTCATCACCAGGGCAACAGTGGCCTGCGGGGAGATCGGCTTGTCGAGGGTCTCGGGCAGAGCCATGAGCAGCATGCCGAGGTATCCCCCGCCCACACCCACGGCAATGGCGACAAGGACCATGGTGCGCACCCGGGAGGCGAGGATGCGCGCCGTCGCACCGGGGATGACGAGGTAGCCGATGACGAGGAGGATGCCCACCGCCGTCGAGGCGGAGACGACCGCGGCCGCGATGGCGGTGTTGAGGACCAGGTCGAGCATGAGGAGCCTCAGCCCGGAGGCCCGGGCACCGGTGCGGTCGAAGGCGTAGGCGACCTGCTCCTTCCAGGTCGCCATGATGAGCAGGAGCGCGACGGCGCACACGATGAGCGCCTGCGCGAGGCGCGCATCGGTGACCTCCAGGAGGCGCCCGAACATGAGGGCCTCGAGCTGGCCGGACATGTCGCCCTTGGCCAGGGACAGAATGAGCCCGATGGAGAAGAAGCTGGTGAGGACGACGGCGGTGCCGGCCTCGGAGGCCTCACCCCGACGCGAGCGGTGGGAGACGATGGTCAGGACCAGGGCCGCGACGACGGCGACAACGGAGGCCGCCGGGATGATCGCGTCGATCCCCCAGTAGACGGCGCCGGCGACGATCCCGGGGAAGACGGCGTGGACCATGGCCTCGGCGCTGAACTCGGCGCTGCGCAGGTTGACGATGACACCGATGACGCCGGCGACGACGCCCAGAAGCACCACCATGACCAGGGGGCGGAAGAGGAAGGGGGCGTCAGCCAGGTCCGTGAGTCCGGGGACGTTGACGGCCGCCAGGCGCAGCTGCTCGAGGGCCTGGCTGAAGAGCGTCATCGCGTCACTCATCACAGCTCCTGCGTGCCCGTGCCGGAGCGAAGCCCCAGCAGCCGGGTGGTGCCGTGGCCGCCGTAGGCCTCGTCGATGTAGCGGGCCACGAGCACGTCGTCGCGCGGGCCGAAGGCGATCTGCCGTCCGGCCAGGAGGGCCGCCTGCTCGCAGGTCTCCTGGGCCAGGACGAGGTCGTGGGTGGAGATGATCAGGGAGATGCCCTGCTCCTTGAGGTCGGTGATGATGGACAGCAGGGCCTCGCGGTTGGGCTGGTCCAGGCCGTTGAAGGGCTCATCGAGGAGGATGAGGCGAGGCCTGGCGGCCACGCAGCGCGCCACGAGGACTCGCTGCTGCTGACCGCCGGACAGGGTGCCGAAGCGCCGTTCGGCGCGGTCGGCCAGCCCCACGCTCTCAAGGGCCTCCTGCGCCCGACGACGGGCCTCGGCGCCGGGGCGCCGCAGGATGCCGAGCTGGGAGTACATGCCCATCTGGACCACCTCCCGCACGGTGACGGGGAAGGTGGGGTCGAGGTCGCTGAGCTGAGGAACGTATCCGACGGACCCCCGTGGCGCTCTGCCCGGTGCCGCCCCGTTGACACGCACCCGGCCCCTGCTGACGGTCACCATGCCGAGCAGCGCCCGCATGAGTGTCGTCTTGCCCGAGCCGTTGGGGCCCACGAGGGCGAGGGCCTGCCCGGCCGGGACCCGACCAGTGACACCGGTGAGCACGGTGGAGGAGCCGTAGGAGAAGGAGGCGTCCTCCAGGGTGACGATCGGTTCGGCGGTGGCGGTTGGGGCGGCAGGGGTGGTCATATCGGGAGCTCGATCACGGGGGTCTGTCATACGGTTCCTCACTTGACGTCGGAGGCCTTGGGGCTCCACTGGGCGAGGTCGGCAGGAATCTCGGTGACCGTGCCGCCCCAGGCCTTGGTGAGGTTGGAGACGTTGTGGAGGATGGAGCCGATGTAGGTCTCGCCGTCGGATCCGGGGGTCCCCAGGGAGTCGCCGTAGAGGGCCTCGTCACCGATGACCGCCTTGACTCCGGCGACCTCGGCGACCTTCTGGACGGACTTGGGGTTGTTGGAGTTCTCAGCGAAGATGGCCACGGCCCCGGAGGCCTTGACCTTGTCCGCGGTCTCCTTGATCTTGTCGGCGGTGGCGTCCTGCTGGGCGTTGAAGTCGGACAGGGCGGCGCCCTCGAACTTCACGCCGAACTCCTTGCTGAAGTAGCCGAAGGCGTCGTGGCTGGTGAACAGGACCCGCTTGTCCTGGGGCACCGAGTTGAGCGAGCCGGCGGCCCACTCGTCGAGCTTCTTGAGCTTGGCGACGTAGGCGTCCACGTGGCTGCGGAAGACGCCGGCCTGGTCGGGGGCGGCCTTCTCCAGGGCGGCACCGATGTTGGTGACCTGGACGATGGCGTTCTTCGGTGAGGTCCACACGTGCGGGTCGAAGCGGAACTCGGGCTCGCTCTCGCCCTCCTCCGGCGGGAAGGGCCACTTGGCGACCTCGACCTTGGCGCTGCCCCGGTCGACCTTGTAGGGCTTGGCCTCCTCCTTCTTCTTCTGGGCGGCCAGGTCATCGACGTCGGCGGCCCCAGCGACCCCGGAGGTCACCACCATGGTGCCCTTGAAGCCGGTGGAGTCGACGGCGGAGTCCAGGAAGTGTTCCAGGTCGACGCCGGAGATGAAGAAGAGATCCGCCTCGGACAGGGCCTTGGACTGGGCCGTGGTCATGTCGTGCTCGTGCGCTGAGGCGTTGGGGGCCAGCAGGCAGGTGAGCTTGAGGTGGGACTTGGCCGTGGCGGCGTCGGCGCCGAAGTGCTGGGTCTTGCCGTCCGCGCCGGTGCGGTCGAAGGAGAGGTCGCTGGAGGCGTCGCCGCTGGCGAGCTGGGTGATGTAGTCGCAGATCTGCGTGGTGGAGGCGACCGCCTTGACCGTTCCCGAGTCGTCGGCCGAGGTCGAGCTGTGACCACAGGCGGCCAGGGCGGGAGCGGACAGGGCGAGGCAGGCGAGTGCCGCGGCGCTGCGGCGACTCATACTGGGGATGGTTCTCATAGAGTCGAGTATAGTTTCGGGGACCCGAAACTTGGCAAGTTGAGGCACTCTTCCTGACGCACTCCTTGCGCGCACAAGCACGGGCCCGGCGGCGACGCCGGGCCCGTCAGTGGTTCTCAGCGAGACACGGACTCCTCAGTCGTCCAGCCCCTCCAGGACAGCGGCAGTGGCGGACAGCCCCAGACGATTGGCACCTGCCTCGACCATGGCGAGAGCGTCGGCGGCAGTGCGGATGCCGCCGGAGGCCTTGACGCCGAGGCGCTCTCCCACGGTGGCGCGCATGAGGGCGACGGCGTGGGTGGAGGCGCCGCCGGCGGGGTGGAAGCCGGTGGAGGTCTTGACGAAGTCGGCCCCGGCGGCCTCGGCAGCGCGGCAGGTGGAGACGATCTCCTCATCGGTGAGGGCGGCGGACTCGATGATGACCTTGAGGAGGGCGCCCCGGCAGGCCTCTCGCACGCCGCGGATGTCAGCCTCGACAGCGTCGAAGTCACCTTCCTTGACGAGGCGGAGGTTGACGACCATGTCGATCTCCTCGGCGCCCTTGGCCAGGGCGTCGGCGGCCTCAGCGGCCTTGACGGAGGTGGCGTGAGCACCGGAAGGGAAGCCGCAGACCGTGGCCAGGTGCAGTCCGTCGGGCACCTCCAGCGGCAGGAGGCTCGGGGAGACGCACACGCTGTAGGTGTTCAGGTCCGCGGCCTCGGCGATGAGCGCATTGACCTGGGCGGTGGTGGCCTCGGGCTTGAGGAGAGTGTGGTCGATGAGGCGGGCGATCCGGGCGCGCGTGGTCATGGGGGTCCTTTCAAGAGCGTCCATACCATCATGGACCGACCTACCTGACACGGGCAAAGCAACCACACGACATACCGTCAACGCTGGAATCACAGATGGGAAAGGACATTCACGATGTTTCCGTCCGCATCCCGGAAGAAGAAACGACGCACCCCCCACTCCTCCACAGCGAGTTCATGCACGATCTCCCAGCCGTTCTCCCGAGCGATCCGGTAGGCATCATCCAGATCATCCACCTCGATGGAGACCGCCGGGTTGACCGGAGCAGTGGGATCAGAGGCGATCAAACTGATTTGGATGGAACGATCCCCTGGCGGGGACAGGGTGGCGATCCAGCCATGATTCATGACCACCTCCATCCCGGTGAGGCGACGATACGCTTCAATGGCAGCATCAAGATCGCGCACAGTGATGAGTGGCATGGCTCGCCGTGTCGACATGGATATCACTCCCACACAACTGGTACTCGTCATGGATTGTTTTCGGGCGCGATGACGGCGATGACGCGGGGCCAGTTGCCGAGCTCGCGGGGGCCGGGGCGGTGCGGATCGCGCGGGGCGGTCAGGTCGAGGGGGCGCACCGATCCGCTGGAGGGCTCATAGATGTGCACGCGCCCCTCACCGGGGTCGTCCTGCTCGACGGACCGCCAGGGCAGGGCCAGGACGTAGTGGCGGGGCACGGCCGGGGATCGCGCCAGGGACGCGCGCAGCCGCGCCCTCGCCGTGGGCTCGCCCTCAGCGAGGGTATCAAGCACGAGCGGGCCGCCGGTGACCAGGACGACCGGGAGCCCGCCTGCCAGCACCTCACGGATCGAGACAACCTCACTGCCCCACGCGGGGCCGTGGTCGCTCACCCACCTCACCGTGTAACGACGGCGCCCGCCACCCGGGGTGCAGGCGCTCGCGATCTCGGTCATCTGCCGGGCCACGGACCAGGGCGTGGAGCCGAGCGCCTTCGGCCAGGGCAGGACTCCCAGGCCGTGCACGTTCATGGCCCGTTGGAGACGCACCTGATGGCGGGACAGGACGGACAGCAGGTGCTTGCCCTCCCGGCCGGGCTGCGAGGCGGCCATCTCCTGGGCGAGGTCGCCCGTCACGGCCGCGCGCTCGCCGGGAGCCAGAAGCAGACGTGCGGCCAGGAGGCAGGTGGGCCCGCAGGTGGTGCCGTCGGTCTGGGTCAGGGTGATGGCCTGGCCCGCCTGGGTGAGGCGCCCCACTCGTAGCCGGGAGTTGACGGCCCGGGCGATGATGGCCGGCTGCACCGGCCGGGGCGTGGTCATCCGATGCGCTCCAGGATGACGCCGTGCTCACGGCGGGCGACGGCGTCGGCGGCCTGTGGGGAGCCGGCCTGGGAGATGACGATGCCGCCGGCGAGCGCCTCCCGGGCGCGGGTGAAGCGCTCGGGGGTGGCGGTGTGCAGGGTGAGCAGCGGTTGTCCGGCGCGCACCTCGTCGCCCGGCTTGGCGTGCATGGTGACGCCGGCAACCGCCTGGACCGGGTCCTCCTTACGGGCCCGCCCGGCCCCGAGGCGCCAGGCGGCCACCCCGACGGCGAGGGCGTCCAGGGTGGTCAGGACGCCGTCGGCCGGGGCGGTGACGGTCTCGGTCTCCGGGGCGACGGGCAGGGGTGCTTCCGGGTCCCCTCCCTGGCGGGCGATCATGTTCCGCCAGACGTCCATGGCGCGCCCGTCGGCCAGGGCGGTGCGGGCCTCGTCCTCCGCGACGGGTCTGCCGGCGGCGGCGCACATCTCCAGGGCCAGGGCCACGGTGAGGTCGACGACATCGGCCGGTCCCCCGCCGGCGAGCACCTCGAGGGACTCGGCGACCTCGAGGGCGTTGCCGGCGGTGAGCCCGAGCGGGGTGGACATGTCGGTCAGCAGGGCACGGGTGGTCACGCCGGCGTCGGTCCCCAGGGCCACCATGGTGGAGGCGAGCTCGCGGGCCTGGTCGATCTCCTTCATGAAGGCGCCCGAGCCGACCTTGACGTCCAGGACGAGGGCGCCGGTCCCCTCGGCGATCTTCTTGGACATGATCGAGGAGGCGATGAGGGGGACGCAGGAGACGGTGGCGGTGGTGTCGCGCAGGGCGTAGAGGCGCTTGTCGGCGGGGGCCAGGCCCGCCCCGGCGGCGCAGATGACGGCGCCGGGGCCGCCGGCATCGAGCATCGCCAGGATCTCCTCGCCCGTGAGGTCGGCCCGCCAGCCGGGGATGGACTCCAGCTTGTCCAGGGTCCCGCCGGTGTGCCCGAGCCCGCGTCCGGACAGCTGGGGGACGCTCACGCCGAAGACGGCCACGAGGGGCGCCAGCGGCAGGGTGATCTTGTCCCCCACTCCCCCGGTGGAGTGCTTGTCCGCCGTGGGGCGGGTCAGGCCGGAGAAGTCCATGCGCTCCCCGGAGGCGATCATGGCACCGGTCCAGCGGGCGATCTCGGCCCGGCTCATGCCGCGCAGGTAGATGGCCATGGCCAGGGCGCTCATCTGCTCCTCGGCGACGACGCCGCGGGTGTAGGCGTCAACGACCCAGTCGATCTGGGCGTCAGTCAAGGCGGCGCCGTCGCGCTTGGCGGCGATGACGTCAACGGCGTCGAAGGGCTCGACGGCCGGTGGTGCGGCGGGGACGGTCACGGGGCTCTCCTCCATCATCTGTGGCTGCTCGTCAGCCGGTCCTCAGCCCTGCTGGCCGACGACGCGTTCGACGTCGGCGGCGGTGAAGCGGTCGGGCAGGACCTCGTCGATGCTCATCATCCCTGAGGGCATGGCCAGCACCATACCGTCGGCGGCGTGCTCGCTCAGGAGCTGGCGGCAGCGCCCGCACGGCGCTAAGGCCCGGCCGTGGGCGTCCACGCAGGCGAAGGCGACCAGGCGCCCTCCTCCGGTGCGGATGAGCTCGGAGACGAGGCCGCACTCGGCGCACAGGGTGACGCCGTAGCCGGCGTTCTCCACGTTGCATCCCGAGACGAGTCGGCCGTCGTCGACCAGGGCGGCGGCGCCGACCTTGAAGCGGGAGTAGGGGGCGTAGGCGTGGGTCATGGCCTCCACGGCGAGCGCGTGCAGGGCCTGCCAGTGGGTGTCGGTCAGATCGGTGAGCGCGATGCTGCTCACGGGTAGGGCACCCCCTCGGCGGCGGGGGCGCGCACCTTGCCCACGAATCCGGCCACCGCCAGGATCGTGACGATGTAGGGGATCATGGAGATGATGTCGGGTGAGACCGAGCTGCCGATGACCGGCAGGGTCTGGGCCACGGAGGTGGCGAAGCCGAAGAGCAGGGCCGCTCCCAGGGAGCCCAGGGGCCGCCAGGCGCCCAGGATCATGGCGGCCAGGGCGATGTAGCCGTTGCCGGCGGTCATGTCGTTCTCGAAGGACAGGCCCGAGCCGACGGTGAAGAAGGCCCCTCCCAGTCCCGCCAGCGCCCCGGCCAGGGCGAGGTTGGCCACGCGGGTACGCATGACGTTGATGCCGACGGTGTCGGCGGCCTTGGGGTGCTCACCGCAGGCCCGCAGCCTCAGTCCCCACCGGGAGCGGAAGAGCATGACGGACAGGACCGCCACGGCCGCGTACATGAGGTAGACGAGGATCGTCTGGCGGAAGAGGACCGGCCCGACGAGCGGAATCCGGGACAGTAGTGGCACCGCCAGGGTCGGCAGGCGCAGGGCCCGGTTGAGGCTGGGGCTGGAGGACAGGAAGGTGGAGAACAGGAAGCCGGTGAGCCCGGAGACCAGGACGTTGAGGACGACGCCGACGACGATCTGGTTGACCCGGTAGCGCAGGCCGAACAGGGCCAGCAGGAGCGCCACGAGGACTCCGGCCACGGGTGCGGCCAGGAGCCCCACCCACGGGTTGGAGCAGGCCGAGGCGACGACGGCCCCCAGGAAGGCCCCGCCCAGGAGCTGGCCCTCGATGGCGATGTTGATGGTGCCCGAGCGCTCCCCGATGATCCCGGCGAGCGAGCCGTAGACGAGGGGGACGCTCAGTCCCAGCGCGGAGGACAGGATGGTCACCAGGGGGATGACGCCGCTGCGTCCGGCTCCGGCCCAGGCCAGGAAAGCCAGGACGAATCCGACGCCGATGAGGGCGGCGCCCCAGGTCGGGATCCTGCTGCGACGCCGGGCCCGGTCGAAGGCGACGGCGGTGGCCGCCGCGACGATCCCAGCGGCGGCGAGGATGACCAGGCGCGCGTTGAGCTCGGGGGCCCCGAGCCGGAAGAGGTCGGAGGAGGCGGTGAGGTCGAAGGTGGTCGCGCCTCGGGCACCCAGGGCCATGAGCCCCTGCAGGAGGAGCACGACGACGCCGGTGATCGGGACCTTGAGGTCCATGGGCGCAACCGCCGCGGGAGCGGACACATCCGATGCGGTCACGGCGTGAGAATCGGTGGAAGCAGTTGATGCGCTCATGGCTCAGGCCTCCTTCACGGCGGGAGCGGCCGGGGCTGCGGCCGGCACTGAGGCGGGGGACGGATCGGTGCCGCCGGGGGACTCTCGGCGCTCCGGGAGCCGGAAGATGGCTCGGATCAGAGGTGGAGCGGCGATGAACAGCACGATCGTGGACTGCAGGACCAGGACGATCTTGATGTGGGTGCCGGGTGCGGCCTGCATGGCGGTGCCACCGGCGCGCAGCGCCCCGAAGAGCAGGCCGGCCAGCACGGTCCCCAGGGGGCGGGAGCGGCCCAGGAGCGCCACCGTGATGGCGTCGAAGCCGATGGTGCCCACGACGGACTCGTCCATGCCCTTCTGGGTGCCCAGGACCGGTGCGGTGGCGGCCAGGCCGCACAGGGCGCCGGAGATCATCATGACCAGGCTCGTCACCCAGGGCACGCTCATGCCGGCGGTGCGGGCGGCGTCGGCGTTGAGGCCGGTGGCCCGCAGCTGGAAGCCGAGGCGGGAGCGCTCCATGAGCCACCACACGGCCACGGCGACCAGCAGGGCCAGGAGGAAACCGGCGTGGAGGCGGAAGGAGTCGCCGGCCAGTGAGGGGTACTGGGCGGTGTCCGCCACGGTCAGGGACTTGCGGTTGCCGGTCTCCCCCTCCCCGTTGAAGGCCTTGAGGCTGAGCACCTGGGACAGCAGGTGGGCGGCGATCGAGTTGAGCATGATCGTCACGATCACCTCATTGGCACCGGTGCGGGCCTTGAGGACGCCGGCGATGCCGCCCCACACCAGTCCTCCCAGGGCCGCCCCGATGACAGCCACGAGCAGGTGGGCCACCGGCGGCAGGTTCCAGGCGATGCCCGCGTAGCAGGCCGTGATCGCCCCGAGGATCATCTGCCCCTGGCCGCCGATGTTGAACAGGCCGGCGCGGAAGGCCACCGCCATGCCGAGCCCGGCAATGATGAGCGGGGTGGCGTTGGTCAGGGTGTCGGTGATGGGGCGGATCATGCGCACGCCCGTGGTGGCGCGCCA
>ERZ773267.917-NODE-917-length-17754-cov-3.681281_pt1 | contig 17754 bp, 21 predicted proteins | sample MGYA00511959_ERZ773267 | MGnify/ENA primary metagenome ERZ773267 (study PRJEB29015, sample SAMEA2738165) | human oral metagenome | biome: human oral; feature: human-associated habitat; material: saliva | place: China | collected 2240 ... | reverse complement strand
CTTCCTTTTATGCATGCTACCCTAGCCGCCCCGCAGGGCGCGCCTCAGAGACCTCAACAGAGTACAGCATGTACCAGTCTTGGTACCCACCGTCCTTTGCCTCAGACGGCTCATAGTACTGTTCTTCCAAATATTTTGGATTCAGCACAATCTTGTTTTCCTCAACTCGTTTCAGGAAAACATTCATGATAGGGACACCGATCCTGTCCGTGTAGCCACTCCTAGGATCCCAGTTCGACTGTGGGACATGAACCCTTAGCATCGCGTCAATAATTTCCTCCGCTTTATCCCCTGACCTGCCGAGCTGCACTTTCACGGGGTACCGGACGATAGCTGGGTACCCAGGCCCGAGTTCATCAATGTAGGGTCCTTCTTCACCGAGTAGAACATATAAGCAACAGTTTTCCTTGTTCGCACGGTCATAGAGTTTTTTGAAGTCGCCTATGGCTTTCTGCTCATTGTCGTTGTAAATAGGTTCAAGGAACAGATTCACTGATGGTACGGTGTCTAGCGGGAGAGTTTTCGTGTTCACGCGGTAGTCGATGAACCATTCCGTATGCTCCTCAACGTCATCAGTGATATAGTCATCATGATAGTAGCTGGAATCTAGTTTGAATACATGATCCTCATCCTGCGGCAAACCAACCGCATACACGGGTGCACCCTCATAGTATGAGGATATCCTCTCTGGATGCCAGTATTCCTCTGGGGGTACTATTTCTAGGCAAACATTATCTATCACAATACTTGCGTTAGATTCATCTTCCTTGTTATCCTCGCTGTCACTGAACCATACCTTCACTTGGTACCTGACACAAGGTGGGATGCCTTCACCAAAATCCTCAATAGTAGGACCATTCTCAGGATCCATGATGCGGAAGTAAACATCCTCATCGCCTTCCACAACACGCCGATGAATCTCCCGAAAATCGTTGGCTAGCTTATTGTCGTCACCTTGATAGAACCCAGTGCGTAAAGCGATGAAAACGTTGTCGATTGTTTCTACAATAACAGTCATAGTGTTCTTGTCTCCTGCATAGAATAAGTGGGAGGGTTGCTATTTTTAATAATAGCTCCCCTCCCGTTTATTTGTGCCTTGCTTTATCTAGTTTCCTGAGAAGGCTCCGCCCTTTAGGGTGGGGGTGAATCAGGTGCTAGTCCGGTCCTGGGCCTTCACATACTCAGCAGTCACATTCAATGGGGCACCTCTAATATCGGTATTATTTTCCATGACACCAAGTATATAATAGAGGTATGAGTATCAAACGTTATCGTTATCGCGCTTACCCGAAGCTAGGGCAAAAGCAGCCTATCGCTGCCCTGTTCGGGTGCGTGCGCGTGGTCTATAACGATGCGTTGGTGTACGCAGAAAAAAGCTATAAAGACACGAAGAAAAAACCCTCTCAACGAGAGCTCTCAGCCCGTCTTACTGGGCTGAAAAAGACCACTGAGAAGCGTTGGCTTTCTGAAGTTTCAGCCGTCCCTCTGCAGCAGTCTTTACGGGACCTGGATAAGGCATACACTAACTTCTTCCAATCAATAACAGGTAAACGTAAAGGCGCTAAAGTTGGTGCCCCACGCTTCAAGAAACGCTCCTCACGTCAAACAGCTAGGTTCACTTCCCAAGTATTCAAAGTTCGTCAGACCACCCACGGGGTAGGATTTGTTCGGCTACCTAAAATCGGTGAGCTACGTTTCACACTTTCGCGTGAGCTACCCTCTTCTCCTACTTCGGTGAGTCTGATCCAGGAATCAGATGGGTCTTACTATGTTTCCTTCGTCGTTGAAACAAAAACCACTCAGTCACCCACCCCTAACGCCTACGCGGTAGGGGTAGACATGGGACTCAAAGACCTAGCTATCACCGTAAACAGCAACGGGGAAAGCTCCATCTACGCCAATCCCAGTCCACTACGCAAAGCAGAGGAAAAACTAGGGAAACTACAACGACAGTTAGCCCGAAAAAATAAAGGAAGTAACCGCTATACCAAAGCCCGCACCCGCTTAGCCAAAGCCCACACAAAAGTCCGTAACACCCGCACCCATTACCTGCACCATGTAGCGAACCAGATCGTTGACGAAAACCAAGTCATCGCCCTGGAAACGCTCTCCATTACCGGCCTAACCAAAACCAGGGTGGGTAAGAGTGTTCTGGATGCTAGTTGGGGGCAACTAACCCGTCTGATAGAAGAAAAAGCCGCTGAGAGGGGGCGTGAGGTTATTAAGATTGACCGTTTCGCACCTACCACTCAAACCTGCTCTATCTGCGGCACACCAGGCGGCAAAAAGCCGCTGAATATCCGTGACTGGATTTGCTTTGGGTGTGGCTCTCACTTGGATAGGGATATAAACGCGGCGGTTAATATCATGCTCGCGGCAGGGCTTGCCGAGAGTCTAAACGAACACTGTGGAGATGACGTAAGACACCAGCTTGCTGGTGCTGTTGTTGTTGATCCTGTTCACCCACCGAGAGTAGCCACGTTCTAGTGAACGTGGCTACTGGTAAGAATCTCCGTCTTTCAAGACGGAGAGGAAGTCAATCATAAAATAATTTGTTCTTCCGGTTTTAGTGGAATGTTAGAATTGGTGGTAAGGAAGAACTTTGTCAATGATTTGGGGTTGAATTTTATGGTTTTACAGCAATACGGTAATCCGCCTGCTAAGGCTGGTTGGGAGCCTTTTGGTGGGGATAGGTATTATGTGTCTCATGTGGTGGTGACTTTACCTGAAAAGACTGGTGGGGATTATAAGTGTGATTTTCATTTGATTCCTGCGACGACTTTGAAGGGTAAGAATCTTGGACGTATTGTCCAGTCTGTTACGTATACTGCGGAGAAGTATAGGGAGAAAGTTTCGGATGATAAATGGAGGGCTAATAAGGTTACTCACGCTTTTCCCGTGGTGACTGATTTCGGGTCTGGTGCGGATAATAAGAATGAGAAGAAGTGTATTTTTTTCGGGTTTTCTGTGCGGGGTCATGATTGTTTTGTGAGGACTGTTAATAGGGGTTTGATGGCTTTTTCGGAGTCGTTGTTGGATGTTGATCAGGCAGTTGATTATGGGTTGCCTATTGGAGAGTATTTGACGGGCCGTGGTGTTAGATAACTTGGGTGCTATATGTCCCCAGTGGCTTTCGAGCTGCTGGGGATTTTTTGTGCCTACATCTCACCTGACTTGCTGGTTTTGATAATTATTGAAACATGGTCTACTATCTTATGTAGGAGTTAATAACCCGAAAGGACGCAAGACCATGAACAGCCCCCGACCGAACCGCATAAAATACATCCTCAACCCCCACGTATGTGACATGCTCACCGACATGTACGGTACCCAGCAGAACTGTGAAAAAGAGCTGGGGTTATCACACGGAACCATCAGCAAGTGGCGTCATGGCACCGCTAGCCCCGAAGGAGACCACCTAAAAGCTCTCATAGCCCTCACAGGCTACCCAGAAGCGGGTATCCGCTTCCCAGTAACAGAAGACCCAGAAAACGCCCCACAGGCCCCCTATAGCCCCTCTGAGGGGAAAACTAGCATCCCCCTCGCAATCATCAACGACAACACCCTCAGCTGGGAACAACGCGCCGCATACGCAAAACACCTCTCCCTCCCCACCACCCGCAAAAACGACTTCCCTGCATTCCGTGAACTCCCCTACCACCCCAGCATCAAACCCATCAAAAAGAACACACTCTACAAAAAACTCAACCACACCAAATACACGAAACACCCAACCCTCACCATCCCCAACGAAATCATCAACAGCACCACCCTCGATCTCGAATCAATCGGGATGCTCATCTACCTCATCGCCAACCCACCCACCAACGAAGGCAAAATCAGGGAAAAACTCGTAGAAGCAAGCCCCGCAGCATACAAAGTCGTCAACCGCATCAGCCAGAAACTCATCGCAGCGGGAGAAATCACTGAACACCGCACACGCGACGAACACAGGGCTAACCGCTTTGGTTCCCTCGTGTGGGAAATCGCTCGCACCACCAAGGGGTGACCTAGGGTGACTCTGAAACTTATGCAGACGGCTAAGTCTGTGACCTACGTGGATAGGGAGCTAGAGGAGCCCATGAAGGCTGTCGCTAAGAACATTCTGATGTGCTTGGCGTATCACTCTAATGATCAGGGTACATGCTTCCCATCTTACGATTCCATTCGGGAATGGGGCTCGATTACATGGAGCCGAGCAACTATCAAGAGGCATATCGACCAGTTGGTTGCTTATGGGCTGGTTGAGGTGATTCATCAGTATGACCGCTCTGGACGCATGACTTCGAACTTGTATCGGCTTAATTTACCTCTACTTGGTGAGCTGTCTGAGGCTTGTAAATTGGCTCGGAAGAGGGTGGTTGAGACGGGGCCTGATGGGTAGGGGGTACGTTTCATTTTGAAACGGGGGTACGTTTCATTTTGAAACGGGGGTACGTTTCATTTTGAAACGCTAATAGTAATAAGAATAGTCATAAGGAGTAGTCATAAGGAACCCCCCTAACCCCCCAGAGGGGGGAAGTTGGGTCGCGACTCAATTCAAGGCGCGTTTCAATTGGGGTAGAAATATAATTTTTAAAATTTTAACTAAAATTCTTTTTAGGTTATGATTAATTTATCTATAATTTAGGTAATCCTAAATTTCAATTTAGTATTAACTAATATATAATCTATATAAGAAATTTCAAATTTTTCAATTTTAGGAAAATTTAGAATATATTTTCTATATATATAATATATAAGAGATTTTTGAAAAAATTAAGAGAAATTTTCAAAAATTAAAGAACGAGAAAAACGAAAAAACCAAAAAGGGAAGGAGAAAAATGAAACCCGAAACATGCAAAAAACTCTGGGAAACACTAGGAAAAACAGACAAAGCACGACAAAACAAATACACCCCATTAACCCAAGAAGAAGCCGAACAATGGTCAAACTACCTACACAACATCCCAGACGACCCTAAAAATAACAACCACTACATCCAGCTCATAGTCAGCACGATTCTCAGCAAAGAACTCCTAGTCATACCAACACTGGGACACATCAAAACAGCTTGGGAAGAAATCTCTCAAAAAATCAACATAGCACTAGATCATATGGGCAAAATTGAAGAGAGGATTCAAAGGATACTCAACGACCAAGAGACTATGGAAAACGAGATGCGTCAAACACTTGTGAACTCGTATCTGGCTCACTACGAGTCTCTACCTGAGGAAGTGAAGAAGATGTACCCAAAGAGGGACTTTTCAGAATTTTTAGAAGGAGGAAAAACCCATGAAGTAGCTAGGAAACGGGGAGAAAGGGTAAATTCACCGCTTGGTGATTGGCGTAGTATGATGGTTATCCCTGAGTGAAAGGAAGACAGGAAGTATGAAACTGAGAATTAAAGAGCTAAGCTCTGGATGCATCCCTCAGAGGGCACATGCTGAAGATGCTGGTGCTGACTTAGTATCGAAAGAAGACATTGTTATCCCTGCTGGTGGTAGAACTTTAGTGGGAACTGGTATCGCTATTGAGACACCTGAGGGTATGGTTTCTCTCGTGTGTTCCCGCTCTGGGTTAGCTGCTAAACATGGTGTTCATGTGCTGAATGGGCCTGGAGTGGTTGACCCTGGATACACTGGTGAGGTTTTTGTGAACCTCCACAATTCTGGGTGTGAAGATTTTCATATTCAGGCTGGTGATCGTGTCGCTCAGCTACTCTTAGTGCCCGTGGTCTATCCTGAGTTTGAGGTTTCTGATTCACTTGGTTCTAGCGACCGTGGTGAATCAGGGCACGGTTCCACTGGATTATAATTTTTTTGAGAAGAAAGGAAAATGAGAATATGAGTTCTTATGATGCAGGCGTAAGCCTAGTAGGGAACGTTACTGCTGACCCCGAGATTAGGCACACTGATACTGGGAAGACGCTAGCTACTTTCAGTGTTGCAACAAATCTGCGGAAAAAGGACAGCTCTGGGCAGTGGGTTGATAATGGGACACTATATGATCGTTGTGTCGCTTGGGGTTCAGTAGCTGAAGCTGTGGCAAACAATATTAAAAAAGGTGACCCAGTTATTATCCTTGGACAGTATAGGGATAATTCTTACGATGTTGAAGCTAGGGATCCGCAGGGGAATCCCATTACGAAGCGCATTCATGCTAAGCAGCTCGTTGTTGAACGTATTGGGCATGATCTGCGTTGGGGTACTGCTAGGTTTGAGCGTCGTTCTGCATCTCAGGGTTATTCTGGTGGTGCGGGTGCTCCCGTTTATCAGGGGCAGGTTCCGCAGGGTGGCTCACCTGCCGCTGGGTGGGGTGGGGGTAATTACCCTGCTGCGGGGGCTGCACAGCCTCCTCAGGGCGCGTATGGGGGTACGTCGGGTGGTTATAGCGCGAGTGCTGGTTTCCCGCCTGAGCCGCCTGAGGAAGAGCCTCCGTTCTAAACCGGATCGAAGAAACACGTAAAAACCCAATAACCCGAAAGAACAAAAATGAGCGAAGAAACCCCCGAATACACGATCACCGACGCGAAAACCAGCTACAAAGCTTTCAAGCACCTAGTAAACTCCCGTAGCACTATCCTGAAAATCAGCACCCCCAACTGCCCCCAATGCATGGTGTCTAACCGATGGACGAAGAGTAATGGGTTCCATGATGGTGTTGATTATATTGAAGTGAACTTGGGTGAACTTGATAACCCTAAGGAAGCGCTCGCATATCTACGTCAAGTACTAAGCACCGCATTCGGTGTGCCAGTAGATAAGATACCAAATGGTGCACCCTGGTTTATCAACTTGAGGAACGTCCCTAAAACAACCATTACTGAGGACGAGGAAATGGTGAGTGAATCACCTGCTATTGACTTTGACAGCCCTGCTTTGCAGCTGTTCGGGTTCCAGCCCTCAAACCTGCCGACCCTGTTCAGTGGGACACTCCCCGCACGGGAGCAGGAGATGTGCCTTGTAGCATAGACGCTCTAGTGCTGGAACACAAAAATTGGTCTACCACAGTGGCGTGTGGTAGACTCTTTTTTGTTTACATAACAAGGAAAAATTACGTAAACCGAACCACAGAAACAAGCAAAAGAAAACATGGCAAAAACACTCAACCAATACCTGCGGCTCGACCCGCCCACGCAGACACAGAAAGCACTCATCGTCGGGCTGCAACCCACCCAAAAGAAAAACCGCAACGGGTGGGACATTATCTGCCTCATCACAGACCCAGAAACCGGTCAGAAAAAGGTAGAGAAAATCCAGGCCCCAGACTACCAAAAAATTAATGGTCACACGATCCTCGCGAACCTCCTCCCCCAAGACGACATCAACATCACCGCAGACAAGCAAGGTATACACGTCAGTGGTGGCGTGAAAACAACGGATGCGGAAATCACGTACACAACCTACCGTGGGCAGAAAATCCTGCTCACCGCCAAGAAAACAGGTGAAGAGGAAACCCTGTACGGGGTGGACGCGGCGAAAGTTTTCCTTGAATCCTACGCATATTTCGGGTTTAACGGGTCATTGCCTTACATGGTTGGTGCGTATGCGATCTGCGGTGATAGTGCTGACCGGCTAATTGAGATTATCCACAGTGTGGATATTATGCGTGACACTTACAGCCCTGAGTATTCGACGGGGTTCGGTTCCCTTGACGGCATTAACTATTATCCTGTGGACAGTGGCACCCTCAAGGTTGAGAGCCTACGTGTTGTTGATGATAAGAAAGAAGAAATTTTTACGGGGTTCAACATGTCCCCCACATCCACCCCCGTACCTGCTATGGTGGTTCTAGAAGACAACAGCACATACCGCGCAGAAACCCCGGGTTGGGGTGAGGAGCATGTTGTGTTCAATAGTGCTGGGGTTACCCACAGTGTTTTCACCACCCCAGAGGTGAGCGCACTCTACAAGGGTGTCCTCCCAGCACTACCGATGCTCCGTAAAGACTGTGTGATTGTGACTGGTGAACAGGATGGTGTGAAAACCCTGCTGAGAGTCTTCACACAGGACTAAAAAGAAAATTTGTTAGGGGCATTTGAATGGCTTTAGATCTTCTCTTCGCAAGCGCCGCAGGGTATTTCGGTTTCGTGATCATCCCACTGTTCGCTGGGGTGTTCCTCATGGGTGCAGCGTGTAGCGCCTACCTTGGGATTAAGATCATGCAGTTGTTCCGTTGGGCTTTCGGGTCCGGCGGGGGGTATGTTGAGGTTCCTCATGGCGGGCGCTAAGAAAGTTTTCACGAATGAGAGACGCCACGCCAGAACGGTGACTTCGAAGCACGTGAAGGGCTTAAAATTTGATCCTGCCCGCCGCGATATTGATTATGCCGCTGGGTGGTTAGAGTACGCTACAGCCCACGGGTACCCTCTTGAGGAGCTTGACCAGTCCAATAATTTCACGGCACCTTACCTTGAGTACCTGATCGCGACTGGTGTAGCCACCGATTACCAAGTGGTACGACGTATCAAACACGGTGGGACTCTAACCGTACCAACACTACGGTACGCGGAACGGCTCGGGTATTGCCACCTGCGTGACCTGCCAGGGGGTGCCGTCCTAGTGGTGGAGACAGGGAACGTTTACCTCCCGTAACGGGTGGTGTTAAAACGTAAAACGTGAAAGAACACCCCCGTCACCATACCCTGGATGTGATAAACAAAAATGGCTACCGTAAAAACCGTAGAAGACCTAGTTCAAGCTGAAGGTGTGAAGCTTTTCAGGACCCTAGCAGAAACAAGCAACCCAGGTATTAGGGGGACTCTCTGGTACTCGGTTTACGACATCGGTAACATCCCCGAGTGGGAGGACGAGCTGGAATATGAGCTTGCCCAAGGGTTGGACAGGAAATATGCTGTTCACGGGGTGAGGAATGAGCGTTACGGTGTGCTGAACAGGGGCACGGTTTGGGGGGTGAACACCCGCGACGTTGACGTGCAACAGTTCGCCCTAGACAGCTTAGGTAAACCCATTTACAAGAAAAAAAGCACGAACGGCACTGTCGCGTCGAAGCTTATAGCGGCGAACCAGAAGGTAAGCGTTGAAGATATTGAGCTGAAAGACGTGGAACTGCCGCAAGGTAGTGTGTGGGTTAGGGCAGAAAAAATCCTTGACATTAAACTTGAGGATTTAGGGAAAGACCGGAGGCAAGGCTTCGCCCCAGGAGTCGTTAAACACAACGGTAGACTATACAACGTTTACGCTATCCCGAAGGAAAACCTGCGACCAGTACCCCGCGCCGCGCTCGTCCTCAGTAAACGCAAAATGCAGAACTACGGGGGCTGGAAAATAAATTCTTTCAGCATGGGTCCGCTGTATCTTCAGGTCATTAAATACAAGCCTGGGGAACGGTACAGATCAACAAACGTTCTGATGATCAAAGACACAACAGACTTCGATAAGGAAATGCGAGATTACATTGACTTCCTCCACAAAGAGCAGAACGTCATACCCGACGTTTTCAGTGAAGACTACATGGGGAGTGATGGTGTGCGGTTCTTCATTAAACACCTAGAACCAACCCTCACCACGTTAGACGACCCAAACGCGGACGATAACATAGAAATAGACCATGTTGGGGGACTGGAAGAAGGTAGCGCCGCAGCGGACATGCTCGCATCGATACTCTCCAAACAGAAACAGCAGGAAGCGCCGAAGCTGTCGCCAAACCACGGGGAAGACGGCAGATTCGTGAGCAGGAACAGGTAAGAAACAAGAGTAGGAAGGGCTGGTGAAGCACCGCATGTCAGAGGTGTTTTGGATAGAGCCACACAAGGACGCTGGGGCTGCATCATTATCCCCAGTGCGTGGGCTGTACCAAACCAACCCGTACCTAGGGTTGAGAATCATGGTGCGCGGAAACACCCACCAGGTGGACAACAAGGTAGCATCAGAAGCGCTCTTCAACTCCCTGTTCTCCCACGGGTATGTATACACGCCTGTGACTATCACCCACCTCAGAAGAATCCGCCCACTAGCTGGTGCCGAGCGGTACAGCGTGTCCGACCAGCACGGCGTGAGAGAAATAAACGTTAACGAATACAACACTATTCTCACCCAAGAAAAACAAGCCCTGAATAGCATCTGCATCCCAAACCATGAGCATATCAGCGGGCACCAGGTCATAAACCACATGTTTGTCCACAAAATATGACAAGCAGATAAAACAGTCAGTATCGCATGAGCTATTATTGTATTTATGCGAAATACACGATTCACCTACAACTGGCTAAGAGACTGCAAATGGTACTACCATTCGCTGAAAATAGCTTCACTGTACCGGATGGTGGATTTGGGGTACCTTCTGGACGCCCACGTTTTCACGGTGGATTACAATGTTCGTCGTCTACTTGTGGATAGCGGGTATGTTAGGGTCAGTGATGACGGCAGGTTTGAGGTGTCGGCTGGGCTGCTTTTTGAGCATATTGTGTCCTGCTCGTCGTTGAGTAGTGATTACCGTGAAATAGTTTCTATCCGTGAGGATAAAGGGTTTGTTCCTGTCGAGTCTGAGGTGTTTTGGGGTTCCGATGATTTCATTGTCCTCCTGTACCTTCACCTGTCTCTGCAGGAATGCACCGAATCTCTCGACCGGTTGAGCGGGTTCTTCACTAAACGGATCGGTGATGACAGCATCAACGAGTCCGGTAAGCTGGGGGCAAAATACAGGGACGGCATGAGCATGGTGGTTCTGCAGGAGGCGACCCAAGCATCCGTGCAGGCTGTGACCGCGACACCCCCGAAGTATATGACTGTGAGAACCGTTGAACGTGGGGCTGCTGCCCCTACCCCGCCCACGGGGTACGAGCTGCTGGGTGTCCACGACCTCCCCCATGCGGTGCAGTACTGGTACCATAACGCACCTGACGCTACGGACACCACGTTCACCCACACCCCGCCCGTGCTTTGGGGTTCCACAGCGGAGGGGCAGCTGTCGCTGTCCATGCTGTACAGTGGGTTGTGCGGGTACCTGCTCCCTGGGGGTGTGGTGCATAAGGTGCTGGATGATGAAGGGTATACAGGTAACATTTCTGTTGTGCCTATCACGGGGTACCAGTCCGCGAAAGGTAACCCAGTGGAGTTTTACCCTGTTGAAGACCTCACGCGGGAATACCCAGGAACTTTCCGCCAATATGAGAAGCATGACTGGTACGGTTCGCTGATGCGTCTAAAAGAGATCCAACCGGTTCCGGGGCATAAAATATCTGTTGACCTGTTCAGTTCCCTCATCACGGATTTCAGGTTATCCAGTAAGCCTTTCGAAACAGGGAGGCTGCTCGATGGTGTTGTGACCCGAAGCAGATCGTTAGACTTCGCGCCGCACCCAGTGTCCACGAGGTACGATATGCGCACACTGGGGGAATCTTTCAACTACCTTTTCCCTAGTGTTATTGAGGGGCTACAGGCAGTAGCGGAACAAGTGGACCCTGCTAATACCATCAACCACCAAAGCACTTTTCTAAGCAACCCGATAGGAGCACCACAAAATGCCGCAGTATAGTATAGAAGCTGAGACGCAGGAGGACGGGAGCATCATCATCCCGTTCACCGTCGTATCCGAAGACCCGCTAACCGTGGTGTTCCTATACCGGTCAAAAAACGGTGACGCAGACTGGGGTATAAAACAGGTGTTCCCGAACGAAATCAGCGGCACCGAATCCTACGATATTTTCGTGTGCACTATCCCTAACAGCCGATCCCAGACGGTGCTCCCAATCAGGCAGGAAATCCGTAAAACAACCCCAAAAGAGGGAAACAAAATCAAGCTCACCCTCGGGAACTCCATCTCACAACCCGACATTCCCACCGCAACCCAGATCGTAGGACCAGCCGTCAAAGAAGCATTTTACGACGCCGAAGGGGTAGTGCAGGCGGGCGGGTTTTCTCTATCGTCGAAGAGTACCGCAGTTAGAGTGGAGGAATACTTGAGGGAAAACCTCTAACTAATAGTAGTTGTTTTGTTGAGAGAAAAGGATTAGGGTTACCCGCATGAGAAACGAAACCGTTGTTTCACTGGGGCACAAGTTTACCGACAGGTACAAAAAGTTCGTTGGCGAACTCGTCAAAAAAGCTGTGCTGAACAAGTCTGACATTAAGCTGCCCACACTTTTTGATATCCTCACCCAACCCGACGATTTCAATGTTGATGGGTTCACCAGCTACAGCATCTTCTGCGACCTCACCTACCGGTACATTTCCCTCATGTGGGGCATGGATAAACCCAGGAACACGCTCATCAGCCGTGTCACAAACCATATTTACGAGAAAGAAAACAACGAATATCTCAACCATCTCTGCGACATCTACGGCAACCCCGAAAACCCAGAAGACGTAAACATCATCCCCGACAGTAAGGAAAGCCCCGAACGGTTATTCACGGAAGCAGTGAACAGCTGGGTTAGGGACCGTATACAGGCGGGGAATATGGAAGACGCGCTCCCATTCCTAGTGTTCGCCGAGCAATGCTGGATGTTCCACGGCGCGGGGTACTGGTACACCCCCAACAACAGGAAAGACGCCATATACCCCGGTAGGCACAAGCTGTACAAGACAGACCCGACCCGTATCATCGCGCAGAACTTCTCAAAAACCAAAGCAGCGAAAGAACAAGCAGCCACACCCACCGATGAGGAAGCCGTAAAACTTTTTCAGAGGATAATAACCGCGAACCTTAAAGACACCATCATCAAAACCAACAGGGTTAACGCAACCTACACCATCACCCCCAACGGGAAAGATGACAGGTACACGATAAAGTCCGCATCCTCAGACCTCAAAAAAACCAGTCTGGTGGAGCCGCCCGAGATCGTCCCGCACATGGTGGTGCAGCAGCTCTTCAAACTGTTGAAGGACACGGCAGAGAAAACACCTCTGCTCGTCACCCAAGACACACCCATGATGTCCACCCCGAAGCAGCGGGTACTATCATTCGACTACGCGCTCCACGAAAGGTACCGGTCAGCGAGTAGGAAACCTATCGCACAAGCCCTGCAGGCTAGGGCGTACATGCCTGTGCTGGGTGCCCCAAGGTACACGCTGGGTATGACGAGGGTGGATGCTTTCTCTATCACGGGGACACGTGTCCTCACGAGTGTTGAGCAGGAACACCCAGAAGAAGATAATGTCGGGTACTGGGTTTCACCTGCGAGCAATGACCTGAACGAGCTGGTGCTTGAGAGAATATCCGCTTGGGGTTTTGACCGCGCGAATAACCTGAGGCAACGGAACAAACCTGCCATGTGGCGTAGCTACCTTGATTTTTTCAGGAACGCCCACCACGAGAATTGCCGTGCCGTGGATGAAACGTACACACCCGCGCAGCTGCAGGGGCTCATCAAATACCTATCTCGGGAAGAGAAGGTAGCTTTCCGTTCCATGCTGCCACCGGAAGCGATAGACTACGCCCGTGTACTAACCCATGATGTTTTCAATGTTTTTGAGAAGATCGAGATTCCTGAGGCTGAAACAGCGGTGGCTGCTCGCAAGAATTTCGCTACGATGCTCAGGGGCGGGATCTATAAGGTCACTTTCTTGAACCAGAGCGATAAACTGAACTCCGTGTTCTGCACCTTAAACTGGAATATCCTGGATTTCCTGTGTGGCGGGCGCAGGATGTACCGTGAACCATCATATTTCCGTGTGCTGGCGACTAAGATCCGGGATAACACGGACCAGTTCAGTAATGACAGCTGGTTCGTGTCTCAATCTGGGGAGCTGATGGGTAGCGGCGTGGTTCCTGATGGTAGGACTATTGAGTATTTGAAGGATTGCTATGATCTTCGGCTGTCTAGGCCGGAGTTGACGTTGGATAAATTTTGGGCGCGGGCTAACAAGAACTCGGTGGTGTATGAGGTGTCTTTGAGGGTTTTCAAGGATTTACTTCGTGTCGCCGAGGTTGATGGTGAGCTGAACGGTCCAGCTGATTTACTGTATCTTGTATCTCAGGTTGAGCATTGTGGATTTACGTATTCTCATGGCGCGTCGTTGTATTCTGTGGAGGATCGGGAGAGGGAGCTTGTGGGTTCTGATGTGGTGACGGTTCGGAATGTTTTTGCGCCTCCTTTTTCTTCGAGGAATAATGCTTTTGTTCAGGTGAGTGCTCGTAAGGTTGTTGATGTTGTGAGGGTGGCTAAACCACCTAACATTCCTTAAATACTCTTATTTATTCTTATGCGGCGTATCTATTGAAAAATAGGTACGCCGCATTTGTTATTTCAGGAACAAAAACACCGGTATTATTACTTTTAAAGTAAAAATACCCACATAAACAACCATAGGAAAACAAAAACACCTCAGGGGGTGAAGGCAAAACAATGTACGACGAAGAAGAAAACGAAGAAATGGGTAACAGCAACCCATCACCATTCGACCGTCATAGACGAGGAATACGACCCAGACCCGATGACAGAGAAGAATCCCCCTTCAGCAGGGGGCGACCTTCCCGAGGGCGACCACAACCCTGGGGCGAAGACGAAGACACCGACTTCCCCCAAGGGCACAGGGGGATGCAGCGGGGAAGACTAGGGCGAAACCCCTACGAAGAACGTGAGGAATACGACCCCAGAAGCCGATTCCAAAATAATCGTGGATTCAACCCGCGACACGACCCAGACCCAAGAAACCCCTGGGAAAGCGCACGGGAAGAAGACCCCGCCAGTGAAGAAACAGACATTAGGGAAAACACGGTAGTCCCAATGTCAAAACCGAACAACACAAAAGAAGTAGAGCAAAAAGAAATGAAAAAATCAATCGGGTTATACGCAAAACTAGTACGTATCCTCGGTGGGGAAATGTGAAACCCACCCCCAAAAAATAATATAAGATAAAACAAGAACACAGCATAAAGCCCCTCGGAAGAAAACCGAATGTACACACTCTTACCAGAAAAACAACACAACAGGCTTCAACAGATCGAGCAAGAATACGAAGCGGGTAGATTACACAGGTACCCGCCGCACATTATCGAGAAAATACGGAAAACATATCTCAACAAATGCGACAAACATATTCGCTCACTCACTGTACCAACCCTAGCAGCGGATATAACCATGCTGCAGAAAGTATCTGACGAAGCCACAGCCGTTGTGAAGCAGCTACAAGGGCACCTGCCTGAGGGGTTCACCCCGTTCCCCCAGAACGGTGGGGCGCTTCGAGTATCATTCTGGGCAAGTAAAGACGGTAAAGAAATCAGGTGGCGTGTCAGACCAAACTCCAAGACAGGGCTAAAAACCCAAGGCGCACAACTGAACACAGACCTGTGCATCAAAACAGGTAAAGGCAAAGTCGCCTTAAAGGAAATATGGGGAGAAGCGCTCAGAGCTGCCGCCGCCCAGTTATGGGAGCTGTCAATCGGGCAGTTCGCGGCACACAACTGTGCGGCAGTGAACCAGCTACTCACGGAAGCCACCACGCGGGCTGGTGCACCATATACCCTGTCGGTGGTGCCAGAAATTTTTGCTACCCCCAAAAACGTGGGGTTGTTCGAAGACATCTCAATGAGCGGTGTGGTTATCGCGGTCAGTAACCAGAAAATCCTGTCCCTCCCTGAAGAATACGACACGCAGGACGTGGAGAGCCTGAGGGAAGGCGTAGGGATCCTAGAGGACGCTATCAGGGATATAAAGCGTCAAGAAGGTAAAGCCCCAGAGGTGCAGGTGCGGCAGCTGACTATCAAGAAGAACATGTTGAAAGCGCACCTGAAAACCTTAGCTGGTGATGTTGCTTCCGCTGAGTCTGCTGCGGAAGCTCGGGAGGAACTAGTGTCCGCATACGTGGACATTCTCAAGAAAACCCCCTCCCCCATATCGCTCATCAACACGCGGGGAGAAACACGCAAAAAGCTTGTTGCCCTCACCGACCTGCCAGAGGATCATGTTCGGCAAGCTAGGACACTATTAGCGGATTCCACGGACAAGACCATCAAAGCAGTGTACCAGTCCACGAAACCACCTATCCGTTCAGTCCTTGTGGAAGGAACCACCAGTGCTGGCGAACCGTGGATCGGGTCTGTGGGATACACGGAGACAGACGGTGTGTACGGGTTTAAAGAAAGATTCCCCGCAGTGCACAAGAACCTGTGGGTCCGGCTCCCGGAAGTTGATGTGGTTGCGGAAGCCCAGAAAATCTGGGAGGCAAGCGAGAACCGTAGTGAAGAGGCTCGTAAACGTTTCGGGTATGAGACGCAGGGAAAGTAGGTAGGATATGGCTGGTTTTGGTTTAGGCTCAGGAAGCAGTGACAGCGGCTCGGGTGGTGAGAATAGGGGTGTGCCCTCCCGTCCCCTGCCGAAGCCTGTTGGGCAAGACGAGATCCGTGACGGAGCAACTTTGCCGATGGGTGAGGTCATGCCTGACTATAAGCACGGTGATGACGGCTACACGTCCTGGGGTAGTGAATGGGGGGAGCCTCACGAAAATGTTGTGCCTGAAGAGGATGAAGAAGAAAACCTTTTCACACGCAGAAAAAAGAAGGAACGCAGCCCTGACGGTGAACCAGTTGAGAGTGGAGTGAAAAAAGCATGGGCGAAGATCGTCCGTAACAACCTTGGGAAGCTTTTAGCGCTCGGGTGTCTCCTCGCTGCTGTAATTCTTCTCGTGCTTGTTGTGGTTTCCAATAACCAGAACCACGACTCCGCGCCACCAACACCAGAAACTAAAACCTCAGCATCCTCCGCAGACACCAACACCGAAACCAGTGCCGAAGAAACCCAGAAACCCAGCGGAGACAGCAACCACGACTGGCAAAAAATAGACCCGCCCGAAGTGAAAGACACCTACAAGGCGCGCGGCATGGTTGAAGAACGAGAAGTATACAAGGACCCTAACACCCAGACCGTCGTATACGCCCTCAAAATGTCCCTCGTGAAAGAAGGCGACTCAAGCAACGCCCTCACCACACGGTTCTACACCACCAAAAGCGGGTGGGACGAAGCGGTAGTGGGGAACCTCTACTCGGTAACCTACAGTGGTGACGACAAAGGGAACCTTGTGATCGTTTCCATCGACAAATACAAGGCACCAGCTAAGAACAGCGGGAAGGAGGAGAAACACTAGTGGGTGAGTACTCAGAGATAGTTGACGAAAACATTAACCTGCAGCCCACAGGAAGCAGTGAGAACGCGCCACCAAGTAAAACAAGAATAAAATCCTGCATCCTCCCACCCGAGGAAGAAGTTCACCTCACCGAGCACCCCTACAACCAGCTCGCGGTCCAGGAGCTCTACACCACTGTTGTCCTCCCAGGTATCCACGACAGGATGCGCGGCGCTAAATCAGGTGACCTCGCGCTTGTCCGCATGAAAAACGTGTCAGATAAGCCCATCACCGTACTCAACCCCAAGAACTATGTGGAAGGTGAGAAAGCATCCACTCTCGGGAAATGGGAGCTACAGGAAGTGATGCGTGAACTCGTAGGCGAAGAGGACGCACAGAAAATCTCGTCGCTACGGGTGTTGCGGGACACGGAAACCCGTATCCATGAGGTAGTGGAACCAGGGGCGGAAGTTGTCATGTCCAAATTCGCTATGGCCGTGTCCCTGTTCGTCTACTCGCGGATGACCGCAACCTACGGTGGGCATATTGCGGCAGACAACCGTAGCACGTTAGCGGAAGGGTCGCGGTTCTGCGTGAAATTCACGCAGTCAGGTGCAGCTAAACCCAACAAGAGCGAAGAGGACGCCCCGAACTTCCTGAACAGTAGCATCGACTCGTCCGCTTTCTGGGCGGGGCGGTGATGTATTTGACGGCGTTGGCAGCGTTGAAACTGCATCCGCTGCTGCCT
>ERZ773267.908-NODE-908-length-17858-cov-9.425153_pt1 | contig 17858 bp, 7 predicted proteins | sample MGYA00511959_ERZ773267 | MGnify/ENA primary metagenome ERZ773267 (study PRJEB29015, sample SAMEA2738165) | human oral metagenome | biome: human oral; feature: human-associated habitat; material: saliva | place: China | collected 2240 ... | reverse complement strand
CTCATTAAAACAGGCTGCTGACTCATGCAGTTTCTGCATTTGTCAACAGCCTGAATAATTCTCCTTAACCTTAAGGTTAAAGAGAATTATTAAACTACCTATTATTTAGTATTTTTTCTTCTTCTTAAAACGTATACTAAACAAATTAATGCAAGTCCTACAAAAGTTGTAGGTAAAGCTAATGTTCCTGTCTTAGCTAATAGAGAATTTGATTTTCCTACATTTCCAAGATTTACTTGAGAATTGTTTGCTACCATTCCTTGATCTTTAGCTACATCTGCTAAGCCAACACTTGCTTTATCTTTATCTTTTTTAAATACATCGCCAAGTAATGTTGATAATTTAGATTTTCCTTTACTTACTTTTTCGGATGCTTTTTTAAGAATTTCTAATGCATTGTTTACTTCATCTTGTTTTGCATTTGCATTAGATAATACTAAGATAGCTGCTTTAAGCGCTGCTTTATATTCTTTCTTAACTGCTTCTTCTGCTTCTTTAAAGCTATCTTGTGATGTAAGGTCTCCATTTTTCTCTACCTCAGCCGCAAGCTCTTTTTTATCTATACTTGGAGCTTCTACTTTTGGTTGTTCTACTTTGCCAGTATATTCTTTAGGTGCTTCTACTTTTTCTGGTTCTACCACTGCTCCTGCTTGCACTCCTGTGTATTCTTTTGGAGCTTCTGCTTTCGCAGGATCAACTACTGCCCCAGCTTGCACCCCTGTATATTCTTTCGGAGCTTCCACTTTTTCTGGCTCTACTATTGCTCCTGCTTGTACTCCTGTGTACTCTTTAGGACCTTCCACTTTTTCCGGTTCTACCACTGCTCCTGCTTGTACTCCTGTGTACTCTTTAGGACCTTCTACTTTTTCTGGCTCTACCACTGCTCCTGCTTGCACCCCTGTATATTCTTTTGGTGGTTCTACCTTCTCAGGTTCTACTATTGCACCTGCTTGTACTCCTGTATATTCTTTTGGAGCTTCTACTTTTTCCGGTTCACCTTTTGCTTCTTTTGGTTTAACACCAGTAAGTTTAGAAATAGCTACATTTAACTCTTCAACTGCTTTGTTTACTTCGTCTTGTGTTGCATGTTCATCTTCTAAAAGTTGTTTAGCTTTATTAATAGCTTTGTTGTATTCCTCTTTAGCATCTAATGACGCATATTCATACTTATCACTATCAGTTGTAACTTTGAAATTATCAGAAGCTAATTTCAGTTGACTCTTATCTACTTTAACATCTTCTTTAGGTGCATTTTTCTCTACAAGAGCCACAAAATTACTAAGTTCATCTACTGTGAATACGAACTTACCATCAACAACTTCACCATTAACCGGTTCAATTGTTCCATCTTTTTTCTCTTGACCAAATTTAGCTGGCATTTTATCTAATGATAAAGTAACTTTTCTAGTTCCATCAACTTCTACTACCTTATTATTTCTATCTTCTAAATGGATATCATAAAATACAACATCATATTTAGTTAAATCAATCTCACTGTCAGTTAGCTGTTTAAGTATTTTTTCCTTGCTAGCTTTTTCAACATCTCCAACTACAAGTTTATAATCATTATAAAGTTTAGCTTCTCCAAACTCAACAGTCGCTGGAGTAGTTGCACCTTCTGCAGTTGTGACACTAGCTACTTTCTGAGCTAGACTCAATTGTAATTCTTTTGTATTACGACCATTCCCTACTACAAGTTCAAAATTGTTTTCAGAAGATCTATATCCTTCTGGTAACACTACTTCAACAGTATATTTACCATTATTTAAACGTTTTTGGAATTCTTTTTCACTATATAGACTTCTTGATAATTCTGTTTTTTCACCTTGTTCATTCGTAACAAATACTTTTGCTCCAGCAGGTATAACTTTATCAAATTTAATTATTGTCGTGTTTCTCTTTTGTTCTTCAAATGTAAATTCAACAGATTTAGTTGAATCATCTTTAGTAATCTCAAAAGCAACTTCTTTAGGACTAGTTAATTTAAGAGCTTCATCAGTTAGAACTACTTGTACAGTATATTTACCATATGGTAGGGCTGTCAGATTCTTACCATTCTTCGTGAAGTCTTCTCCTACTAATTCCCCTTTTTCATTCTTAATAGCATATCTTACGTTAGTAGAATAATCACCTGTTCCATCTTTAGCTGTAGTTTTAACTTCTACAGTACCTTTTTCAGTATTTTGAACTTTAGAAATTCCAACGCTATCTTTGTTCCCTGCAAAATCACTCACTTCATAAGTAAATTTATCTAGAGATACTTTTTCTGGAAGAGTGAATGTACCATCTATATTTGGCTCTACTTCCACTTCTTTTTCAACAGTTTTACCATCTTTACCTTTTTTAGTCACTTTATAACTTAATTTCTTATAAAGTACTCCACTTCCGTTTTCTTTAACTGCATACGGTTTAAATGTTCTAGTTTTTTCGTCATAAACTCCACCTGTACCAACAATTTGTGGTGCAACTCTATCAATAGTAACGTTAAATACAGTCTCTTGCATTTTCGCACCTGTAGCAACTGGACTATAGCTAACTACATACTGGTATTCACCATCTGGTAATGGATTTCCATTATTATCTTGACCTTTCCAGTTTGTTTCAGTAACTAACACGGCTTTTTTATTAGTAGACTTGTTATGGAAGAAGTTCTTTTTACCAGAAACATTACCATTTTCATATAATGGATTTTTACGTTCAACATCATCTTTGGCATAAACTGATAATTTAAGATTTTCATAGTTTCTTAAGAACGTCGCTTTAAATCCAATTTCATCATGCTGTCTATCACCATTTGGAGAAAATGCTAATTTCCCAAAATAATTAGACTTACTCTTAGGATCAGTATACTCTCCTAAAACTTTAATGTTCTTTTCTTCACCATTTACATCAACAGTAACCAATGAAGTAAAGTTATTTTTATCATCACGCTCCGTTGTATTAGGTTTATAGTAATAGAATGGTTTTTCATTCCCTTTAAATTCATATATTGGTTTTTCTACTACAGGTAGATTTTGGAACTCTCCTTTAAAACCAACATATGGAATTCCAGCAACTGCTGTATTCGTATCTTTAGGATCAAAGAATCTTACAAATCCTTCAAGATAATAACCATTTGGCATTTGTCCTTCTAATTCATTTCTGAATTGCGTTGCATCTACAGTAATTGTAACTGATTTTTCACCTTTAGCGGGAACTACTACAGTCTCTCCTCCATTACTTTCTGATAATTGTCTTGGTTTTAGTGTTATTTGTCCATTTTCTACACCATCAGTATTTAAATAAGACTTGTAAACAAGTTCTTTAGGTTGATCTGATAGGTTATGTAGTACTACATTAAACTTAAATGTATCTTGGACATTACCTAAAGAGATACTTCCATAATCATTGTCACCAGTCACATATAAATCACCAAATGCCGCTTTAGAGACATCAATAACTCCAGCTCCTTGTTGTCTAGGTGACGTAAATGCTTTTGTTTCATTATTATAGTTTGGAACCGCAGTACTCATTAATAGATGTTTTATTAATTTTTGTAATTCTTCACCTTGAAGGTCAGGATATCTTTCCTGGAATACTTGTTTCATTAATGATACAGCTCCTGCTACGTGTGGTGAAGCCATACTTGTACCACTATCTAATCCATACGTTCCATTATTGAATGATGAATAAACATCACCACCAGGTGCTGTAACATCAGGCTTGAATAGTCCGTCTCCAGTCACTCCCCAACTTGTAAAATCAGCAAGTTGATTCGCTTGTGGATGAGGTCTCTTACTGAAATGTCCAGTAAATTTTAATTTATAATAATCAGGATAAGTTGCTAATAAATTACCGAATTTATATCCAACGAACACTACAGGAAAATCACTGTCGTAATTATTTAATGCAACATTAAGTAACTCTTCTCCACCTTCTTTAGTATTATATAAAACAGCACCAGCAGCTCCTGCTTTTTTAGCAGCTGCTACTTTATCCGCGAAAGTATTTCCACCTCCACGCATCATTACTGCAATTTTACCTTTTACATCTTGATTTTTAAAATCATTTTCTAAACCATAACCAGCATTAAAGTATGAGTACTCAGTTTTCGGATTAAATCTTTTAGCAAATGGTCTGATTGTAGCTTCACCATTATCCCACTCTTCATTTCCTTCTAGTCCAACAACAGTCATTACTTCAGTATTCATGACACTATTGTTTATAGCCGCTACAGCTATTGAATCAGGCGTTACCGATGGCGTTCCGATTAATCCATAATCCGGATTAGAAGCACTTGGTTTACTTTGACCATTTCCAAATACATTATCATTCCCCGCAGCGACTACAACATTTACCCCAGCCTTTTTAGCAAGTGCAATTGCATCAATAGTACCTTGACCAACTTCTGTTACTGCTCCTGCAGTAGCACCTAGACTCATATTAATAGAGTCAGCACCTAATTTAACAGCATCTTCTATAGCTTTAACATATAAAAACGTACTTGTTTTTGCTCCACCTTGTTTATCTGAGAATACTCTCATGAATATTAATTGTGATTCTGGAGCAACACCTGCTACATACTCATTATTCGGTGCTTTTTTCGTTGGATTACCTACTGAAGTACCTACAACGTGCATACCGTGAGATTTATCTTTTTTCTCTTTTAGGTTATTATCCCAGTCATAGTAGTTAAACGCATAAATCAGTTTATCACTATACCATTTTCCATAATCGATTCCAGCTTTTTCTTTCACAGCTTCAAGTTCAGCTTTATTTTTATACTTAGCTTTACTTGTATCAGTTAAATGTAATATGTCATGATTAGGATCTAAACCTGAGTCAATAACAGCCACTACTCTACCTTGACCTTTATATCCTTTATCCCATAAACTTTGTACACCAATAATTCTATTACTGTCGATAACTGTATTTTTTAAAGCAGTATCATCTTCATTATTTTTAGTAGTAGTTTCAGGAACTTCATAATCAACACTTACTTCAACACTATTTACAAAATCCATCGCTTGAATTTTTTTAGCGTCAGCATACGAAGTTTCTAAAGAAAATCCGTTTAAAAGTGTATCATATTCAAATAATACTTTGTAATCAACACCTTTATCTTTAATTTCTTTTAATGCTCGTTCACGTGGTTCTTTAGTACTCTTTTCGCGTTCTTTTCTTCCTTCTTCAGTTTTCAATGAATTAGGATCTACTTTGTCCTCTTTTAAAGAAACAATAATTCTAACTTTATCCTCATCTTTAAAAGTATGTGCAGAAGTATTAGATACGGCATCAGCCTTTCCATTTTCTTCAGCATATACCCAATTCTTCTCTAAATTATTAAAATCCATCACATGTAGATTAGTTAATAGTAATGTAGCTGTTACAAATGATACAGCAGCTTTTTTTCCAAAATGCATTGTTCCTCTCCTTTTTTTAAGTATATTTTAGTTACATTTCTATATTTAAACACATATTATCTGTAAAATCAATAGATTTTTCTGTTTAATTATAAAAAAATAAAGAAAAAAACTTAGTTCCCTAAGTTTCTTCTTAATTTTTATTCATGTATTTCTAATGGTAATCCATCTGGATCAAAGAAAAATGCCATTTTCTTATTATCAAAATCATCGTATCTTAATTCTTCATGTGGAATATCTAATTCATCAAACTTTTTCAGAACCGCTTCTACATCATCAACTTTAAAAGCTAAATGTCTTAGTCCACTGTATTCTGGACTTGGTATCTTAGGTCTTAATGGAGCAGCTTCTTTAATAAAAATTTCTAATACTAGATTCCCTTGTTTTACATTTATAATAATATCATTCTTCTCTGGTCGATTATGTTCACTAGTAACCTCAAATCCCAACTTATCTACGTAAAACTCCTTTGTTTTAATATATTCTGTTCCTATAATCGCTATGTGATGTACATTCTCAAACATTTTAATACATTTCCTTATCTAATTTTTTTACTATGTCTATAGCCAGAGCCAGCTTCTGAGTATCCACTTCTTCATAGTCTCCTTTGTCTGTATATCTATAAGTTACATCCACACCGGTTGTCGTTGTATCAATTCCATATTTTTTAAATGTTCCATGAACTTGAGTAACTCCTGTCTCTTTAATAATATATTCAATATTCTCAGTAGTAATCCCCGCACCTGCAAGAATCTCAATTTTATCCCCAAACTTTTCTTGAAGCTGTTTTAAAAGTTCTACACCTTTATTAACATTTGCACCCAGTCCACTAGTTAATACTCTTGTACAACCTAATTCAATCAAGCGTTGGATATTATTTTCTGGTTCATCTGAGCAATCAAACGCTCTATGAAAGACACTTTCCGCTTCAAAACTTTTACATAGTTTTATCATTTTTTCAGTCTCTTCCCAGTTAATTCTTCTACTTTCATTCAAAAATCCAAATACTATTCCTTTTGCACCGTGTTCTAGCAGTTCCCTAGCTTCTCTAAACATCTGTTCTTTTTCTATTTCCGAATAGCAAAAACCTCCTCCCCTAGGTCTTACCATCGCCATTATAGGTATCTCAACACCATTTTCAAGTGCCATATTTAGAACTGTTAATGTTGGTGTTAAACCACCTAGATAACTAGCACTAATCAACTCTATTCTATCTGCACCTTCATTTTGTGCTACTAAACAATCTTGTACACTATTAGCACATACTTCTATTTTAATCATATCAAATTCTCCTTTAATATCTATAGCATAATTATAACATAGTTTAAAACATCTCTAATAACTAATACTCTATTAAAAAGTCCTTAATAACAAATCTTTTTTAACAAAATAAGGATATGTGAAATTAATCATCATATCCTTATTTATATTTATATTGTAGATTGTATTATTTCCCACCAAATATAGATGTTCTAAAATCTTTAGTCTGATCTAGATAAGCCTTAAATATAGCTTTCTTAAGTTTAAGAACTCTACTATTAGTATCAGGGTATACTTGTGCTGTGAAATCTTCAGCATCTTCTCTAACTGCTGTTTCAATCATTTTTTCAAGTACACTTATATTATTAACTGTTACATTTTTTTGTCGTCCCCATGGGTCATTAGGATTAAAGAAGCTAACTCTATTTAGTTTACTGAATTGTTGTACTCTTTCATTATACATATCTTTCTTGAATTCAACCCAAGATTTATATTTTTTATTAAACACTTTCTCAAGTACTAAATCATCAGTAACCAAGCCAATTTCTTTACCATAAGAATTAATCTTATGTCCTCTCTCTTTTGCTTCTTTTTCATATTGATTAGAAATGTATGGAACCATACCTTCTTTATAACCTTTAGCAGCTAATAGTTCAAATGCCATACGGCGTCCCATTAAGTCACCTGGAGTTCCTCTGTCACTACTTAAAGCAGAATAGATTGGTGAGAATAGATTAATTGTGTGGTATCCATTTCTTTCATACTCACCTTGGTCTATATATCCTCTTCTTGTTATAATGTCATTTTCGATTAGACTATTAAATGAGTTAAGTTTATTAATTTCATCAGAAGTTAATCTACGAACAGCATTCGTTGCATAAACATAATTTCCATCAGGATCTTTCTTATATATATTCTCAATTTTTCTTAATAAATCATTTTTCTCATTATAATCTAATTTAGCTACAGCACGACCTTCTAAGATTTCAAGAGTATATATTAAATCGAACATATTATGCATATAACTATGTAAGTCTTCTGCACTACTGAATCTTTGAGTTGGATCCGCTATTTGAAGTCTTGTTGAATTTTCTGAATCATCATATTTCAAAACAGAGTTAATTGTTATTGTTGAATCATATGGGTGGTCAGGAGCTTGTAGTAATCCTTTTGCATAAAACTCAGGTCCTAATCCGCTTCTTCTTCCATATCCTCCAAGATAAATTTCTCTATCAGAGTTATGTGTCATTTCATGAGTATAAGTAACCGCACCAGATTTATCTAGCATACGATAAGCCATATAGTAGAATGCATCACCTGTTGCATATGCGCCATGTTGATTATGAACAACATTATTTCCAGCAGGCCCAAAGAAGTTTTTTATAACTGGATTATTAGTTTCAAAATTCGCTTCTTGTACCTTATCATTTGTATCATTACCAAATCTAAACGCATCATAGACTAGGACACTTCTAAATAATTTTTCTTTATTATCATTATCTAGAATTTTATACCAATAATCATAATGATCTCTAAAGCGTTTAGCAGCTTCTTTCACATTATCTTCAACAAATTTATTTAATTTTTCTCCCTTAGGATATTCATTACTTCTATATCTATCATAAGCACCAAATCCTATAGTTGAAATATTCGCAATCATAAATATCATTTTTTCTTCTGGTAAAGTTAATAATGGCAAGACCATACTTTGATATTTCCATGAAGGACTAGTTAATCTATCATAAACACCTATAGAGTGTTCCGTTCCTTGTTCTGATTGTTTAGAACTTACTTCAGGTATTGTAGATTTTTCTTCAACAATATAAGCTTTTGATTGTTTTTTGAACCAGTCGTTATTAGTTGTATTTGGTAGGAATACTTTTCTATAACCTTCTAATGCTTTAAATAAACCTTCAGTTCCATAATTTTTAGATAATAATACATTATATGTAATTACATTATTTTTAGCTAATAAATTGTTAAATCCAGATTTACCTAGCTCAATAACATTATCTAATGCAGAACTATTAGATTTACCAAAGAAATCTAAATGATATAATACTAAATCTTTTGCACTTGCATTATCATATTTAAAATTATACCAACGTTCTAGATAAGTTAAACCTAGAAGTAACGCTTCTTTATTATTCTTAATTTTTTCTATTACATAATTATCAATTATTGAATTACTATTTTCAGCTATTGCCGCGTCAGCAGAAAGAAGTTTTGATAAAGTATCACCTATATTTGCTTTTGTTTTATCAAATTGTTCATCTAGATATAATTCAGTTAATTTTATATCACTTGAAATATCTAATACTCTTCTAACAGCATCTGAATTATATTGAACAGATTTCAAATCATTTAAAACAGATTTTACAATACTATTATAATCATGTAATAGTGTATTAGGTGTATAAATAAGTTTTGTATTAACTATTTCATACTCTGCTACTTTAGAGAAATCTTGTTGATATTTTACATCTAATGTTTGAGAAGTATTATCAGAATAATGAAGTAACAATTTATTAATGCTACCTTTATTTTTATTAATATCTGTGATTACTTCTTTATCCTTCATTGGAACTACAGACACAAGATCTTTAGTAAATAAATCATTATTAGTTTCTACTAAATTACCATATTTAACAATTGTCTCTCGATTATAGAACGGTAATAGTTTTTCAATATTTTTATATACTTTTAACCTAGAAACATCTGCTCCTTCTACATTTCCATAGTCAGTTACATATCTAGAAGAGAAGTTAAAGTCTTCTATCTTAGTATTTTTCTTAGAAACAAGTTCAGTTTTCTTCTCAAGAACTTTATTATTATCTAATACAATACCTCTTTGTTTTTCTGAATCTCTACTAAGTACTTCATCATCCACTTGTACTACATTTACTACCTTATTATTTTTATTACTATAAGTGTTAGTTGCTTTTATACCATTAAAATCATAACCCGCAATAGCATTACCATTCGTTACATTAACATCACTTAAGACGTTTGTAAGGTTACCCGAGTTACTTATATCTGATGAGTCTCTATCCCAAAGATACCCTGCAACTCCTCCAACATAACCAAAATGTTTTACATTATTTAGATTTCCTTCAACATAACTATTTCTGATAGTTGCATTCTTATCAACAAGTCCCGCTATACCACCAACAACCTGGTCTCCAGTATTAGCATTCGTTGCCATATCAATAGATGAAATTGATCTATCTATTAAAGCACTGGCACCTGAAAGTTTTCCAACTAAACCACCTATTTGATAAATAGAATTTGTATCATAAGTATTAGTTATTCTACCAGTAAAACTACTATTAGAAATCTCAGAATTAGTAACTTGTGAAACTAAACCACCAATACTGCGTTCACCTGCAATTACACCAGAAGAATGAACATTAATAATTTTTGAACCATTTTTCGCCTCTTTCGCTATTGTAGCAGTATCTACTTTCGAAGAAACATTTGCTTCTTTTATTGAAAAATCTTGAATAGTAGCATGACTTAAAGCATTAAACAATGGTTTTTTCAGGTTATATATAGCATAATTCTTACCATTGTTTGCACCTATTAATGTACCACTAAACTCTTTATCAATATAACTTTCTTGACCATCTCGAAGTTCTACTTCACGAGCATCCATAGTTGCTCCCAAACGAAACGTACCATGTAGATTTCTATTCATTGCTTCTACTAGATTTTTAAACGATGTAAAAACTCCATTTTCACTATTTACGGTCTTAGGTAGGTAGTAAGTATAATTTTCTAAAATACTATTGTTTTCGTGTTGAATTAAATCATTAGCTTGACCCACAATTTTATATACTTCTTGATTACCTTTTCTAGCACTCTCAATACTCTTAACTGGTAACATAACATCTTTAAAGTTCTCTGATTTAACTTTCATAAAGTAGTCTGTTGGAGTAGTAGGAACACTCGAAAGTGATGTTACATGTCGATACTTATTATTTTCTAAAGTGTACAATTCTACATTAGAAATATTTCTAAGTTCTAGTTTCTTATCTACTGTTCTTTCTTTTTCAGCACTAGGTTGTTCAATTTTACCAGTGTATTCTTTTGGCGGTTCTACTTTTTCTGGTTCGACTATCGCTCCAGCTTGCACTCCTGTGTACTCTTTTGGTGGTTCTACTTTTTCCGGCTCAACTATTGCTCCGGCCTGCATTCCTGTGTATTCCTTCGGTACCTCTACTTTTGCTGGTTCTACTATTGCTCCGGCTTGCACTCCCGTGTATTCTTTCGGGGATTCTACCTTCTCAGATTCGACTATCGCTCCGGCTTGTACCCCTGTGTACTCTTTTGGTGCTTCGGCCTTCTCTGGTTCTACTATTGCCCCAGCTTGTACTCCCGTGTATTCTTTCGGTGGTTCTACTTTTTCCGGCTCGACTATTGCCCCAGCTTGTACTCCCGTGTATTCTTTCGAGGGTTCTACTTTTTCCGACTCAACTATTGCTCCGGCCTGCATTCCTGTGTATTCCTTCGGTACCTCTGCTTTTGCTGGTTCTACTATTGCTCCGGCTTGTACCCCTGTGTACTCTTTTGGTGCTTCGGCCTTCTCTGGTTCTACTGTTGCCCCGGCTTGCACTCCTGTATATTCTTTCAGCGGTTCAACTTTTTCTGGTTCTACTATCGCTCCAGCTTGCACTCCCGTGTATTCTTTCGAGGGTTCTACTTGCTCTGGCTCAACTATTGCACCAGATTGTACTCCCGTGTATTCTTTCAGCGGTTCTACTTTTTCTGGTTCTACTATTGCCCCAGCTTGCACTCCTGTGTATTCTTTCGGTGGTTCTACCTTCTCCGGCTCGACTATTGCTCCAGCTTGCACTCCCGTGTATTCTTTCGGAGATTCTACTTTTTCCGGCTCAACTAATGCTCCAGAAGCAACGCCTCCATATTGGGGTTCAACTTTTTCTGGTTCTACTATCGCTCCAGCCTGCACTCCCGTGTATTCTTTCGGAGATTCTGCCTTCTCTGGTTCGACTATCGCTCCAGCTTGTACTCCTGTGTACTCTTTCGGAGATTCTGCCTTCTCTGGTTCGACTATCGCTCCAGCTTGTACTCCTGTGTACTCTTTCGGCGATTCTACCTTTTCTGGTTCTACTATCGCTCCAGATTCTTCCTCTGTATATGCTTTTGTATCTGGATTATTTAGTGTTGCTTTATTTTCCTGTTTTTTATCAGTTACATTTACATCTGTATTTTCTTTTAATTGTGGTTGTTTTTTATTATTTTGTTGGGAATTAACATTTCCCTTCACTTCTTCTTTTAATTTTTTAGTTTCAGCTTCATTTTTTATAAATCCAACAAAACTATATCCTGGAATTGAAGAAATATTAGGAAGTCTATCTCCAACTTTTAAATTATAATCCATGTTGTAGACTGATAATTGCAGATCTTCCATAGCGCGAGCAGGTAACTCTAAAGTAGTTGCTCCCATACTCGTAACTAATAATATTGATAATATTTTACGTGATTTATTTTTACCTTTTGCTACAACAACTACTAGTAATCCTAGCATACCTCCTAGAAGCATGCTTCCTACTCCATAATTTAAACCAGTATTAGGAAGTTTATTTAGTTGTGTTATTTTATTCGGCTTAAATACTAAATAATAAGTCTCTTCTGTACTATTTACAACGCTCGGTACTTCTTTTCTTATTAATTCCTTTTCTTTATCAGTAAGATTGTCTTCTCCTACATATTTATAGTGAACAATTGCATTATCGGCAGCCTTCACTATATTTTCTTCTGGTTGAACAGTAGACACCAAGAAAAATGACCCTATCGTCATCGAACAAACACCAACAGTTAACTTTCTTAATGAGAACTTATTATATTTTTCTCCTAGAAACTTTTTCAACTCTAATTCCTTCTTTCTTATAAATATTTCTTCGATAAATTTCCCATTCATTTTTCACTTAATACATTAATTGTAAGCTTTTTCCAAGGAAAATGCAAGAAAACAGCTGTGCGATCTATCCTTTGATTATCAATTATTGTATCTTTAAAATAATGATTTACCAATTATAATTAACGTTTTAAATTTATGTTAACCAATACCGTATATAAATTTATTTCTCCATAAAAAAACTAGAAGCTACTTTATTCACTTCTAGTTTAAAATCTATTTATTTAACATACCTGCTTGAAGTTGGTACATTTTATAGTAATTGCCTTTTAATGCTATCAACTCATCGTGTGTTCCAGATTCAATGATTTCACCTTTATCCAATACGTAGATACAGCTAGAATCTTGAATCGTTGATAATCTATGAGCAATTGCTATTGTTGTTCTACCTTTTCTCATTTTTTCAAGAGAATGTTGAATTAACTCTTCTGTTTCAGAGTCGATATTTGCAGTAGCTTCATCAAGAATAAGAATCTTCGGCTTACTTGCTATAGTTCTTGCAAATGTAAGAAGTTGTCTTTCTCCAGATGAGAAAGTTGAACCTCTTTCTGTAACTAAGCTATCATACTTATCTTCTAATTTATCGATAAAGTTATGTGCATCAACAAATTTCGCCGCTTCAATAACATCTTCTCTTGTTAAACTTTCATTATACATCTTAATATTAGACTCTACTGTCCCATGATATAAGAATGGATCTTGAAGTACTAGTCCAACACTGTTTCTTAATTCTTTAGAACTATAATCTTTAATATTAACTCCATCAATTAAGATTTCGCCTCTATCATAATCATAAAATCTTAAGAATAGGTTCATAATAGAAGATTTACCAGAACCGGTAGCTCCTACAAATGCTATACTCTCTCCATTTTTAACACTAAACGAAATATTTTTAAGAACATCACGTTTACCATCGTAAGAGAAACTAACATTTTTGAACTCGATATCACCACGTAATATTTTATAGTCACTCTCTTTTTGCTCCGGCTCATATTCTTCATTGTCTATTAGTGTGAAAACACGTCCCGCAGATATTATAGAAGTCTGAAGAATTGAGAAGTTTTGCATAAGTTCAATTAGTGGATTAAACAGTTGATTCGTATATTGAATAAATGCATAGATTATCCCAGCTGTAAAACCAGCACTTTCAAAACTAAGCCCAAAATACATTACTACAACACCATATGCTAATACTTTAAATAAAGCCATAGCTGGTCTTAATAATAAACTATCAACCTTTAATGACTTAGTATAATAACGAAGGTGTTCATTATTAACCTCTCCAAATTCATCAATTAATCGTTGTTCCTGATTAAATGCTTGGATAATCTTCATACCCTCTATAGATTCCGATAATTTAGTATTCATTTCACTAATTTTCGCACGAGAAATTTCTACTAATCTACTAGAAAGCTTCTGGTATAGATATACCGAACCAACCATTACAGGGATAAATAGTATCATGTAGATTGTTAATTGCCAACTTAAAGCAATCATCGCAGAAAGTGTTACTACAAACATAAGTATAGTATTTAGGAAACTTGAGAAAATTGTTCCAAACATATCCGCAACAGCCTGTGTATCATTAGTTAATCTAGATACTACAGAACCTACAGGAGTCTTATCAAAGTAAGACATACCTAATTTTTGCAAGTTAGCAAAACTATCATTTCGTAGATCTCTAACTATACTGTGAGCCACTTTTGCAAAGTAATACTCTCCTAAAAATGTAAACACAACTCTTAGAATAAATAATCCAAAATAAATTATTAATATATATAATCCAGCTTTAGCAATATTTTTTGTAATAAAATTATCAATATAATATTGAGCTAAAAGAGGAATTGCTGTTGCGACTATCGAAGTCATTAATATAAATAATAGTGCCAATATCGATAATCCTTTATAGCGCAACATATAGCGCATTAATCTAAAAAACGTCTTACTTTTCGACATCTTTATTTCCTCCTTTCAAGCTTTCTTCCATTTGTTGACTTTCATATGTCTCTTTATACCAACCATTATTGGCGATAAGTTCGTCATGAGTTCCTTTTTCAATAATCGTATTATCACCTAAAACAATTATTAAATCAGCTTCCACTACTGCAGAAAGTCTATGTGCAGTAATGATATTAGTTTGACCACTACGTTGTTCTTTTAAGTTCTCTAAAATAACATGTTCAGTCTTAGCATCAACCGCAGATAACGAATCATCTAAGATTAAAATTTCAGGATTAATAATCAAAGCACGACTCATCGCTAAACGTTGTTTTTGACCACCTGAAAGACTAACACCTTTCTCACCAACAATTGTATCAAACTTCTCAGGCATAGCCATAATATCATCATACAGACCACAAATTTTTGTAATTTCTTCTACTTGTTTATCATCAATTAAAGGATTCGCAAAACGGATATTCTCTTTAATCGACATAGCAAATAACACTTGATCTTGTGGTACATATCCGATAAGTCTTCTAAGGTCATTAATACTATATTCAGCAATGTCTCTATTGTTAAGCATGATATTACCAGACTCAATATTAAACTCTCTTAATAAAAGCCTTAATAATGTAGTTTTACCTGCTCCAGTAACACCTACGATACCTAGTGTTTGACCTTTTTCAATAGCAAACTTAATATCTCTTAGAACACTCTTACCTTCTTCAAATTCGAAGTTGTTGATATTATATTCAAGTCTACCATTTTCAGCTTTGATTTTGCTATCTAAATTGGTATTTACCTCATTAACTTCAGCTAATAAACTCTCAATACGTTTATAAGATACTTCACCACGTTGTGATATATTATACAACCAACCAATTGCTTGAAGCGGCCATACTAACATATCAAGATAAGTCACGAAAGTAACTAGCTCCCCAACCGATAAATCACCATTTGAAATAAAAATACCCCCGAAAACAAGAGTAAGTGTATAAGATAATCCAACGAAGATTAATACCATTGGATCAAATAATGAGTTATACTTAGCAGCGATAACATTCTTACCGAATACTTTGTTATTAACTTCCCTAAAACTCTTAATCTCATCATTACCATAACCGAATGATTTAGTGACCTTTATCCCAGAAGCACTTTCTTGAACCTTATTATTCAAATCAGAAAATGACTCTTGTGCCGCCTCAAAACTCTCATAGTTTTTATCACCAATATAATTAGTAGCATATGCTAAAAACGGTAAAGGAATAATAGCTATTAGAGTCAACTTGAAATCAATTAAAAATATCATCGTAAATAATGTCACTAAAGCTGTAATACTCGCATCAACCGCTGACATTACTCCACCCCCAGCAACCATTGCTACTGAGTTTATATCATTCGTTGCATGCGCCATTAAGTCACCCGTACGATATTTTTGAAAGAACGACGGAGACATCTTAGTAAAGTGTTCAAATAATCTTGACCTTAAGATTCTTCCTAAGTTGTATGCCGCCCCAAAAATATAAACACGCCAAACATAACGAAGTGCGTACATCGCAAGTGCAGCTAATACAAGATAACCAACATTTAAGAATAACTCTCCATTAGTTAAATTTCCAGCCTCAATTTTATCAATAACAGTCCCAATAACTTTCGGTGGAATTAAGTTGAAAATACTTACTAATATAAGGGCAATTATCCCAATAATATAACGCCTTTTTTCTAGCTTCATAAACCAAGCTAATTTTCTAAATAAATACATCTACATATCACCTAACCTTTCTCCTAATTTTGAAAATACTTCTCCAATTTTACCATTAATTACTAGATCAGCCATATTATCCTGAGGTGTAGACGTCTTATTAATAACAACTAAATACTTTCCTCTAAAATAATGTAGTAGATTTGCTGCTGGATAAACACTTAATGAAGTACCACCGATAATCAGTACATCAGCTTTTTCAATAAAGTTAATCGCAGCATTAAATACTGTCATATCTAATTCCTCTTCATATAAAGTAACATACGGTTTTATTACTCCACCACATTTATCACAGCTCGGTATTTCTTCATTTTTAGCCAAAAAGTCTTTTAAGTTGTAAAAACTTTTACACTTAGTACAATAGTTAGCATCTACACTACCATGAAGTTTTAAAACATTTTTACTACCCGCTTGTTCATGAAGAGTATCAATATTTTGGGTAATTACTGCCTTAAGTTTCCCTTGTTTTTCCAAGTCAGCTAAATAAAAATGAGCTCTATTCGGTTTGGCATCAGGATAAACTAAATGTTTTTTGTAAAAATCAAAGAAATCTACAGGATACTTCACAAACATAGTCCTAGAAACGAGTTGTTCAGGTGTAAAGTGGCGATTTAATTTAACATTAAACACACCGTTCGCACTTCTAAAATCTGGAATATCAGATTCAGTAGAAACACCAGCTCCACCAAAAAAGACAATATTATCACTTTTTTCTATTATATTGCTAAGTTTTTCTAAATGCTTCATAATACTACCTCCTAAAAAATATAATATAAGCCATTAAAAGAAGGAAACCTATTTTCAAGTCTCCTTCTTTCAATTAACTTCTAATTAGCTTCTTTTTCTTTTTGAGCTTTTAACTCTTTAATACGTTGTTTACGCTCTTCGATACGAGCTTTTTTCTCTTCACGAGATGCACTCTTAATTGGACCGCGAGCGATATGTTCTTTACTATCGTTAGTTACAAGGTTAGTTGGTTCTTGTTTCATTTCGATTTCTTCATGACGTTCTACTCTAATACGCATTAAGTTAGTTACAACTTCTACTTGAATATCATCAATCATGTCCTCGAACATTTGATAACCTTCTGTTTTGTACTCGCGAAGTGGATCAATTTGTCCATAAGAACGAAGGAAAATCCCTTTTCTAAGTTGATCCATTTGGTCGATATGATCAGTCCATCTATCATCGATAGCATTAAGAAGAATGTATTTCTCAAATGAATTCATAGTCTCATCACCAAGTAACTCACGTTTCTCAGCTAACTCTAGGTTAATTCTATGTAATACAAGCTCTCGAATTTCATCATCGCTCATTACATCAGAATACTCACTATCAGTAATAGGTTTTAGTCCTAAAAATTTCTCATTTAGTGATTTAATAATTTCTTCTGTTTCTTCTTTTTCGCTATGAGCTTCCATGTTTTCTACAATATAAGCCATAGTTTTATCTACTGCATCCCCAATCATATCTTGAATAATATCAGTAACAACTTCATTCTCTAATACTTCATTTCTTTCAGCATACATGATTTCACGTTGTTTACGTAATACAT
>ERZ773267.906-NODE-906-length-17863-cov-22.296664_pt1 | contig 17863 bp, 11 predicted proteins | sample MGYA00511959_ERZ773267 | MGnify/ENA primary metagenome ERZ773267 (study PRJEB29015, sample SAMEA2738165) | human oral metagenome | biome: human oral; feature: human-associated habitat; material: saliva | place: China | collected 2240 ... | reverse complement strand
AGGATAAGGTTGAAGAACCTAAGGATAAAGTTGGAGAACCAAAACCTGATACACCTACTGTAGAAACACCTAAGGATAAGATTGAAGAACCTGAGGATAAGGTTGAAGAACCTAAGGATAAAGTTGGAGAACCAAAACCTGATACACCTACTGTAGAAACACCTAAGGATAAGATTGAAGAACCTAAGGATAAGGTTGGAGAACCAAAACCTGATACACCTACTGTAGAAACTCCTGCAGTTGAAGAACCTAAAAATAAGGTTGAAGAACCAAAACCTGATACACCTACTGTAGAAACTCCTGCAGTTGAAGAACCTAAAAATAAGGTTGAAGAACCAAAACCTGATACACCTACTGTAGAAACACCTAAGGATAAGGTTGATGAACCTAAGAATAAGGTTGAAGAACCAAAACCTGATGCACCTACGGTAGAAACACCTAAGGAACCAACAAAGGTCAGTGAGACGACCCAGGATACTATCAAATATCAACAAACAATTGTTAAGGATGCGACACTCTTAAAAGGTGAGCGCAAACTTGTACAGGTTGGGAAAGAAGGTGTTAAAGATGTTATCCGCACATGGTCTCTCAAAGACGGTCAAAAAATTGGCGAACCAACCGTGAATGAAGTTATTAAAACACCTGCCGTGGATGAAATTATCCATGTTGGTACACGTGAAGATTTGATGGAAATTGACTTTGAAAAGACACCATCTGGTGGTAGTCGTGCGGTCATGAATTTCTATTCAATTGCGGAAGGTAAACGTGTCGGCCAATCTAGGCGCTACCTTCACATTTTACGAGTACCGACTCGAGTAACACAAGAAACTCGCGAGACAATTCGTGAGGTTAGACAAAATCCGGTCAAAACAGAATTGGCAATCAAAAAACTATACGCCAATTTGAAATTCTTGAGGTAACCAAATTGATAGAAATCCCCACAATATTACTGGGGATTTTTTTTGTGGTTTTTTTGTGATATAATAAAAGTGAAAGGAATTTGATAGCTATGACATTTGAAGAATATTTCGAAGACCAAGGGTTGCCTTTTTCATATGATGGGGCTACAATTCACAACAAGGGTGGATGGGATGTGAGCGCTCAACCTGTTCGTCCGGATGAATTTGAGCAATATAAGCCCGTTCTTGATTTAATCGCTGATATATACCAATCAGACCCAGCACAAATTAGGCGCGGATTGGGTGGATTATCAAATAGTGGGTTCGAACTTAGTGCATCTAGTGGTTATATCAATATGGAACTACAGGGTGATGATGTGAGAGCGAATATGTCGAGTAATCATTATGGCACTATTTGTGTGAGTAAAAATGGCACGGCATTTAGACACTCTCAACATATTGAGTTTGATGAATTTGTAACAATGAATAAGCAAGATGTGGTTCAATGGCTCAGTGACTTTGATAAAGAGCATGTGTCAATTGCAAGACTAGCAAAAGATTCGCGTGACGATTTAAGTAGAGATTTAGCCAATATAAATTTCGAACCGGAACCTGTAGAATTTGGTTTGGTTGGCCCTATTTACAGGAATATCACAGAAGAAAATTCTCTGAAAGAATATCTACAAAGGGCTGACCTGGGTTACATTATTGATACAAATGAATCAGGTAGTGTGTCGGTTCTGACCCCAGAAGCTGGGCTCATAGTCTATTCCATGTATGAGGCCTTAGATGCTGAAGATGTGCCACATCGTTTTATTAAGGCGACGACACTTCTTACAGAAAGGTTTGTTACAGAGCGAACGCGTGAAGATGCGGTTCATGGTGTATCATCGGCATCACAAATGATTCCAATTGAGCACTTTGAAAGTGATGCTCGACAATTTCTCACTAATTATCGAACCTTTTCGACGGTTTGTGAACGTTCAGATAAACGATTACGTGAGACTTTTCAGTCATTCAATGACGATATTGAGTTGAGCGCCGAAGATGTGCAAATTAATACAAATGCATTACGATTGTAATAGGAAGGAAATTGAAAAATATGACAAAATCATATGACTATTTTGAATCAAGAGGTCTACCTCTGAGTATTGTTGGTGATGAAATTCACAACGAATCTGGTACAGCAGTGGGTCGTATAAGAGGTGGATTGGAACTATATGCACTTGCAACAGAATGGATGGAGTCTGTTTATGACGCAGATTCACAATTAGCCCGGGAATGTCAGGTATTTTCACCGGGTGAAATCAGGTTTGAGACTGACGTCCGTACTATCACAATTAGCAATATGTCACGAGAAGATGGTGACGCAGTCATTGGACAGGATATTTACATCGTCAATGATACAATCTTTAATAAAAATGGCGGTAGATTTATTAATGATACAATTGTTGCCTTTTCGGAACACCATCGCATCGACAAAGAAGATTTACCAGAGGGGTTGTCAGAATTGAAGCGCGAGACGTCAAACGTTTGTGGGCTAGCCCTAAGAAATCGCAATGAAATAACCCTCAAATTAGAAGATAATGGATTTGCCAGTGGTTACCCAGATGGTACACTGATACCCAACGGATATCAACATGTTCAGGATTTATCAAATTTGACAGAACTTGTCAAACCTCTAGGTTCTGTTAAATTAGATAGCGGACAAACAAATCTCGTCGAAATTGTGACACCCGATAACTTAGTTGTTGATTTCCAGGAATATGAGAGGTTGTCTGATGGTAACCATTATATCTTGACAACTGCGACGGGGCTCGGTCCGAACAGAGAAGGTTCGCTATTTATCGATGGCACTCTGGCAACGGTAGTCAATGATGAGATTCGTGCCATTCAAATGATTCCAAAGGATAGCTTCTTGGAAGACGCACAAACCTTCTTGTCAGATTATGAAATCTTTAGAAGTGTGTGTAAAGAATGTAACCAAACCTTGGCGGATGATGTTCGGTCAACTGTTGGAAAAGACCCCGTCATTACGATGGATGATTTAGAAGAGTCAGAAGGATTAGTCTTGTAGGTGATGGCATGGGAAATTTAGAAACAGAATTACGCTATCGCTTTTATGACCGCTCCTTACCATTTACAGTTCGAAACGATGAAATACGAAATGATTTTGATAGAGTTGTGGGTGTGATTAAAGATGGTGAGACTATTCGTGATTATGCAATGGTTATTGATACGCTTGCAACCCTCAAGCCGTGTTTTCGACAGTTTGATACATTAGTCAGTAGAGTAGAGCCAACATTTATCGAATTAGGTGATGGTGACAGCATCTTCAAATTTGACATCAAAGATAGTGGTCATATCAAGGTTACAAATGAGGTCACAAACCGTCGAAGGTTGGAATTATTTAAGGACAACTCAGTTTTTTATAACGACAGTGGGCGAGAGGTGTCTATATTTGAGACTTCAATTGGCGACCTAAGAGACCTCATACTTCAAATAACTGAGAATGAAAATAGTTATCACACTGAACTAATAGATGCATTTACAAATGGGGGATTTGAAGAATCTGGGGATGTTACAGCTGCAGAGGCGTTGAACTACGGTGAAGTTGATGAAGAGTCAAATATATTTGGTGATGATTCACCCACTATCAAGGCTCTTCAAAATTCTGGTGCAGATGAATATTCAATCATTGTCTACAAACCAGAAGACCCCGAATATGATGAACCTTACGCAACCTTATATTTGGGAAAAGAGGTATCGGAGACATCAGATAGAATCATAGCGTATAAACTTATCCCCTGTGATTGGGTCGAAGACGATGTTCACTCATTTATATCTGATTTTAATGATTTTTGTGAAATCAGTAAAGAAATGCGCCAAGAACAAGAAGGTGTCGGTGTGACCTTGTCGCAAGATGATTTAAACATAGTTGGTGAATTAGTGCGCTAATCTAGGAAGGATGCCGGAAAATGGTGTCCTTTTACTATTGACTAATGGGTGAGTATGTGATATAATGGTGCTATAAAATAGAAAGATTAGGTGATAACATGCCGAAACTAACTCATGCAAAACGAACCATGGTGACAGGGCTCGCTATGACTGGGGCGCTGGCAAGCGCCATTAATGTTGCATCGGCTGATAGTGATAGTGTTAAGGATTTGAACCAGCGACTACAATCATTATCAAAAGATGCTGAAAAAGTTGGACTTAAAGTTCTCGTCAAGGACGCCAAAGTTCATGACAATGACGAACAAGCTACGGCGGATGAGAAACAAGAGATTGCGCGCGTTCAAAAAACCATTGAAGGTGTGGAATCAATACGCAAGGTAATCGGCTCTTTGATTGAAGAAGCAGAAAAACAAGGTCTCCAGTTTGATGGTACAAAAACAATTGAAATTGACGCATCAAACACTGATGATATCAATCAGAAGTTGAAAGATTTGGAATCAGCCTTGAAAACCCTTGTTGAAAAGAAATCATCTGCGGATAAGGTGTTGCAAACTGCTGTAGATTCAGCTCGCAAATCTGGCGTTGTAGTTGAGACAAAAGGTACTGTCAACGTAACTGATAAGGAGTTGGACACTACTGTCAATCAAATGGTGAAAGAACTTGGAGATGCTGAGAAATCTCAAATGACTGACCAGTCTAATTACCAAAAAGCAGTTGCAGAATGGGAAAAAACAGTTGCTGATGGACATGCAAAAGTCGAGTCTGATTATAAAAATGCACTCGCTCAATGGGATAAAGAAGTAGCTGATGGTCACGCCAAGGTCGAAAAAGAGTATCAAGACGCTATGAAGGCTTGGGAATCAAAAGTTACTAGCGACAAGGCTAAAATTGAACAAGAATATCAGGATGCACTAAAAGCTTGGGAAGCTAAGGTAGCAGAAGGTAAGTCTCAAGTTGATGCCAAAAACGCACAAGCCCTAAAAGTATGGGAATCTCAAGTCTCGGACGGTAAGGCCAAAGTCGAAAAAGAATATCAAGATGCACTCGCTAAATGGAATGCTACAGTTGAAGCTGGTAAGGCTAAGGTTGAATCTGATTATCAAGCTGCCTTGAAAGTTTACAATGCTGAGGTTGATAAGGTCAATAAACAAAACGAAGACATTCGTAAACAAAATGATGCTACCAAGGAAACCTTTAAAAATGCGGTAGCTAAATTGTCAACAAAATCAACAGCGACTAAGGTTGGTGAATACTATCAACAAACTATCAAGCAGACTGTAACTGAGAAGTCAATTGTTGAAATCAAGGTTACTGCTGATAAAGGTGTCAACCTCGTTGAAGTGGAACTTGTAGGTCCAAATGGATTCAAGAAACAATTGAAATCACCTAGTAAAGATGCGGATAACGTCTATCACAATTCAGATGACCTAGCACCTGGTGAATACACGCTCACATATAAATTCAAATCAGCAGCCAACAAGGCTAGCGGTGTCAATAGTTCGTTTACCGTACAAACGGCAGATAAGGTTGGTGCAGGCTCAGGTAAAGCTGAGTTCACAACAAAAGCTCCTATTGTGACCAACAAGGAAAATCAAGTTGCACCGTTAACCATTACCCATGTGTTTGACTACTCAAGTTCATACGCTGGTAAATTGAAGGATTCGCTTCGACTTAGTAAGAAAATCATTGAGGCTAACAGTCCTGAAAGTAAACACATTTTTGTGACTTATGACCAAAACTATGAAATGTCTTATGCGGCAAGTGTATCCGACAATGTCGGAATGGCTGGGGTAGCGACTCGCGTGTTGAGTAAAACAGAAGCTCTCGCTCTCATTGATAAGTTGTTGACAATCAATGCACCTTCTGAGAAAAACCCACACTACAACAGCTATGAAGCATACTTCCAAGGTATTGGTGACGCATTTGGTAATTTGCGTTATAAAGACCCTAGCGTAAAAACTGATGAGTTTGGTTATGCTCACGTGCCATTTGAAGATATTGTAACGAAACTCACAAAACCAACCGATACCATTTCTGTTATCCAATATACAGACGGATGGATGGATGGTAAAGTCGCTGGTAGTATCACACAAGGTCGACCAGAAGGAATTGACGTAACCTTTGCTGAGTGGGCTAAGAAACGCGCCAAGACTTTTATGTCTGTCATCAACCGTAATCAAGTGACAAATGAAGACACAAACTCTACGCGCTCTCTAGAGCAAATGAAAGCTGTCGGACACCCAAATATCTACGATATGACGGGTAAAGATAAAGACAAGGCTGAGCAAGAAATTATCAAGCAGTTCCTAGAAACAGCTACTGAAAAGATTACATCTAAGAAGGGTGAAGACCAAACTGCCAAAATCACATTAGGTGGTAATGGTGTTACTGTCACTAAGGCGACCTTGAAAGGTGGCGCAATCAATAAGGCCTTGACAATCAAAGATGGTAAGGTTGACGTATCTGAAAAATTACCAGACGGTACTTATACTGTCGAATTTGAAGCAACTGGCGATGGACCTCTTAAATACCAAATTGCGGTAGATGGAAAATTAGTCGTTGATAAGACAGTTACTGTAGCTGGTGCCAAAAAAGGTGGTGTCAAAACAGAAACCCGAGTGGATAATTTTGAACCGGTAGAACAAGGTAAATTAATCCCTGAATTACCAGTACCTCAGAATAAACCTACAAAAGGCGAATACAAAGAGCCACCTAAACCAGTCAAGGGTCAATATAAAGAACCTGAAAAACCAAAACCAGAGGTTTATACAGAGCCTGAAAAACCTGTTAAGGGAGAGTACAAGGAACCTGAAAAACCTGTTAAGGGAGAGTACAAGGAACCTGAAAAACCTGTTAAGGGAGAGTACAAGGAACCTGAAAAACCAAAACAACCAGCTAATAAACGTGTCGAATTGAAAAACATTCAAGTAGTTACTGAAAAACCAGAACTCAAGGTTAAGGACATCGAAACTCATACTGTTTCTGTCAAACCAAAAGAGGTTAAACCAAAAGAATTACCGAAGACCGGTGACGCTTCTGGAATTACTAGCCTCTTGGGTCTAAGTTCATTAGGTGCTGGTCTATCAACACTTGTCGGCAAACGTCGCAAGCGCAAATAGGCAATAAAACCACCATTATTTGGTGGTTTTATTATTTTGTGTAGATTTTTCACAAAAACTATGTTATAATTAGGATGACTATGAAGAAAGGAATTGGTCCAACATGACACAATTAATGAAAAAGACAATGGTTATCGGTGCTGGCCTTGCAGGATTAGCAACACTCTCACAAGTTGCATCGGCTGACTCCGAAGTAAAACCACTCACTCTAGAAGAAATCAAGGCGGAAAATATCAAACGTACTGAAGCGTATGAAGCTGCAAAACGTGAAATTGATGAGCGTAATCGAGAAAAGCGTGCACAATATCGCGACGCTTATGCCCACTATGTTGAATTTATGAACCGTGGTGCAGTAGAACCCGAAGTTCCGGTTTTTGAAGACTTGCCAAAATTAGAACTTCTTGAGGAAGTCGTTGAATTACCTCTTGCTGATACAAATACTGCGGAAGTTGGGAACGGGACTGTTGTAACCACTAACCAAGATGTACAAAATACAACTGAGGCACCAACTGTTGCGGAAACAAAGGAAACAGGTGCTAAAGAAGAACCCGTAGTAACTGAATCAAAAGAAACAGGTGCTAAAGGAGAGACTTCTACAACTGAATCAAAAGAAACAGGTGCTAAAGGAGAGACTTCTACAACTGAATCAAAAGAAACTGTTGAAAAGACATCATCTGACGAAGTGGCATCACAGTTAGAAAATACTACAACACAAACTGAGACTACTGAAACAGCAGAAACAAAAGAAAATAGCGAAAAAACATCATCTGATTCTGCGGCTGCTCAGCTAGAAGGTGAAAAGACATCGTCTGATTCTACAGCGGCTCAACTAGGAAGTGAAAAGACATCGTCTGATTCTGCAGCGGCTCAACTAGGAAGTGAAAAGACATCGTCTGATTCTGCGGCTGCACAAGCGAGCAAGACATCAGAAGAAGCACCAACGACAACTACAAGCTCTTCAGAAGCGTCAACACAAGTGTCTAAGATTGAGGCCGAAAAAACAACGGAAGCTCCAACTTCTGAAGCCCCACAAACTGAAACTACTAGCTCATCAGATGCAGCTAGTCAAGTTGCCAAGTTAGAGGCTGAAAAACCAACAACTAAATCTGAAACTACAACTACTACTACTGAAAAACCAAAATCAGATAGTGGTAACAAAGAAAAAACTCCTACACAAAACACCACTAAGGATACCAAATCAGAAACTAAAAAATCTGATACGACAAGTAAGGGTCAAACGGCAGAAACATTACCACACACTGGGGATGCTGGAAGTTTGATTGGCCTTGTTGGGATGGCTCTATCAGGTCTCGGTGGAGTCGGTCTTCGTCGCAAACACAAATAGGATATGACATCATAACTGCTAGGTAGAAATACCGGGCAGTTTTTAATTTTGTAATATAAAGGTTTCGTAAATGGTGCTGGCATATTGGTTTTGATAACTTTTTGCCATTGACTATATATGATGTTTCTGATATACTATAAATATATTAATAGAAAGGTATTTCGATTATTATGAAATCCAGACAAGAAATTAAAAAGCAGGCAAGAAACCTGCTCGCAAAAGACAACCTATGGTTTGCAGTGGGTTTGCCTACTTTAGTGCTCACCTTGGTGAATTTGATGTTTGCCTTTAATGAAAGCGCGTTGGGTGTATCCTCAGCCATCTCGGGTTTGACGTTAATTGTCGACTTGTGTGCAAGTCTTTATATCTTTGACATTTTGACGAAACAACAACGAGTGGGGCAAGAACTAGGTCGCAGGGTTTCCGATATGTTCGGAAGTCTGACGGCGCACACCTTCAAAATGGGTTTGCTAGTTGGTTTTGTGATTGGTTTGTGGTTCTTTGTACCTTATATCTTAGGGATTGTATTGATTGTTTCTGCTATAATTTCTAAAAGTGCGGGTATCGCATTGCTATTTGGTATTGCTTTGGTAGTCTTTGGTTTAGTTTTTGGTTTGGTTAAGACTTATGACTACGCTTTGGCGGTTTACTTGGCTAAGACGAATGAAGACGCCGGGTTGTTCGATTTGTTGAAAGAAAGTAAACGGAAGATGAAAGGTCATAGATGGACTTTGTTTGTTCAAAACCTCAGTTTCTTTTGGTGGTTCGTGGGTGTCTTTGTGACAGGTGGTTTACTCGGTTTGTATGTAACTCCGTATGTGGTCACATCAACTACGATTTTCGCCATAGAGGTTTTGGGCGTCGATGAACCCCGCGTCAGATAAAAATAAAAAAATAGAACCGATATTCGGTTCTATTTTTGTTTGTCGAATTCAGCCTTGAATCCCCAATATGATTTACCCTTATAGGTTTGTAATTCAAGTCCACCGGCAACTGTTGTTTCATTACCCTTTTTATTTTTGGCTTTAAAGACAATTTTGGTGCCAGCTAATAATTTTTCAATCTCATCCTCGGTAAAGGTGTGGTCCATAAAGGAACCTTTGAAGGAAATCTCTTGACCCTTGAATGTACCATAGATATAACCTTCACGTTTGGGGAACTCAGCCTTAAATCCAACATAAGGTCGACCCTGATATTCCTGATGGGCTAATTTACCAGTGAAATCTTTCTCACCGTTTGAGAATGTGATGGTCTCTCCGGCTAGTAACTGCTCAATTTCTGATGGTGTAAATACGTGACCTGCAAATTGATTTTTAAAGGTCACAGTCTCGCCCTGCCATGTACCTGTAACAACATCGTCTCTCACAAATTCACCATTAAAACCAATGTATCTGCGACCTTGGTACTCCATGTTGTCGAGTTTTCCTCGCACCTTGAATGTACCTTTCGGGGTAGTTATTTCAATAGTCAGGGTCTGACCAGCTAACAATTGTTCAACTTGATGGTCGTCAAATCTATGTGATGAGAAGTGGCGATTAAACTCTACCTCATGACCATTCCAAATACCTGTCACCATTTCTTTAGGGGTTCGTTTTGGTAGGTTGAGTTTGTCCAAATTGTACTGCTTACTGCGTAGAACCTCCATGTCCTTTTTGATGGCCTCATTAAATTTGGCCATAGCTTGGTCAGGTGTAAATGTACCTTTGGCTACTGCCTTAATGCACTCTTGCATGAAACGAGTTCCTTTTATAGAACCAATAAGGGTTCCTTTGGCGGCTTCATAACCAATTTGTCCCAATAGATTTAACTCTAGAATTTTACCATCTTTAATAGGATGTTTACTAGTCAAACCAACCATATCTGCAACAATGGATAGCTGAGTTGCGGCTGTACCAACATCGTGTTTGATGAGTTGGTCAAGTAACCACGATGTTGTTGGGTTAGCGGGCTTGACAGATTTGATTTCATGAGGGTAAAGTTCAGCCTCTTTAGATATGTCGGGTAAAGTTGTGTCAACCTCTTTATCCACTTCTGCATCCGGGTCAATGACGCCTTGTTTGGTGATGATTTTGATAGAACCTTTAAATACTGGCTCCACACCTTGAGTCTCGTACTCATGACGCACCCATTCAGTATCTTCTAAGAACATGAGTAGGAATCGTTCCGTCACGGTTTTATAAATAATACTAGCACCAGGTCCAAATTTGGCATCCAATTCCTCAAGACTCTCTGGTATACAAGCCCCCGGACGAAGGGCCCCGTGACCTGCGCTGTCTTGTACGTGAGTTTTTCGCGGTGCACGATGAGTGAAAATAGCAGGGGCGAGGCCTAACAAATTGATATAGGTATCAACCATTGGTAGAATTTCATTGAACTGTTCCGTCGTGATGACAGTATCCTCACTACGTGGGTAGGACAAATATGCCCGACCTTGTTCATCTTTATAGTCATACAATTGCTGGGTGAGGTTTTTCACTCGAACAAGTGATAATCCATGTTTTGCAACAACTGATGCCAATTTTGTCAAACTAAGGGGTTTTGGTGGTGGTGTTTTACCAGGAACTTCTCGCACTTTTTTGACTGGTGCTGTCATTGGCAAGCCACGAGCTTCCCATTCTTCTTTGGTTGCAAATTGTGGCAAATCAGGTGCTGATAAGATTAGATTATCCAAACGATAACGACTTTCCCAAACAGACGTAGGTTTGTAATTAGCGATAGCGTCTAATTGACTACCCACCAAGGATACGGCTACCGACTGGACACGACCAAAAGGTACGACAGCAGGTAGTTGATACCCCTTGTCTTGAATGGTGGTTGTTGCTACACGGGTATACTGCTGGGTTAAAAAGTCACAGGCACTACGCGTGAACCCTGTCATATAAGCGGGGTCTTTGTCAGTCACTTCCTTTTTATTCTCCATGGCCTTGATAATATCCTTGACCTCTTCCGACGCGTGATATTCTCGATATCGTTTTCCTTTATATTGTAGAGAATCGAGGACTTCTTGAACCAATAGGTCACCCTCACCATAGGTGTCAATATCACTCGCGATAACGGGTGTGTACCCAGCGTTTAAGTAAGTTTTGATGACATTATAGGCTTTACTATAACCATCAAATTTCTCAGTGTCTGGTTTGAGTTGTTTATCATAGAAATTAAAATATGTCGGGTCCCATGGGATGCCGGCCACATTATTAAAATCACCAACCACTTCTTTTTTGGATGGGATGGCCACTTCTGCTGGTTTACCTAGCTCCATGATATGACCGTATAAATTAGTGATGACATAATCATCACCTTGAAAATTTCCAGATTGTCCACCTAAAGCCTTGGCAAAAGCTCGTGCGGCATTTGGTTTTTCACAGATAATTAGTAGTTTTTCCATTCGTGTATTTCCTTTCTATATCATCAGTATATCACGTTTTGGGTAAAAATTCCAGAAAAATAGTAGAATATTAAAAATTATTGACACTTCTGTAAAAAATATGGTATAATTAGTAGAGAAATTAGAAAGGACAAGGAAATCATGTCTAAGAAGATTACAAAATCTATCGCCCTAACAGGGGCTGCAACGCTTGGTGGACTTTTGTCACAAACGGCAAATGCAGACCAATTGGATGATGCAATTGTTGAAGCAAAAAATGCCGGTTTTGAGACTGATGTCACAACTAAAACAGTGACAGTTTCAACGAAGGCTGAGGCTGACAAGCTTAATCAAGATGAAGCAGCTCGCATCCAAACTCTAGCTGAAAATGTTCGTAGCGCCGCTGAACAAGTGAAGTCTACTGACAAATATGTCGAAAAACTACGTGATGGCATTCAATCTGCCCAACGTGCAGCGGAATCTGAACAGGTTGACACAAATTCAAAAGTTCTTGAAACCGCTAATATCGATTACGATAAACGTATCAAGGCTATTGAAGAGAATAACCGTAAGTTAGAAGCTGAATACAAGGCTAAAAAAGCTCAAATCGATGAAGAAAATCGTAAGCTCGAAGCTGAGTATCAACGTGAGAAGACTAAGGTTGATTTGAAAAACCAAGAAGAGCAAAATAAATATATCGCTGCCCTTGCTAAGGCAAAAGCAGATGAGGCTAACTATCAAAAAGCTCTCGCAGAATACACTGCTAAAAAACAAAGTGCCGAAGAAATTCGCGAGAAACGTTTTTCAGATGAAACATTAGCAGCTGATGCTGAAAAAGCTGGCGTTGGTGTTGAATTACCTACTCTTGTGGATAAGGGTACTGTGAGCGAAAGCGATTTGACAAAACTCGCTGCTGAATACGAAACAGCTAAGGCTGAAGTTCGTAAGACACTAGCTGAGGTTGCCGCACAAAACGCCGAGGCGGCCAAAACAATTCGAGACGAACAGAACACAACTAGATATGCAAATGAGCAAAAACAAATTGTTCAAGAAAAGGTAGATGCGGATAACAATGACTTGGGCACAGCCAACAATATCACAACTAACGTTCGTGAAGAACAAGTTACAGGTGCTGATGCAAGTCTAGAGGCTGTCAAAGCTGCGTATGAACGCATCAAAGAAAATCTCGACGACAACCATATTCGAACACTTGTGGATGCTACAGCATACTTCAAAAATAAAGGTTTGTCCGATGAAGAAGCTGCAGCCAAAGCCCAAGACTTGATTGGTACAAACGCACTTGAGAAAATTACGGAGTACAAAACTCGCCATAGCAAAGATGCTGTCGAAAATGGAACTGGCGAATACGCTAAGTTCATCAAGGCCCTCAAAGGTGCTGGTGTAACTATCAACTACAAAGACATCCATAAAACAGTAGGGACTTTGCCAATCGATGCTAAATTGTCTGACACAACAAATCCAGCAGTAACAGCTTATAAGAATGCTATCAGTGAATTGGATGCAGAAATTGCAAATGTGTATGCTAAAAACCCAGACACTGAAGTTACTCAATTGTTAAAGAGTATCATGAATAATCCAGCTGAAGCTGCTAAATCTAAGGTTACGTTGTCCGATAACTATGCAGAGGATTTGAAAGAGTATAACCGAGTTCGTACTGAGTTAGGTAAGCATATCGACTCTCGATATCTAGATGAATATACGGCCGATGCAGAAACATTGAAGAAAACACTTAATGATGATTTATTCAATGGTTCTGGCGCTAGATTCTCTAACGCGGCAAGTTCAATCGCTGATAGTAACCGCGGTTATAATAATCAAAATAATATGACCATTAAGCGTTCATCTGACAAGGTTAAATATCTTCACACACCGGACTTAAGTTCTGGTAATTGGGATTACAATACCTTTGACACTATGAATGACCGACCAACGAGTGAAACACCTGTCTATAATAATATCTTTGATACCAAATATAAGGTAATGACAGAATATACCTTGGTTCGCATTCCAAAGGGTGAATCTGTGACGGTTACCTACACACTAAAAGATGGTGGCTCATATGACCAATCAGGTTTGAATGAATCTGGTATTAAACTCTTCCAGAAAAAATTAATTGATGAGTTAGAGAGAAAATTTGGAAACAAATTGGATGTCAAACTATCTAACAATGATGCTAAGGGTGTCAAATCAATTGAGATGCGAATCACCAATAATGATGCTGTCGGAACGGGTGATATTGTAGTCGGTGTTCAAAATAACACAGCTAATCCATTCGCAATTGGTGTTGCAAATGGTAATCGTGATGTCCGCAAGCCATGGACACTGATTAAGGATTCTCCAACATTAGCCTTTGATTATACCATCGACGCACAATTTAAGGATGAAGCGGATGAATATTTGGCACCAGCGGTTAGTCAATACGAAGTGACATCAGCGCCACATCGCTACAAAGATGCTACCATGGGTACTGAAATCACTGTGCAAAAAGATGCCTATTACAAACCACTTGTCGATGGTGCATATGAACAAGACGAATTAACAACTAGCAAACCAGCGCCGATTCATATGACTGGTGATGGCGAAACTCCACAAAACGAATCTGAATTAAAATGGCAAACATATATTCCCACTCGTGCAGCTTATTATGAGGGTCTTCCGGATAACTTCCGAGATACCCATAGATTGATGGCATTGGAGGTAACAACATTACCATCAGGTCAGTTAATAGTGCGCCGCAAATCATACGACAAACGTTTGGTTGAATGGGGTGCTCGAAATGATGCCAATAATCGTTCTAAGTTGATTGAAAAAGGTAGTGTGATGGGTGCGAGTCAATATGACGACCCACTATACAAAGACATCCCTAACATTACCATCAAACCAAAACCAGTTGAGCCACCAACAGAAATTACATTACCAAATGCGTCTCTTGAGTTGACACGTGAGGTTGTAGTTCCAACTGTTAAATCATTACCGGCTGTGGCGTCTGAGCCGGTTGGTATTCGTCCAGTGGTATGGAAGGTTAAGTATAAAGGTACCTTCGAGGAACCAGAACCTAAGAAACCAGAAGGTGAGCCAGTTAAACCAACTGTCCATCCATATCCAGACAAACCAGTCTTGAAGGTTCAACCAGAACCGCCTAAGAAAGAAGTGATTCCACAAGCACCAGAGAAGATTAAGATTGCAGCAAGTGCTAACTCACTAGCCTTGAAAGCTCGTATTGCTAACAAACCAAAAATGACTTTGGAACGCATGAAATATGTAGCGGAAAATCGATTCTCATCTGGAAACACACTTGTGGTTCGCGGAATTGATAAAACTCGTCGTGCAAGTTCAGGTAACTCACTAGTTGTGAGAACTTTGAGCGGGTCATACCGAGCATAATAGATAAAATAGAACCTACGGGTTCTATTTTATTTTATAAAATACGAACAATGGGCTTATGAAAATAAGTCCATTTTTTGACAATTGGATAAATTTGGACACAAAATTGGATTTTGTGGAAGCGTTATCAAATGGCGGTATCGCGCGGTTTTTAATCCTTTGAATATCAAATTATCAAAAATTACAAAAAAATTTTTTCTCAAACTCTTTAAAAATTTTCTGTACTTTTTGGTTCAAAATAGAGTTTAGTCGAAAAACCTTTCAACCATACTCTTTGTAACCGCTAACAAGTAATCCAATTTTCAATCCAATTTTGTCCAAATCTGCCTAAATTAGCAAAAATAAGAGTTTTTGGGGTCGATTTAACTCCTTCTAGTGGGTGCAAAACATCATTGTTCGGAATGTAACGAACATTTTTGATTGGATTCTTACAAGATTGTCTATTTTGTTCGGATTTTATAAATTACCAAGAAAATGCAATTTTTCCCCATTTCTCCTTGACGACATGAGAAAGTTGTGATATACTTGTGATATACGATGAAAGGATATAAAATTAATGTTGAAACTCTACAAAGAATTTGTCGTCTTAGGTGCGACGGTTATTGGAGTCATCCTTTTTGGTATTTGGTTTTTTGTAGCGTCGAGTGATGTAGAAGCGACGGTGGATAATAAAACACCACTACCACTTGAGATACAAACTCCAGAACAATCTACAAACGAAAGGACAGAAGAGGAATCTTCTGATGGTCAAACGAATGAGATTCACAGCCAAAGTGGCATTCAATGATATCTCTAGCCGGGCAACTGACCCTGTGGCAGAATCCCTGATGCAACTTCTCAAAACAATTCAGAGAACAAATCCTGAACTTTTAGAAGAAGTCGTTAGACAAGCCGAAACACAACCGGCATAGAAAGGAAACGAATGCATGATTGTACAACCTGTTACCCCACATACAATAGATGAGACACAAGACCAACTCTTATTGGCGGGTAGTAAATTGACGTTTTCGGATATCTATGCCAAGGAAATGAAACTACCAATTGTCAAAGGTCGCTACTATAAAGCAGACGACGTTGACGATACATTCATTCTATTAAATGGTGTGTTGACAGATATTGGTCAGCAGGCGTTCCGAAAACACAAACAAATGACTCTTCTTCAAGAAGAGGCAAATGAACTCCGTAATCAAGTTGTCGAGCTCGAAGCTCAACTAGCTGAAGCTACTGATGTCTCAGTTTATACTGATAGGATTGATGAGTTACAAGCATCACTTGACAAGCGTGAGGACGATTTGCGAACTCTTGCTCTAGCGAGCAAACAAAAGGCCGACTATCAAAACCATATCATTGCCCAACTACAAGCTGAAATTGAACAGCTTAATGCAGAAAACGATGAGATGGGTAATTTGTTAGAAGACCTTGCACATAAAATTAGTACATTGGAATAGGAAGGAATCATCCATGCAAATGATGAAACAAAATAAACGTAGACAACAACTGCTTATGGCCATTGCGGCTCTCGGTACCGCTGGTAACATTGTTTCAACTGTTTCAGCTGACACTCAATCAGTAGATACATTTGATTTAACAAAACAAGCAACAACAGCAACATTCCCAGTCATGTTTGACCGCCCAAGTGGTGTCAATGCAGCTGCGATTGGTGGTGCTGTTCGTAGCCTTGGTGAAAGTTCTGAACTTTATCAATCAGCTCTAAAAGCAGTTCCTGAAATTGGAGATGCTAACAAAATTGGTAGCCTTTTGAACAACTCTTTATCAGAAGATAAAGCGACGGCTGCAGAAGCACGCGCAACAATTTTGAAATTAATCAACTGGTATAATAGCCTAGGTGGTTTCCAATTGATGACTCAATCTGGTCAAGCCTATACTGTCGACAATCTTGATAAGCCAATCAATACGATTGCGGTTGGGTTTGCTAACAAAGAGGCTAACAAATCAGTATCAGATAAAATCCAAGGTGAGTTCGGTGCTGTTAAAACAACAGGTGATGTTATGAAGGCCCTTGATAAATACAAATCAGATGCCTCAGCCGGTTTCTCTAAAGCCTTTAATGATTACGCTGCTAAGGTAAACCAACCAAATGCTGACCTCAAAGCTCTTTCTGATATCTCAGCTGTTCAACCACTGCTCAATGCCTATGAGAAAATGTACTCTGATGGTGCGGCGGCCATGCGTGCTGAATTGTTGAAGACTGATGGTGCTACAGAAGCGGCAGTTGCCTTTTTCGAATCTGCAGTAATCACAGGACATGTTGATGACTATTCATCAGATTCTAAAATTGCAGAACAACCAAAATCTGAAAAACGCACAACTCGCTGGTTAGACCAAGCTGGTAAAGAATTGGCACCAAACGAAACTGGTGAAGATTACAAGGCTGAGAAGTCATTCACTGGATATCGTTTGCGTGAGTCTCGTACCGACAACGGTGTTAAAACATATGTTTACGAAAAAACTAGCTCGAAAACATCATGGGTTGACCAAACTGGTGCTCGATTAAAAGATGATGTGGATGGAACATTCCCTGATAAAGAGGGTGATGACATCCCCGGTTACAAACTTATCAAGAGTGAGACCAAAACAACAAACGGTAATACAGTAACCATCAACGTCTACGCGAAAGAAACTAAACCTGCAGAAAAACCAGTACAAAAACATGATACATATTGGTTCGATGGTAATGGTAATGAGTTACGCCCATCCGTTAAGGGTCAATCACTCCCTGACAATGATGGTGTTTCTGATATCCCAGGGTACA
>ERZ773267.904-NODE-904-length-17873-cov-9.226849_pt1 | contig 17873 bp, 17 predicted proteins | sample MGYA00511959_ERZ773267 | MGnify/ENA primary metagenome ERZ773267 (study PRJEB29015, sample SAMEA2738165) | human oral metagenome | biome: human oral; feature: human-associated habitat; material: saliva | place: China | collected 2240 ... | reverse complement strand
TAGCTAAAATCTTTGTCATAAGTATAAATCTCCTCTTAATCTATTTGCATTATATATACTATTATCTCATTAAATATAATTAATTACAAGAGGTATTTAAAATTTTTTATAAATAAATTTACAAAAAAACTAATAACTAGAATACGTTATCTATATTTTAGTTATCAGTTTTGTATGTTTAAATTATTTTTCAGCTAATATAAAAATATTTCAGTTAAATAATTTTACTTACTCTATATTCATAGATATAATATAATAAACTCTATAAATAATCTAGAAGCTCACAAGGTTTCTATAATATTATCTTGCAATTAAATAAAGAATCTCTGTACATCTTCGATAAATTTCAGTATCTTCTAAACCTGCTTCCTTAGCCTGTAAACAGCGGATTTGTAGCCTATCTATTAAGTTCACTTTTTCTTCAGAAATATCTATTCCAATTAAACTCAAAACAGCTATTCTCTCCAATAAGGCTTCTAATATGTCGACTAATAATTTCTCATTCATTTCATCGTTCAAGCTACCTTTTCTTATTCTGTAAACATAAAAATCTTTATGAATATAAGTTGAGTTATAAGATTCCAGATATAATTTATAATTAGTTCGAGTATCTTCTATATTTTTACCAACAGGAAACATTACATTTTCAAATAACCTTCTATGGAATAAACTTCCCAAGTTGGCTGAAATTCCAAACCTTTTCTCTCTAATAAAGATATTTTTTCAATTAATTCTTTATTTATATAATTTTCTTCTCTATAATCAAATATATGAATATAATATTTAGTATCTTCTTCATTAAATTGTTTATAACTTCCTATAACAACTTCAGAATTATTTTTTAATGAAACGTGATATAATTCTTCCAAATAATTAGGTTTAATAAAATCATCTCCATCTATGAAAATAATAAACTCTCCCTTTGCACGCATTTCTAGCTGCTCAAAGTCCTCCATTCTCTTGCTTAATATACTTAAACCTAGTATCCCTTTCAGCAAACTCTAGACATATATCTTTCGAATTATCCCTAGAACCTTTATTCATACCAAAAAGCCCTCAAAATCAATATTAGAACTTTGAGGGCAGAATATATGGCCTATTAAATTATCCTATTGATCCTTCCATTTCAAATGAAATTAATCTGTTTAATTCAACAGCGTATTCCATAGGAAGTTCTTTTGTAAATGGTTCGATGAATCCCATAACTATCATTTCTGTAGCTTGGCCTTCATCAAGACCTCTACTCATTAAGTAGAATAGTTGCTCTTCTGATACTTTAGATACTTTTGCTTCGTGCTCTAATGATACGTTAGAATTTTTAACGATATTATAAGGAATAGTATCTGAAGTTGAGTATTCATCTAAGATTAATGTATCACATTCAATATTCGAACGAGAACCTTCAGAGTTTTTACCAAAGTGAATCCATCCACGGTAATTAACTTTACCACCACGACGAGACATTGATTTAGAAACAACAGTAGACGATGTTCTAGGTGCTAAGTGAATCATCTTAGAACCTGCATCAAGCACTTGTCCTTCACTAGCCATAGCGATAGATAATGTACTTCCACTTGCTCCTTCACCAACTAAAATACATGCTGGGTATTTCATAGTTAATTTTGAACCTAAGTTTCCATCTACCCATTCCATAGTACCGTTTTTCTCTACAATTGCACGTTTTGTAACTAGGTTATAAACGTTTGTTGACCAGTTTTGAATAGTCGTATATCTGAAACGAGCATTTTCTTTGATAAATATTTCTACAACAGCAGCGTGTAATGAACTTGCTGAATAAGTCGGAGCTGTACATCCTTCTACATAGTGTAGAGAAGAGTTTTTCTCAATAATAATTAATGTACGCTCAAACTGCCCCATTTTTTCACTGTTAATTCTGAAATATGCTTGAAGCGGTGCTTCTACTGATACATTCTCTGGACAGTAGATAAAAGATCCACCTGACCATACTGCAGAGTTTAAGGCTGCAAATTTATTGTCGTTAAAATCAACAGCTTTTGAAAAATATTCTTTGAAGATTTCTTCATGATTTTTTAATGCTGTATCAGTGTCTTCGAAGATAATTCCTTTTTCTTCGAATTGTTTATGCATATTGTGATAAACTACTTCTGATTCATATTGTGCAGATACACCTGCAAGGTATTTTTGTTCAGCTTCTGGAATACCAAGTTTTTCAAAAGTATTTTTAATTTCTTGTGGTACTTCGTCCCATGAACGTTCTGTTTTTTCTGATGGTTTTACATAGTATGTTAAGTCCTCAAAATCTATTTCAGATAAGTCTCCACCCCATGTAGGCATTGGCATTCTGTAGAACTCTTTTAATGCATTTAGACGGTATTCTAACATCCATTTTGGTTCTTCTTTTCTTTCAGAAATTGTTTTAACGATTTCTTTTGTTAATCCTTTATCAGTCTTGAATATAGATACATCTTTATCTGAAAATCCATACTGATAATCGGTAAACATTTCTTCATTTTTATTCAATGCAATCACTCCTTCTTCTATTTATTTTCTTCTAAAATTTTTTCTGTAATTTTCCATGCTAACGTAGCACATTTAACCCTAGCTGGAAGTTGAGAAATATTTTGTAATGAAATACTGTCTTCTAAGTTTTCTTCATTAAATTCATTTCCCATAATCATATTTAAAAAGTCTTTAATCTTGCCATTAGCTTTTTCTACTGATAAACCTTTTAATTCCTCAGTTAACATAGAAGCTGAAGCTAGCGAAATTGAACAACCAGTTCCTACGAATTTAATATCTTCAATAATGTCATCTACTAAATTTATACTAACTGTTATTTTATCACCACAAGACGGATTCAACATCTCCAACTTATAGCTACTCTCTATTTCTCCATTATTCCTAGGATGCTTACTATGATCTAAGATTACTTGTTTATATAAACTTTTTAAATCACTAAAACTCATTTTCAAAAAACTCCTTCGTTTCTTTTAATGTTTGAATAAAGAAATCTATCTCTTCTTTCGTATTATATAAATATAGACTCGCTCTAGCTACTGAGTATGTTCCTAGCTTTCCTAATAATGGTTGAGTACATTGATGCCCTGCTCTTATGCAAATACCTTTTTCATCTAAGAAACTCGTTAAATCATGAGGATGTACTCCTACCAAGTTAAAAGTAATTAGTGAAACTCTCTCCTCAATATTCTTTGTTCCATAAATCTCTATATTATCTATTTTAGAAAGTTCAGAATACATATATTCAGTGAGTTCTTTAGTGTACTTTTCAATATTTTCTAATCCGATACTGTTTAAATACTTAATAGTCACTCCTAAGCCTGCTGCTTGGGCAAGCAGTGGTGTTCCAGCTTCAAATTTATCAGGAAGAATCGCCCATGTTGCTGAAGTGTCTTCAACAATACCAATCATTCCGCCACCGAATTCAACCGGATCAAATTTTTCTAGTAGCTGTTTTTTACCATATAAAACTCCAATACCAGTAGGTCCACACATTTTATGTGCGCTAAAAGCCAAAAAGTCACAGTTCATTTTTTTAACATCAATTTTTAAATGAGGAACTGATTGCGCCGCATCTACTACAAAATAAATATCCTCATCTTTTAATAAATCTCCAATTTCATAAACAGGGTTTATATTACCTAGTACATTAGAAGCATGACACATTGATACAATTTTAGTTTTATCTGTAATAAATTCTTTTAATTGTTCAATATTAATTCTTCCTTCTTCATCTAATTCTAAATATTTAAGAACAAGATTTTTTCGTTTAGCTAGTTGTTGCCAAGGGATAATATTAGCATGATGTTCCATGTAGGTAAGGATAATTTCATCTCCTTCAGTTACATCTTGTTCTAAAATTCTTGCTACAAAATTTAAACTTTCAGTAGTTCCACTAGTATAGATTACCTCTTCATAACTACTTGCATTTATAAATTCTCTAACTAACTCTTTAGACTCTTCGTATATTTTCTCTGATTCATTACCTAAGGTATAAACAGACCTATGAATATTTGAATTATAATTTTTATAGTAATCTGTAATTGCATCGATCACTTGATTAGGTTTTTGAGTTGTAGCTCCATTATCAAAAAATATCAAATCATTTCCTGATATCTTTTTATTTAATATAGGAAAGTCTTCTCTATATTTACTAAAATCTATCATTATTATTCACTCTCGTTATTGTTAATTTTTTCATCAATAAGCACTGTAACAAGTTCTTTAATTTTATCTACTGTTAATTCTGAGATAACTGGTGATAAGAATCCGTGAACTAATAATCTGCTAGATTCTTTTCTAGTTAAACCTCTACTTTGTAGATAATATAATTGTTCTTCATCAATACGTCCTAGAGAAGCACCGTGACCGGCCATAACATCATTTTCATCGATTAAAAGCATTGGATTTGCATCAGCTTTTGCTTCTGAAGAAAGTGTCAGCATTCTTGAGCTTTGGTAAGCATTAGAACCTGTTGCTCCTTTTACTATAAATCCAACACCATTAAATACGATATGTGATCTATCTAATAGCACTCCATGTTGTAAAATGTCACCTTTACTACTTAAGCCTTGGTTAACTACTTCACTATTGAAGTAAGTTTTTTGTTCTTTAACCCCTAAAGTAACAATCTTAAGATTTGCTTCAGAACCATCCCCTAGTATATTCGTTGTATTATCGTGATATACATCTGCTTCATCCATTGCAGCTACATTCCAGTTAATTAATGAATCTCTATAAGTTAAACCACGACGTAAAATAGTTCCACGTTTTTCACCTGGTTGGTTCGTAATTGAACTATAGTTAACTTGAGCTCCTTCATGTGCAACTACTTCAGAAACTAAACTGAATGGTGCCTTATCCTCTTTTTGATTATTTACGTAGTTTTCAATAAAGTTGAACTTAGCGTTATTTCCAACCTGAATAGTTACATGGTTAAATAAACTTTGTTCTTTATCAGAAATCACAATATATTGGAGCGGTTCTTCAATTACAGCATTATCTTTAACATCAATGAATAATCCAGCATTTAATAATGTATAGTGAACAGCTGTTACTTTGCTTTCTGCATAGTCAACTACACTCATAAAACTATCTTTTATGTGATCATCACTCATAGCAGAAAAAATATCTTTAATAACAACTTTATCAGCATATTTTTCTGGAATATTAACATGTACAATAGTATTGTTCTTTTGAACTACAGCAAAATCATCGCTATTAATACCATATTCAGCTATATTTACATTTCCTTCATTTTCTAATCTTAGAGTTGAAAAATCAACATTAAATAAGTTCCATCTTTCTAACTCCATCGACTCTAATTTTGGAAAAGGTAACGTATAACTCTTATACAAAGCTAATTTTCTAGTATTTAAAAACCAAGTAGGCTCATTAGTATTAGAAAATATGCTTTGTAAAGTTTTAATACTTAGTTTTAATTTATTATTCTCCATATTAAACCTCTTCTTTTAACCAGTCATAACCTTCTTTTTCTAAACGAAGTGCTAGCTCAGGTCCACCTGATTTTACGATTTTTCCATCCATAAGTACGTGTACAAAATCTGGCTCAATATAATCTAATAATCTTTGGTAGTGAGTGATAATTAAGCAACCGAAGTTTTCTCCACGCATTTTATTAACACCTTTTGATACAATTTTTAGTGCATCAATATCTAATCCAGAGTCGATTTCATCTAGAATAGCAAATTTTGGTTCTAACATCATCATTTGTAATATTTCATTACGTTTTTTTTCTCCTCCAGAGAAACCATCATTTACATAACGTTGAGACATTTTTAGATCCATTTCTAAAAATTCCATAGTCTTATCTAATTTTTTAATATATTGCATTAAAGGAATACTATCTTCACGTTGTGCATTAATTGCAGATTTAATAAATTCTGAAGTTGGTACTCCTGGTACTTCAGATGGATATTGCATTGCTAGGAATAGTCCAGCACGAGCTCTTTCATCAACTTCCATTTCTAATACTTCTTCATCATCTAATAAAATACTTCCACCATCTACTTCATATTTAGGGTGACCCATAATAGCTGATGCTAAAGTAGATTTACCTGCACCATTTGGTCCCATTACGGCATGTATCTCACCAGATTTAATTTCTAAATTTAGTCCTTTTAATATTTGTTTTTCATTAATTGATACTTCTAGATTTTTTATATCAAGAACTGACATTTTATTTCCTCCATCTCATATATTTGTTGCGATCAAATCATATAAAATATTAATTATCGCAAATTACATAAGTATTATTATAAAGGTTTTCACATGTTTTATCAAATTATTGATTCGAACACCTCTAGATAAACACTTCTATATTATAAAAAAAATAAATCCTCAAATTTCATTTGAAATTCGAGGATTTATCTATATAATTTATTTTGAAAATTCCCACATAGCTACTATTTCAGTTTTTAATTCGTTATAAGACCATTTTTTTAACGTTCTTGTGTAACTATTTGGATCATTAATTATAAATTTACCTTCATCATCTACTCCTGTTATCAAAATAATATGTCCAACAGTTGTAAACTTACCTGGATGAACAGAAGCGATAATAGGATTCCCTTTACTTAAAACAGATTTCATTGCCTCTTGATTAAGAGGTACCCCAGTTGATTTAACTCCATATTCTTTAGCAATATATTCGAAGAAACTCCATTTTGTACCTGCATCTGTAAAATATCCACTGGCATCTTCTTTTTCAGCAATATTTTTTGGAGTAATTGATTTATCATCTAATATTCCACTTAGAGCCATTGCTACACAAGTTGGTCCACAACCACCTATAGCAACATTTGTTCCACCTAATTTATCATAAGCCCAACGTTTATCCCATTGGATATAGTAAGGAAACTTCCTGTTAATTTCAACTGTTTCTCCTTGTTCAAACGGCGTTGCTTCTTGACCAGCAAGATAACCAAGTACATATTGAGTAGCATCCTTATTATTAACTAGTAATTTTTGTTCTGCTTCTGGAAGATTCTCTCTTTGTAAGTAAATTAATTGCCCTATAAGACTACCATTGGCATTTTGAAGTAAATTATTTTCTACTCCATTTGGATTGGTAATAAACGGGTAAGGTTGCGTTACCCCTTTTATACCATCTCTTGCATTAGCCACATTTTCCGTTTTTAACACATTTGTACTCTTATTTTCATCTTTTAAATTTTTATTAAAAAAAGAAAACTTATTAGTCTGAATAACATATAGAACTATAGAACATAGAACTATAAATACAATTGTCATTATTTCAATTTTTTTTCTTTTCACAATTACACCTCTCTATTTATTTTTTATCACTAAAATTATTCCTACAGAGATAACTATAATATATCCGATTAAACTTTGCAAGTCAGGTAACTCGTTAAAAAATATAAACCCTAAGATTCCCGAAAATAATACTTGAGAATAGTCGAAAACAGAAATATTCTTAGCCGCTGCATATTTATATGCAAAGGTTACACCATACTGACCTATTGTTGCAGAAGCTCCTGCTAATATTAACATAAATAATTGATACATCGTCATCGGCCTATAATCAAAAATTAAGTATGGTAATAATAGTATCGTAGATAATGATGAGAAAAAGAATATAATAAACTCTCCAGAAACATTATGAGTTCCAAGATATCTTACACACGTATACGCAATTCCTGAGCAAAATGCTCCTAAAAGTGCTGCTAGAGCTCCCATACTTATTAAACCCGCTCCAGTTGGCTTAACAATAAATCCTACACCAATAAATGCAATTACTATAGCAACAAACTGAAATTTTGTCATACGCTCTTTAAAAAAGAAATAAGACAGTATTATTATCACAAAAGGCGAAAGTTTTTGTATGATTGTTGAGTCCGCAAGAGTAATATGTGAAATTGCATAAAAGTTAAATACTAATCCTATTGTACCAAAAATAGTTCTAGAAAATAGTACTATCCAAGACACCTTATTTGCAGGAAAATTAATATTTTTCCAATGTTTAATTAACGGTATTGACGATATTGCAACAGCTATAATATTTCTAAAAAATCCTTTTTGCATTGAGGGAAGATCACCAGAAAGTTTAATAAATAAAGCCATTAACGAAAATCCTATCCCTGACATTATTATGCAAAATATTCCCATTAATATATTATTCTTATTATTCATTATAAAACTCCAATAAATTAAATATCTGTATAATCGTATTTTCAATATTTGCTTTTGAAACTTTTTTGTTCATTGCTGTATTCAAAGAAGTGAATTGCCTTTGAATTGAAAATGAAGCATCAATTAAGTTTTTATCCTCCGGAGATAAATCTTTCAATTCATCATCTAAAATACTCCCCGCTAGAAAGATTACTTTTTTATTAAATTTTTTTGAGATTTTTGCAATCTCAATTGGTGCCTTTCCCATATAACTTTGTCTATCTAGTTTTCCCTCACCAGTAACAATGATGTCCATTTTTTGTATAATTTCCTCTAATCCTAAATAGTTAATCATAAATTGTGAACCGGATTGAATAGTAGCATTACAAAATGTCATAAATGCAAAACCTAATCCACCAGCAGCACCACTACCTTCTTTTAAAGCATTATTCAAGTTTGTTTTTATATTAACTAAATTGGCAAATCTTTCTATGTACGAATCAACTTTTTGAAATTCTATTTCTTTTAATCCTTTTTGTTTTGAAAATACATATGTTGAACCATTTGGTCCTATAAGTGGATTATTCACATCGCTAATTATAGTAAATCTAGAATTTTTTAATTTATCATTAACGAGTCCAGTATTAATATTTGAAATCTTCTTCAACTCATTTATACCATGTTTGCAAGTAGCGCCATATTCATCACTAAATTTAATACCTAACTCATTTAACATCCCAATTCCACAATCATTAGTTGCACTGCCACCAAGACCAATAATAAAATGTTCAATTCCCTTATCTAATAAAAAAGAAATCAACTTTCCTAATCCAACAGTTGTCGTAATATGCGGATTTTTTTGCTCTTCAGTTAAATATTTAATGCCAATTACCTCTGCAACTTCAATTACAGCCTCTTTTTTCTCTAAATTAATTAAATAATTGACATCACATTCTTCGTGGGTTGCATTAATTGTTGTAAACTTTTCTTTATTAAACCCTTGAAAAATTGATAAAAATCCATCACCACCGTCTGCAATTGGTTGAACAATTGAAGAGATATAATCATAATTACTTGTTAATTTATCAGAAATAATTTCTCCAATCTCCAATGATGTTAACGATCCTTTAAACTCATTTACTGCTATTAATACTTTCATAAACTTACAACTCCACTTATAAAATTCTTATAATCATTTAGTTAATTTTATCATTAAAAGCATATTAATTAAAGTTTTTAACTTGAAAAATAATATAAAAACATTTTCATTGATAAAATTTACACAAATACTTTAAATTTATTATTTTTTTTAGTATAATAATTATGTAAAGTATTTTTACTTTATGTTTAGGGTTTAAATTAGGACTCAATTTTTGATTATATCAAAAAATACAGTATTAATTTGTCAACTGTAGAAGCAAACTACTTTTAGTTTTACAATTAATAAGTAATCCTCATGTTTGTGCCAGTAATCTACAGCCAACATTTTAAATATATTAGTTTACGAGTATCCTAAACCCTAATGTTAAACTAATATTACTACTGTAAAAAACCACGAAGTTTACCCCTAAACTTTCGTGGTTTTTAGTTAATATCAAAAAAATAGAGATATCCTAGAAAACGTGTTTGTTTCTAAGATATCTTTTATTATATATTTTATTTATCTCGTTTTAATAAATAATTAGCGAAATCTTCCAGCAAATTATTATTTAGATGTTTTGCTACAGTTATAGCATTAAAAGTATGTTGTTTTAATAATTCTTCACACTCTTCAATTCCATAGAAACTAAGGTATGTAATCATATCTTCATCACTAGGTAATTTTCCAATTTTTTCAAAATCACCATAATAATCTAGAATATCATCTTTTATCTGATAAGCAATACCTAATTGTTGACCAAATTCCTTAACATCATCATAATCTTCTAGTTTATTAGCTACTAAACATGCAAAATCTAATGGCAACTCTATTAAACGCCCTGTTTTTAAACTATGCATTTTTCTCAAATAATCTGCATCAACATCATAGTTCTTTTGTTTAACATCATAAATCTGCCCTGCAATCATTCCCATTGCACCAGAATAACTGGCAAATTGCTTAATTAATCTTACCTTCAATTCTGGAGTCACATCTGCATCACTAAGAACTTCAAATGCTAATGTTAACATTGCGTCTCCTGTAAGTACCGCAACATCTTGTCCAAAAACTTTATGATTAGTATGTTTACCCCAACGATAATCATCATTATCCATCTCTGGTAAATCATCGTGAACTAACGAATATGTATGAACTAATTCAATAGCTAATGCTATATCAAAATATTTACTATAATCTATTCCATAATACTTTAGTAAATATAGAAAAGATAACGGCCTAATTTTCTTTCCATCGTTAACCAAAGAATAGGTTATTGATTCTTTTAAAATATCTGGCATTTCTAGCTTTTCTACATAATCTTTTGAAAAAGCATTTAATTTATCTTTATTAGTTTCTATGAAAAGTTTAAAATTATTCATTGTCTTTAAAATCCTTAGTTAATTTCGCTACTTCTTTTTCAGCATTCTCAATTAATGCATTACAGTTTTTTATTAAATCTATTCCTTGTTTATATCTTTCCAGTGAATCTTCTAATGATAACTTTCCAGATTCTAATTCAGCAACAATTTTTTCCAAATTCATTAAACTTGTTTCAAAATTTTCTTTACTCATTACTTAACTCCTTTATCGGATATATTATTTACTTTACATGCAAGACTACCATCTACAAGTTGTACTAATATCTCATCGCCAGTATTAATTTCTTTTACTGTCGTAATTTTTTTATCACCTAAGAAAGCCACAGAATATCCTTTTTTCATTATATTCAACGGTGAATTAGCCTCTAATTTATTTATTTCATTTGTAAAGTTTTCCTTAAATTTTCCTAACAGATCGATATTTAAAAATTTCTCAGTTGATACTTTCAGTTCATGCTGTTTATCTTTAACAAATATTTGTAAAGATTTATTTAACTCTTTTTCTAATAATTCAACTCTATTATTATAGTCAATGAAAACTTTTGAATAATTTTTATAATATGGATTATTCTCACTGTTAAGAACTCTGGTTTTATATGTTTGTATAATGTAATTAATAATATTTGTTAGTTTATCATAATTAAACGATATTCTATTTTTTATATCCTCAATATTCGGTGTTACTAATTCTGCAGCCGCAGTCGGAGTTGATGCTCTTCTGTCTGAAACAAAATCAGCAAGAGTGGTATCTGTTTCATGTCCAATCCCAGTGACAATTGGTGTTGTACAGTTAAAAATTGCTCGAATTACTTCTTCAGTATTAAAACTCCAAAGATCTTCTATTGATCCTCCACCACGCCCCAATATGATAACATCGTTAGTACCATCATCAGCTAGTTTAATATTTTTAACTATATCTTGTACTGAATTCTCACCCTGTACTAGAGTCGAATAAATATTAATTTTAGCAATAGGAAATCGTCTTTGAATGGTTCTTGTAATATCTTGTACTGCAGCTCCTGTTTTCGCAGTAACTACCGCTATATTTTGACTGAAGCTTGGGATTCTTTTTTTATATTGAGGTAAGAATAATCCTTCTTTCTCAAGTTTTTCTTTTAACTCTAAAAACTTCTGATACAGTTCACCTATTCTATCTTTTTTCATATCAAGAACAACTAGGTTTACTTCTCCACGCTTCAGGTAAAAATCAATCTTAGTTTTTATTAGTACTGTATCACCATCTTTAAAGTCTTTTGATCTAGCTCCAAACCAGTTTGCTCGAATTACTGAATTTTCATCTTTTATTGAAAAATAAATATTATTCCCATGAGGCTTAAAATTTGATATTTCACCTTTAATATATACCTCACCTAAATATGGATCTAATTTAAATTTACGTTCAATATATTTATTTAATGCTGTAACGGTTAGATACGTCTTTTCTTCCATCTAACTTTACCTCTTATTTTGTTGAGTTTTCTACAATACCTTTTAATACTCCATTGATAAACTTATAACTTTCATCTTTTTCACTGTATTTTTTAGAAAGTTCAACAGCTTCGTTAATTGAAACTTTATAAGGAATATCACTATATAGTATTTCATATGCAGAAATACGTAAAATCTGTCTATCCATTTTTGAAAGACGTTCTAATTTCCAATCTTTTAAATTATTAGAAATAATTTCATCAATTTCATCTTTTTTTTCTAGTATTTCTGTTAACGTTCTATTAACATAAATACTAGTTGAGATTTCTTCCTGTTCTAAATCTAAAAGTTCTATAAAATCTAATTCCGTATTTTCGACTTGGAATAAAATTTTAAAAACTGCTTCTCTAAGTTCGTGTCTGCTCTTCATTTATATCTCCTAAATTAAAAATCAATTCCTATAATATTAACATTTACAGTTTTAGTACTAATTTCTGTCATATTAAAAATAGAATTTCTAACATTCTCTTGAATTTTTCTTGCTGTTTTAGTTACTGAATATCCAGCTTTTAAGTTACAGTATACATCAATGATTAGTTCTGTACCTGCAAATTCTAATTCAACTCCACGTGAATAAACTTTTTTTCCTAATAATTTTGCTACACCCTCTACTTCTGTAGTTGCAATATTAGCTATTACTGCTAAGGCACTTGGGTTAATTTCTACTTTTCCTAATTTTTTAGTTTCCATTTGAATTTCCTCCAAAATTATATTTAATATTAAAACAATCTAATATTAAATTATTATTTGTCCATAATAATCTTATTAATTATATCATATTTTCAGAGAAAAAGGGAGAGATTACCTCAAAATAGTTATTGTTGAAAATACTATTTTATGTAGGTAATCCCTTCCTTATTATTTATGTATTAATAATTAAATATTAGCTAATAATTCATCAAATGCTTTATTGATATTGTCTTTATTCTTAGCTCCTGCTTGAGCCATATCTGGACGTCCACCACCACGTCCATCACATACTGTAGCTAGTACGTTTACTAGTTTTCCAGCATTGTATTTATCAGTGATAGCTTTATCTACAGCTACTACAAAGTTTACTTTATCTTCATTTACTGAAGCAAAGGCAATAACATAGTTCTCTAATTTAGACTTAGCGTTATCAACAAGTTGTTTTAAGTGATTCATATTTTCAGATTCAACAACACTTGTCAATACGTTAACTCCATTAACTTCTTTAATGTTATTTACTAAGTTATTTAATTCAGCATTAGCAATCTTTTGTTGTAAACTTTCTTTTTCTTTAGAAAGTTTCTTAATATCAGATTGTAATGTAGATACTTTTTCTATTACATTTGAAACATTAGCTTTTGTTAATTTTTCAACAGAACGTAAAGTTTCTTCTTGTTCTCTTAGATACTCGTATGCAGCTTTTCCTGTTAAAGCTTCAATTCTACGAACGCCTGCAGCTACACCTGATTCAGATACAATCTTGAAGATACCTACTTCAGCACTGTTAGCATTATGAGTTCCTCCACATAGTTCGATAGAGTAATCACCAATAGAAACAACACGTACAACATCTCCGTATTTTTCTCCGAATAATGCTTGAGCACCAAGTTTTCTAGCTTCAGCGATTGGCATTTCTTCTGTTTTGATTTCTAACGCATTCCAAATTTGTTCGTTTACTTCTTGCTCAACTTTTTCAATTTCTTCTTTTGTAAGTGGAGCGAAGTGAGTAATATCGAATCTTAATTTTTCATCAGTTACTAAAGATCCTGCTTGTTTAATGTGACTTCCTACTTCATGACGAAGTGCTTCATTTAATAAGTGAGTTGCAGTATGGTTTTTCTCAATATTTAATCTGTAATCTCTATTAACTTCTAATTTATATTCTTTACCAACTACTAATTCACCCTCTATTACTTTAACAAAGTGAATGTGACGTTTGTCAGGAAGTTTCTTAACATCAACAACTTCAGCTTTAAATCCTTCTGCTGTCACTAGACCTTTATCAGCAACTTGACCTCCGCTTTCAGCGTAGAATGGAGTTTTTTCAAATACAACTTTTACAATTTCTTCATCTTTATAGTTTTCTAATAGATTATCTTCTTTATCAACTATTGCTAGTACTTTACCTTCATCTGTAAGGTTAGTGTATCCTGTAAATTCGCTATCCCCTACTATTCTGTTGTATAAATCAGATTGTACTTGCATTGAAGAATCTTCTTGACGTGATGAACGAGCACGCTCTTTTTGTTTTTCCATTTCTTCATTGAATCCATCGATATCTACTGTTAATCCTAATTCTTCAGCATACTCTTCAGTTAATTCAATCGGAAAACCAAAAGTATCATAAAGTTTAAATGCATCTTTACCAGAGATTACTTTAGTAGTGTCCTTAACTTCTTTAGCAATATTATTTAAGATTGTTTCACCTTCGTGTAGTGTTTCATGGAATCTATCTTCTTCTTTAAGAATTACATCTTTAACAAAGTTTACACTTTCTTTAACGTTTGGATAATAGTCTTCCATAATTTCAGCTACTACATCAGTTAGTTTGTACATAAATGAGTTGTCTAAACCTAAAACTTTTGCAAATCTTACAGCACGACGTAATAATCTTCTTAAGATATATCCACGTCCTTCATTTGATGGTAAAGCTCCATCGGCTATAGCAAATGTAACTGTTCTAATGTGGTCAGCGATAACTTTGAAAGCTACATCTTGATCTGCATTCACACCATATTTAGCACCTGAAAGCTTCTCAATTTCTCTAATAATCGGGATAAATAAGTCTGTATCAAAGTTAGTTGGAACATCTTGTAATACAGAAACAATTCTTTCTAATCCCATCCCTGTATCTATGTTTTTCGCAGGAAGTTCTGTATATGTACCATCAGCATTGTGGTTGTATTGACTGAATACTACGTTCCATACTTCAAGATATCTATCGTTTTCTCCACCTGGATACATTTCTTCTTTTGGAGACCATGTATCAGCTTCTTCTCCACGGTCATAGAAAATTTCCGTGTTTGGTCCAGATGGTCCTTCACCGATATCCCAGAAGTTACCTTCAATACGGATAATTTTATCTTCTGGAAGACCAATTACATTTTTCCATAAATCATATGCTTCTGTGTCCTCTGGATGAATAGTTACTGACAATTTTTCTTTTTCTAATCCTAACCATTTTTCAGAAGTTAAAAATTCCCATGCCCAAGGTACTGCTTCATTTTTGAAGTAGTCACCTATTGAGAAGTTACCTAACATCTCGAAGAATGTGTGGTGACGTGCAGTTTTCCCTACATTTTCAATATCATTTGTTCTAATTGATTTTTGTGAGTTAGTAATTCTTGGATTTTCAGGTATTTCTCTACCATCAAAATATTTTTTCAGAGTAGCTACTCCTGAGTTAATCCATAGTAAAGTTGGATCATCTACCGGTACTAAAGAAGCACTTGGTTCAATTTTGTGCCCTTTTTCTACGAAGAAATCTAAGTACATTCTTCTAATTTGTGTTGATGTTAGTTGTTTCATTAATTTTTCTCCTTTCAAGCTAACAAATAAATAAAAAAGTCCCTTGTGTAAAATTTATTACACAAGGGACGACTATAATCGTGTTACCACCCTAATTCGAGCACATCTTGTACTCCTCATTAGTTTTTATAACGGCTTAAATGCCGATGAAGTACTACATAGGTAGCATAAAAGTTCTATTATGAATCCTTTTCACCACTAGATTCTCTCTGTTAAATAATATGCTTAACTTTTAATTCCTAAACTTCATTGTATATGTATGTTATTATAAACAGTTAAGTTACATTTGTCAATAGATATTACTTAGAATTTCTCATTTCAAACATAGCTTTCTTTTGCCAAAGCTTCATATTTTGTTTTAGCGTATCAAAACCATATTCAAAATTTAATGTATCTAAACTATTAATCTCTTTTTTATCAGTATCTTTTTTCTGTTTAAAGTTTAATGTTGCATTAATCTTATTATCTTTTATTGATAATACTTTTACTTCTAAAATTTCATCTTGTTTAATATAACTGCTTATATCAAAAATAAAACAATTTGTAATTTCAGAAATATGAATTAACCCTACCATTTTATCTCGTGTTTCTATAAAGGCACCGTATGGTTTTACCGCGGTTACTTTAACCTTTATAATATCGCCTGGACGAATTTCTCTATAGCTCATTTTTAATTTTCTCTACAACAGCTTCAACTGTAAATCCGTATTCTTTGATTACTTTATTCGCAGGTGCAGATGCTCCAAATTTATCAATTCCGATAGCTAATCCATCTAAACCAACATATTTGTACCAAAGAGCACTGTTACCCATTTCTAATGATACACGACGACGGATATTTAATGGTAGTAATTCCTCTTTGTATTCTTTAGATTGCTCTTCAAATAACTCTACTGATGGCATACTTACTACACGCACTTTAGAACCATCTTTTTCTAATTCACGTGCTACATCGATTGCTAACGCTACTTCTGATCCTGTTGCAATTAAAATAGTATCGAAGTCTGCAGATGTTTCATAAACAACATATGCACCTTTAGCAACTTTTTCGAATGAAGAATTTTCTAGGATTGGTAAGTTTTGACGAGTTAGAACAATTGAAGTTGGTCTATCGTTAGTTTTTTGTGATAAGTACCAAGCAGCTTGTGTTTCAGTTGCATCAGCTGGTCTGAATACATAAGTATTTGGTATTGTTCTTAATGATGCTAAGTGTTCGATTGGTTCGTGAGTCGGACCATCTTCACCTACAGCAATACTATCGTGAGTGAATACATATGTTACTGGAAGGTTTTGTAATGCTGATAATCTTAATGCACCTTTTAGATAGTCTGAGAATACGAAGAATGTACCACCGAATACACGTACACCACCGTGTAACATTAATCCGTTTAATACAGTAGCCATAGCAAATTCACGAACTCCAAATTGAACATTACGTTCTGTTCTATGAACATCATCTTGTAAGTTATCACCTTTAATAAATGTCATGTTCGAGTGAGAAAGGTCAGCCGAACCTCCGAAGAATGTTGGTAATACAGCTGCAACACTGTTAATAGCATCTTGAGAAGAGTTACGAGTTGCTTGTGCTTCTCCTACATTTTTAAAGCTAAAGCTCTCTCTTGATAAATGTTTAATATCCTCACGTGTAAGAGCTTCTTCTAATTCTGCTGCTAACTCTGGGTATGCTGCTTTATAATCTGCATATAATTTTTCCCATTTAGCATATTCACTTTCTCCACGGTCTGCTACATTAGCTTTGAAATCAGCATATACATCTGCAGGGATGTCAAATGGTTCATTCTCCCAACCAATTTCTTTTCTAAATAATGCAGTCTCTTCATCACCTAATGGAGCTCCGTGAACACCATTTGTTCCTTGTCTATTAGGAGAACCAGCTCCAATAATAGTTTTAACTTCGATTAATGTTGGTTTATCAGATTTTTTAGCTTGTTCTATTGCAGCATTAACCGCTTCAACATCTGAACCATCTTCAACAAGAATTGTATTCCATCCATATGCTTCGTATCTAGCGCGTACATTTTCTGAGAATGCATCTTTAGTTTCACCATCTAAACAAATATCGTTTGAATCATATAATACTACAAGTTTATTTAGTTTTTGTACTGCTGCAAAACTTGATGCTTCAGAAGCAACACCTTCCATGATATCACCATCACCACAAATTACATAAGTATAGTGGTCAAATAGATCATATCCTT
>ERZ773267.903-NODE-903-length-17873-cov-19.352340_pt1 | contig 17873 bp, 17 predicted proteins | sample MGYA00511959_ERZ773267 | MGnify/ENA primary metagenome ERZ773267 (study PRJEB29015, sample SAMEA2738165) | human oral metagenome | biome: human oral; feature: human-associated habitat; material: saliva | place: China | collected 2240 ... | reverse complement strand
TAAAATAAATAGTTATAAAAATGGGGCTATCATTATGCCTTTTTACTGCATCTTTTAAAAGTGCATTCACCTGCCAATAGACGCAAGTCATTTTGTAGTAATTTTGGTGCGCCACCCAAATATCCTTGACCCGAACGGCGATTATTTGCCGAATTTTATGCATACCGTTCAACAACTTCCTGAAAATGCCCTTACTACGCATTTGAATTTTTTCCGCCAATACGGTCAACTTGAGACTTTTGCAAAGGTCTCAGCCTATGGCTTTGTGGTAGTCGCAGCTTTACAAATAGTATTGCTGGAAAACTTAAGACACGTTCATTGCATCAAGAGCTATTTGAATTCCGCTAAATGAATCTAACCTACAAAGTTTTAAGTAGTAAAGCATAAAGGCCGTCTGAAAGATTTTCAGACGGCCTTTATGCTTTCATTAATATACAACATTAACAGCATAAGCCTACGGTTGCTTTTTATGTTTCACACATTCTGTATCATCTAAATAATATATTGTTTCAATTACAAGCATAAACGTCATGTTCAATATCAAGTTTTAATAGGATTAAAATCAATACCCGTAATATAACGTTGTCCAGCATGAGCTTTAATGTGTACAACAATATCAATGGTCTGCCTGAGCAGATTTTTAATAACTTCAAACTCCAGACCACTTCCTTCTGGTGATGCTTTTACCATTAATGCTAATTGATCCCATGTTTGTTCTGTGCTACCAGCATGGCAACTTGTAATAGATCCCGGGTGTCCAGATGCACAATTTCGAATAAAATAAAATGATTCGTCACCACGTAGCTCTGCTAGAATAATTCTATCCGGCTTCATACGCAGACAGGATTCCATACAACTTTTTGCCGTAATATTTGAACTACCTTGTCCACCTTTTGAGTAAAGTAAATGAACTACATTTTCATGAGGAATAAATAGCTCCCTAGCATCCTCAATGCTGATTAGTCGCTCACTTAAAGGAATGTGATTAACCAATGCTTTCATGAAAGTAGTCTTACCGCTACCAGTTGCACCTGAAACAACAATATTTTTTTTATACTCAACGGCTTTTTTAAAAAATTCCTCGTAATTCCGATTATTTTTCAGTTCAACTAATTCCTTATCTTGAGGAGACAATTCTCCATTTAATTCAATAATCTGACTAAAGAAACCATCTTTGCTATACTGGCTTAAGCTCTTTGTGTGTTTTGATGGTAAACGGATTGTAATTGAAGCTTTTCCTGCATCACAGGCAGGAGGAATCACAAATTGGGCACGTTGTCCTGTTGGGAATGTCAACGATACCATCGGCTCCGCTTCCGTAATTCGCTGCCCAGTATTACTTTCATTAACAACAGCAGTACAGAACTGACGTGCCCTATCAAAGTTTAGCGTATTTACTTCTACCTTTTTCCACCCCTGAGAGGTTTCTAAAAATACCTCTCCTGGTCTATTAATACAAATCTCAGTCACATCAGGATCTTTTAAGAAAGAGGTAATTCCCAATACTTCATATTGATAATCTAAGAAATCCGCTGAAATTGTTGAGTTTAATTCATCCATAGTTAAAAATAAATTGATTTAAAATATGCGATTATAATGAAATTTAAAATTTGAGGAAGTTTTTTATTCAAGATTAAGAAACACCTATATTCCCCGAGCTTGTACTTGTGACAACTGTCTTTGCTGTGTTTCTAATTCAAATTGCTGAGCTGTTACCTGTACCTTTATAAGACTTTCCTCTATCGGTGTAACTGCAGCTTTCTGCATATCCACAGATGCAGTTCTTAATTCAGGAGCCTTATCACCAATAAGAATATGTCCATTTTCTTTGATATTAATAAGAGATGCACCTCTCATCTTGTTTGCGTACCCTTCAGCAGCCAGTGCCATAGCAATATTATCTAGGCTTCTTTCATCGTAGATAATATCTTTTTTATTACAGAATTCAGTAAAAATTTGTTTACTTTGCTGATAGATGTTTTGAGCATGTCGCGGGATGGCTTCCAACTTTAAAGGCTTCACAGATTGCATATTATCCCAATCGCCAGGAACAGGGGCATGCGCTATGTTACTCTGAGGTTGATGTAAAATCTTAGTACTCTCTATTCCTGTAGCAGAATGTACTCTAATACTATCTCTGACACCACTACTATATTGGCCTGTTTTCTTTTCTTGTAAATGAATACCTAAATCCCCATTTTTGAAATTTTCAATTTTAAGACCATTTACATCTAATGTCCCCGTATTTCTATCCCATTCATATACCATTCCAGCTCTACGGTAAACGAAACGGTTTGGCTGAGATAAATCACGTACACCACCCTGTAATATATAGCCATTCAATGATACTTCACCCTTGCCGTCTGAATCTCGGATAATATCTAAATTGTCAGCACGATATTTGTCATGTCCTTTACCACCAAACAATTTATCTCTTCCAGAATTACCGGCTAAAATATCATTACCATTACCACCAATTAATACATCATTACCACTACCGCCTAATAAAATATCATTTTGATTAGTACCTTTTAGAACATCATCTCCGGCATCTCCATACATATATGCCCCACTTTTTAAATAAGTCTTAGCCCTGCCTATTAATAAACTATCACGGCTATATGATCCATCAGCAACAATTTTATTGTTGCCCTTATTTCCAAAAGTGTCATAATTTGCCATATGTTTAACAAATACTTGTTTGGAATTAGGGCTTAAGAATGCCTCTTTAAAGTCTTTGGAAAAATTGGTACGGGTATTCAGAAAGTAATAAATATCTTTTTCGTAATAACTCAATTTAATAGATCCATTTTCTTCTGAATTTGGACGCATACCATACATATTTTGGCGAGCAATCAAATCCTTAACTTGCTCGAAAGATTTACCCTTGATATAAGGATAAAGATCACCGCTAATTTGAGTACTATAAGCACTTCCATTATTTCGCTCTTCATAAGCAATCATACGTGCTTCATTAAAGATTGCCTCTGCTTCTCCATAGCCTCGTGCTTGAGCATAAGCTTTAGCAGTATTATAATAACTAGCAGATTTAGCCTGATATTTACCCAATGCATGTCCTATTTCATGGGCTACTGCTGTGGCAGTAGTATACTTTGAACCTGATAGAAAATAGATATTTCTATCTTTAGGGTCATAGTATGCATTACTCTTGCTATCTTTAGTTTCGAAAAAACTTCGTCCGTTACTGCTAAACTGATTAATCTGTCTAACCAACTCATAATCTGCCTTTATCCTGTCCAATTCTGACATAGTAGAGTTGAAACGTTTATTATGAAAACCTAATATTCTTAATTGAGTTTCTGCTTTGTTGCTTAATTTAGTCATAATATATAAAAGCCTCTGTATCAATGACCCATCGGGCTCATTTCTGTATTACTGTAAAAAGTAAATGCTGTAATTGCTCCAGAACCGTTGTTTGCAGCAATTATTTCACGACCGTTTTCACGCCAGTAGTAATCAACCAGCTCTTTAATTGGGTCACTTTCACGTCTTGGATAATAATCCCCATACTCAGGAGGCGCTTCTTTCTCCTTAGGCTTTGCTAAAAAATCGGGAAATCTGTTTTCTGGGAAAATACTTATTTTTTCTTTGAAATATTGTTTGGTTGGTAAAATAATAAAACTGGTTTTATATGAGGTATGACGTACTGCCACATATAATCCGATAGGTGAAGTAAAATTTTCAAAATGATTATTAACATGTCCTTCAACAACTGGAATTTGCCAAATATTTTCTAATTCTAGCGCATACATTGCATATAGGCAGTCATCTTTAAAGGCCGTATCATACATCTGCTTAATTAGATCATCCCGATTTTCTACTTTGTGCAACATACTTCGGCAACGATCGCGTACCTGTTCCATAGTTATTCCCTTTTGTATATTCTGTGTCTTAGAAGAATCCTTGATATTGTTATTACTAATCTGTGGAGTACAGGAGGTCACCAAGCATACAGTTAATATGGCTGTAATCGCTGATAGTTTCATATAAATTCCTTTTTAATCATTCTGGAAATTTAATTTTCAGACGGCCTTGAGCTTTTATTACTATTACCGTTTTCCTTTTAACGAGGCAACTTTCACTGCCCCCATCAGTCGTTTGGTAAATGTTCCATCTTGGTAATAACGGATTTTCCCCACTTGCGCCGGATGTGACATACCTTCGTAAAGGATAATTTCTTTATCTTGGCTCATTGCCTTTAACTCTTGCGGCAACATCAGTGCGCGGCGCTCTTCGCTTTCTGAGACACTACGTTCACGTCCACGGCTGACATTTTTTCTTTTCACTGTGGTATAACCTAGCATTTCGGAGTATTCATTTGCATCCTGCTGTTCTCTAGGTGTATAGATGATTTGCAAAGCATGGTTAGTAATAATAGTACGCGCATATTCTTTGCCATAAACAGCATCCAGCTGGGCGACTGATTGGATAATCGGAAATAGGCGAATGTTGTAACCTGCCATATAGCTGACGGAATGAGCAATAATTTCAACTTTACCAATACTTGTGAACTCGTCCATTAGCAGCATACATTGGTGTTTCAAATCGGGGTTGTCCTGAGGCAGCTCTTTTGTATTTTGGTTGATAAGTTGAGAGAAAAAGAGGTTAACAATGACTCTTGATTCAGCAAGTTTGTTAGGAAGAATGCCGATATAAATAGTCATCTTCTTTTTACGTACGTCAGTCAACAGAAAATCATCAGCGGAAGTGGCGGCATCAATGACGGGATTAATCCATGGGTTGAGGGGTTCTTTAAACGTACCCATGATAGAACCAAAGGTTTCTTTTTCTTGAGAGATTAAACCGGAAAAAGCAGTTTTTGTAGCCTCACTGAGGTATGGTTGTTGTGATAGAGATGTAAAGTATTCCTTGAGTTCTGTTCCATTACCTGATGAAAGGCGGTATATTTTTCCCAAGGTACAGGCTGGTTCATTTTCTTTACCCTCTATTGGAAAATCAGCCATTGCTTCATACTCATCAAAACAATAAAGTGAAAACGCCAAAAACGCATTTCTTGCCTGCGCTACCCAAAACTTATCACGACTATCCCCATCAGGATATAGCATTGCAGCTATCGACATTAAGTCCGATACTCGCTGGTCAGGATCGGAAGAAACATAGGTAAACGGATTCCAACGGTGCGTCCTTCCATCTTCGGCAAACGGGTTAAACAAATAGACTTCCTGACCTAATACTTCTTTGCGGTAACCGCTAGTCAAATTAAAGTTCTCCTGTTTGATGTCCAAAACTACTACCGATCCTTTATAACTTAACAAGTTCGGAATAACGATGCCGACACCTTTACCCGAACGTGTTGGAGCTGCCAACAATGCGAATTGCTGGCCATTGTAATGTAACAATTTGCCGTTGTATTTACCGACAACAATTGAAGTATCCGTTTGTTTGAAAAATCCTGCTTTTGTCAAATCAGCCATCCCAGCAAATCGTGCTTCCCCATGAAGACTTTGGGAGGCTGTACGCCAAATAGGAATTAAACCAAGCAGACCAATCAGAAAAGTAAAACCAAATCCAACAATTCCTGATGCTTTAATTTGCAGTGAATATTTGGCAACCTGAGGGATATCCAACGTATTATAGTATTTGAACCATGTTGTAAGTAGTAAGGGAGTTTTGTCTAAGCCTAACCATTGCAGCAGGATAAAGCCTGAAAGGTAACAGCCTAATATGAAAGAAATTAATAGTAAAACTACCGTAATAATAGATTTGTTTTTTAGAGTCATTTCAATACCTGTAAGTCAAAGGAATAGATTATTTTGGCTTTCTAGTGAAGATATTAGTTTCCAGACAGCCTTAGGAGATGAGGAAAAGCTCAGTTCTACTAACGTGTAGTATGAAATTTATCACTCTCTTTTGTGCTATCCTTGGCAGTTTCACTGTATATTTGAACTTAAAATATTTTTTGCTTTTTTGATAATACTTATACACACTACTCTATACAAACTCTTAGGGCTACAGTTAGCAACAGAACTATAGATAATAGTAGGATAAGAGGTTTCATCAGTAATTATTCTTTATGATAAACACATAATAATAGGCCGTCTGAAAAAAGCAGACGGCCCTTTAAAATTACTGCATAACCGAACTGAAATCAATGTCCTGGGCAGTATAAATATTAATCAAGGTCCCTTGATTGATCGTTACTGTATTGGGACGAGCATTATTTCGCTCAAGTTGATTGATAGCCTGTTGCTTCAATGTATTGGCTGTTTCACTCTCGTAAGGATTAGTAGTAGTTGATGAGCTAGTTGTAACCGTTTGTCCTTGTGGACCATATTCAGAAGCAGCATATTTAAAAGTATCTGAAATCAGACTGATTAATAATGCCGATGCCAAACGTGACCCCCAGTGAGACTTAAATTTACCAACATGCCCAGCAGCTCCTAAATTATCTACACCAGGAGATTCAAGTGTTACATCAATCCCTTCAGGTGTTATGACTCGATTCCAAATAACCTCCATTCGAGGGCCGGTAGGATTACTGGAACCATATTGTCCCATTACCTTCGAACCTTTCGGCAATAAGAGATATTTTCCACTGGCAGAGTATACAGGTTCAGTGATGATACAAGATGTAAATCCTTTTACTTCAGAAACAATTTTAGTCTCTAATACACAGCGCAAATAAGTACCCTGTAGAAGTAATTTATCCCTGTTATGCATATACCGAACAGCATTAGCTTGAGCTATGCTTGCTCCTGATTCTTTCTGTGCAGCCTCTCCATCTTGAACAAATGAATTCATATTATTAGCATACATATTTCCTGCTGGCATGATAGGCTGTACAGGGATATTAGGAGTTGTAGATGGAGGAGTCTCTACCGGAGGTAATGAAGATATTTCTATTGGTTCTATCTTGGATACAGAAGTATCAGGTGTTGTAGAAATTTCCTTCTCAGACTGCTTTTCATCCACCAATGCGACCGGTGGAGTTTCCATAACTTGAGGCTCCGGATCTGGAAGATCTGGAACACTAACTACCTCAGGACGTGATTGAGGGGGAGCTTCCTCAGAATCACTGAATTGCTGATAGGCAAATGCTCCTAACCCAGCCAAACCAAAGCCCGCAGCTATAATAAAAGCAATTGCTTTTTTGTTGACGGTACGATCAATCGGAGTATTCAGCTGAGGAGCATTTTCCTCAAGACCTGCCAATTGTTCTTGCTCATATTGGCTTGAATACAAGTTTTTCGATGATTCACTATCTTCGTGATGCTCATTATTCAGCTTATCAGACATTCTTAATTTCTCCTCAACCCAACTACATCATTTCCATGTCTCAAAACTAAAAACGGATAAGTTCCATGGACAATAATCACGTTACCTTCAACATTGCTATTCAAGACGAATTCAGCACCTTTTTCTGATTTTCTCCCATAAACAGTAGGAAAATCTCCAGTAAATTTACCCTTATTCAAATATACATATGTAAACATACCATCATCATAAACTTTTAAAGGAACCAACCAGCGAGACTTATCATGTGCTGCCACATCATAATTAGTATTGTAATTTTTAGAGGAATCATATTTCAGACTATAACCAGCTAAAGTAGTAGCCCGAAGACTGAAATCTGTAGAGTCAGGATATCTGAATTTAACTTGATAATTTACTCCTTTAGTTGATGCATCAAGTAAGTTACCGACAACATTCTTCATGACTTTAAGTTCAAAAATATATTGATGCGTCTGAGTACGTACAATAAGATTTGTGTCAGCAGCATCAGATTTCGGACGCAGATAAAATACATTTTCTCGGCGCACCAAGTCCCAACCATCACTCAGGCCAGCACCAAAATCTTTAACCTTTTCACGAGGATCAAGTTCAATTTGTGTAACCACACCCTGCGCAGTATAAACAGGATATGTTGTATTTTCTTGAAACGTATATTCTTGAATAGCTGCGGCATAGACGCCCTCTTGAAACAGCAAAGTTACTGTCGCTAATAAAACTATTTTTTTCAGCATTATTAATTCCCACTTTCAACAGATATAGGAGAAGTACCGGGGGCAGCATTGTCTACAGATGTAGGAACTTCTGATTGAGGTACACTTTGTATTTGTCGTTGTGTCTGCTTTTCTTGTGATATTCCACCAGAAAGATAATCTGAGGATAGATCTTGAACAGGAGATTCACTAGCATCAGGATCAACACGATAAGACAGCACTTGGAATCCCAAGGGATTTTTCAACCTATACTTTTCATCCATCTTCAAATTGCTATTATAAGTATAGGTTAGAGTGGCAACATTACTATCAATAAATGTCGACATACCTGTACTTTTATTTAATAAAAACCTTTGGAATCTGACTGTTGCACTGGCATCACGCCCATCAGCCTTTCCACTATTATTCAGAACAATACTCAAAATTTTAACGCGAACTGATTGTGTAGAACCATAAATATTGAATGGACTATTCGGGTTACCTTTATTCATTAGATTACGATAACTGTCAGACACACTTGGCACCGACATAGAATACACGGTAGCCCAATCATTATCATAAATAATTTGACTATCAAAAGATTCTCTTGCGATAATAAAGTTAGAGATATTACTCTTATTTACTGCCTCATTTTTAGTAATATCTAAATTATTCCAATCACCAACCAGTTTAGCAACTGTTGCCTGTCCTGTATAAACATCAGCCATGACAAGATAAGGTTCTTTTTCTTTCAATGGTAAGATATAAAATATCCCTCCAAGTAGACATAAAGAAGAAAAAGTAGAAACACCGGCAACTACCCATGCCCTTTTCTCACTTTTCTTACGGATATCTACCAAAGTCGTTTCAAAATCCAAAGATTTTTTTACAGCTTTTTGAATATTGCCACTGGCAGCATTTTTATTTGAATTAAACATATGTTTCCATTTTAGTTTTGAGTTTTTACATCAGTTTTTACTAATTTCTCATGTTTTTTCTTTTCGCTGTTTTTTACAGCATTCCCTATTTTCTTATGCGCCATAATGACACCATTTTGAGTATAAAAAATCATTCCCTTATCCTCATAGAGTCGAGATAATTCATCTAACGCATTTGCAAGATTGGCATTTCGCACAGTCAATACCTTCTTATACAATGTAAAATCAAGCGTATGGTCGTAAACAACAGGCATTTTTGCCTCCTCACCCCAACGCTCTAACAAACCTTTTACAGTTGTATCAAGTTGCGTTACCTGATAAACATGAGGTTTAATAAGAGGAATTTCAGTTACCTGATCCGGCAATTCATTTATTTTTTTCCATGAATTCGGAAAATTTGGAGCAGATTGGTTTGCACAACCCGCCATTAGCACGCCAACAGACAGTAGCAACGTTCTAAAAAAAAGCATACATAACACCTTATATAATAACACTAGTTATAACCAAAACATCTCAAATATTTCAATCATAAGTTACGTTTGATCATTTTTATTGATTAAAATCTTGTTAATTATTTTAATCTGTGCTAAATTTCGAGTCAATACAAATTCATATTTTCATCTCTACATCATGTTTTTTTCCTGCACTGACTTAGCTGTTCCTCATGACGTCATGCACCATGTTGTGAAGGTTGAATCCTCAGGCAACCCATATGCCATAGGTGTTGTAGGTGGCCGTTTGCAGAGACAACCAAAAAATTTGGCTGAAGCAGTTGCCACAGCCAAAATGTTGGAAGAAAAAGGATTTAACTTCTCCTTGGGATTGGCTCAAGTCAACCGATACAACTTAAAACAATATGGATTGCATTCCTACGAACACGCATTCCAAGCATGTCCGAATGTTAAGGCTGGCTCACGCATATTGCGTGAATGCTACAATCGTGCAAAAGACTGGGGTAAATCTTTCAGCTGCTATTACTCCGGTAACTTTATAACTGGCTATAAGCATGGATATGTACAGAAAATTTTTTCCTCAATGGGGTATAGAAAAAAAGTTTTACCGCAGAATGCTATTCCTGTCATCAACAATGCCGCACGTACTCTTCCCCCTATGACGCAAATGACGGCACAACAGCCTAACCGCCAAATATTGACAGCCATCACTAATTCACATTCATATCCGGTTACTGCTCCAAAAAACGAACATCGCCTACAAGACGATAATGCTGCGCGACCGCAAAGCAATATTTATACAGATAGTGCAGCAATCTTTTAGACAATACGATTTTTTTCCACATCAACCTGTAATAAACATAGGAAATTTCAAATGAAAAACACTCAAATTCAAAAAAAATCCCTCTTTACTACTGAAAACGTTGCAACAGCAGCTTTTGTTGCCGCAGCATTTTTGGCACCTACAGTGGGGCTAGCAGCAGGAGGAGATCCTGACTTTATTAAAGAAAGTGGTGGCGCTTGTACATTTATTAGAAATATTCATACCGTATTGAACCTAATGTCTGTTGCTGTTGTAACCATTGCCATTATTTTTGCTGGTTATCAAATCGCTTTTGCGCACAAACGTATTTCCGACGTTGCTCCTATTTTAATTGGTGGCGTACTGATTGGCGCAGCGGGTCAAATTGCAAAAATGCTGGTTGGCAACGCAGATTCTTGTTCTGCTACTAAAACAGCAATCATGATGCAAGTAATGCAATTTTTTGCATAAGAAACACCATGCAGAAGAACATCGTTTTTCGAGGATGTACGCGACCGGCTACCTTTCTAGGTGTTCCTTATATACCTTTCTTTATAGGAGCCGGATCAGGATTGCTGATGGGAATGTACTTCAATATGTTTTTTTTGTTGACCATACCCTTTATCATCCTAATTATGAGGCAAATGGCCAAGAGGGATGATATGATTTTCCGCTTTCTTGGCCTGCGTCTGAAGTTCAGACTTAAAGCTCGAAATCGAGAAGAGTTTCCTGATACATGGTGCTTTTCTCCTAACGAATACCGTAATACTCCTCCCAAACAATGACAACAAAACACCCGATAGGTACACTTACCTATCGGGGCGTTACAACACAAAAAATAAGCAAAATGTTTACTCCTGACGCATCAATCAGTCAATTCGTATCCCTTTCCACTCATGTCTCGCCAACTATCGTTAAAACTAGTGGTGGCGACTACCTAACAACATGGCATCTCTCCGGTCTTCCCTTCGTAGGCCGTGAAGAATGGGAACTTGAACACAAACACAATACATTTAACCGTCTGCTCCAATCCTTGCGTGCACCGGACTATGTAAATGTTGCCTTTTGGGTGCATGACATTCGACGCCATCGCAGTATCGATTTGCGTCCGCAATTTCAAGAGTCTTTTAACCAAAGCCTCTCGGATCGTTATTTCTCTCGACTTTCTCAAGAAAAGCTCATGAATAACGAGCTTTACTTGACCATGATCTATCGCCCAGTTGTTGACGGTAAAAAATTCGTTGATAAATCGGGCAATATCGATCGTCTCAAAGCCGAACAGGAACAAGCTATTGGTACACTCAACGAATTAGCAACCAACCTTGAAGCTGTTCTAAAAGACTACCATCCATACCGACTTGGTATGTACGAAGGCAAAAATGGGGCTGTATTTTCCGAAACACTTGAACTTTTCGGTTACATTCTTAACCGTGTTAACGAGCCAGTTCCTGTTCTTCCTGCACCTGTTTACAACTACTTACCCCTGAGCAGACATCTTTTTTCTGCCAAAACTGGCGACTATATCGTCCGTACTCCGGAGGGTAAAAACCACTACGGTGCCATACTTAACCTTAAAGAATATCCTGATAGTACCTACCCTGGGATACTGAATGGTCTCAAATATTTGGATGTTGAATATGTCATCACCCATAGCTTCAGCCCTATGAGCCGATACGATGCTATGAAAACACTCGAGCGCACTCGTGGCATGATGATCTCTTCCGGCGACAAATCCTTTACCCAAATTGCAGAACTCGACCATGCAATGGATCAGCTCGCATCTGGCAATTTCGTTCTTGGCGGCTACCATTTTAGCCTTGCTATCTATGCCGACAGCCAAGAGCAGCTTTCCCAAAACATTGCCTCTGCTCGAGCCGAACTTTCCAATGCCGGCTTTGTAACAACTAAAGAAGACTTGGCCGTCTGTGCCGCATATTATGCCCAACTTCCAGGTAACTGGAAGTACCGCACCCGTATCGCCAACCTCTCATCTTTGAATTTCTTGGGCCTCTGTCCTCTTCACAACTTTGCCGTTGGTAAGCGTGAAGGCAACCCATGGGGGCAATGCGTTACCGTTCTTCAAACAACCAATGGTCAGCCCTACTACTTCAACTTCCATGCAACCCTTGAAGGTGAAGACTCCGAAGGTGAAAAAGCCATTGCCAACACCATGGTCATTGGTAAGTCCGGTACAGGTAAAACAGCCCTTATCAACTTCCTCCTCAGCCAGGTACAAAAATACGATCCCAAACCCACTATCTTCTTCTTCGATAAAGACCGTGGTGCCGAGATCTTCGTCAGAGCTTGCGGCGGTGCTTATATGGCGCTGGAAAGCGGTCAGCCGACCGGCTTCAACCCCTTCCAATGCGAAAATACAGAGGCAAATGTCCAATTCCTCTGTGGCCTTATGAAGCAACTGGGTGGCAAAGCACACTATTCAGCAGCAGAAGACGACGACATCCTGCGTGCCGTGCGAGCCATGCTTGATACCCCACCAGCGCTGCGCAGTATTTCCAACTTCCAAAAATCACTACCCAATACTGGCGACGATTCCCTCTATGCCAATATTCGCAAATGGACTCGTGGAAACAGCCTTGGCTGGGTGTTTGATAATCCTCAAGATAAAATCGACTTCAGTGGAGCTAACATCATCGGCTTCGACTACACCGATGTGATTGAAAACCCACAGGTACGCGATCCAGTCATCGGCTATCTTATCCATCGGATGGAGGAGCTTATCGATGGTCGCCGTTTTATCTACATCATGGATGAGTTCTGGAAAATCCTTGATGGTGAAGGTGGTTTGAAAGAGTTTGCCAAAAACAAACAAAAAACCATCCGTAAGCAAAACGGTATGGGTATCTTTGCCACCCAGTCACCGGAAGATGCCCTTAAAAGCGACATTTCTGCTGCGCTGATTGAACAGACCGCCACCATGATATTACTACCCAATCCAAATGCCGACAAAAAAGACTATATTGACGGATTGAAGCTGACCGACTCCGAGTTTCAAGTTGTCAAAAGCCTGGATGAGCGTAGCCGCTGTTTCTTGGTCAAACAAGGTCATGCATCAGCTGTTTGTCAGCTTAATCTGCGCGGATTCGACGACGAATTGGCAGTCATTTCCGCCAGTACCGATAACATTGACATTATGGACAGCATTATCAAAAAAGCAGCTGAGCATCTAGGAGTCAGTATCGATGCGGTAAGACCGCAGGATTGGTTGCAGACCTTCTACGAGGAGCGTAAGGGTTCAGGCAAAAAAGCAGCAACGAGTGTGATGAGAAATGGGGAATAGAAAAAACGGCTTAATGACGTCTGAAAGGCAGCGTAGTTTTTCTTAGAAGACACTTACGCTAAAAGTCAAAAACCGGAACAGATAGATAATGAAACAATCAAGAGATAACGAAGGATTACAATATATGAAAACGGTAAAAACGAAAAATAGATTAAAACAGGCTACGTCAGCGATATTGACTTGCGTCATACTGGCACAAACAGTACCAATGGCCCATTCTACAGGTATTCCAGTATTTGATGGTGCACAGGAAGCTTATTCCATATGGGAGCAAACCGTTGCCTGGGGTGAAAGATTAAAACGATGGGCGGAGACTGCCACCAACTGGGAAAAAAATCTTGCAAACTGGATTCGTGAAAAAATGCAAAAGATTGACGGTGTCAAGGAATTAATGGATAAAAATCAAGAAAATAAAATTAGGGAAATGTTCCAAGAAAGAAGACAGCGTTGCAACCGCCTTCGTAACTCTACTTCAAGAAGTCTGTGTACCCAAACTGTTAATGCTGAAGAAAAGAAATACGATATCCTAATCAAGCTTGATTCGGAAGTTTCCAAAGACTTTGCAAAAATTAATGGAAAAATTGACAGGCAAAAAACCGGAGATAAGGATGGTGGTAAGGCTGCTTCAACAGAACAGGAAGTCCAAAAAGACATTCAGGCTTTATCTGTTAAATTGGAACAATATAAAAATGAAATCGAATCGTTAGACCGTCTTATCGAACAACTTAAGTGGGCGCGTAAACAACTGACCAAAGACCAATTAACCGGTACAAATTTTGCCAACACGGCAGCCAAAGCCACAGCATTCGAAGCTTTACGGGAAAATGCTGCTTCCTACCGCACTAAAGCAAACGGCCTCAAATTAAAAAGTGCTGCGCAGGGAATCCCTCAAAATACGAACACATCGATTTCAAAATAGGTTTTTTTCATGACTGACTTACTTCTCTATTCCGGCATCCGTGACTATATTTATGCACGAATAAGCTTCTTTACCGAACAGGTTTTATATCATAATCTGACCCTTGCTCTGACCATTATCGGCGGCCTACTTACCCTTTGGGTCATGATTCAGGGCTATCTGATTGCAACAGGTAGAAGCCAGGAAGGCTTAAAAGGTTTTGTCTATAGTCTTGGTAAAACCTATTTTATCGTAGCCATAGCCCTCGGAGTTGCCGCAGGTGGCAAATTTGGTGTCCGCACCCTGACCGATACACTTTCAGACGGCATCTCGCAAATAATGACCGGTGACAGTGATGTTGGCAGTAAATGCCTGACGCAAGAATCGCAAGCCATTGTGGGCTGTAAAATTGATCAGAATCTAACCGCAACCCAAGCCATGATGTCCCTTCTGAATGAAATCGATACCGCGGACGATGACTATTTGGAAGAGAAGTTAACCGAAGCCCGCTGGTTTGCAGGTATCGGCACGGCAGGACCTGCTATTGTAGCAGGAACGCTGTTGATTATGTTTCGTATCGCTATGGCATTGTTTGTAGGCTTCGCGCCTATCTTCATTTTATGCCTTCTGTTCAAAAAGACTGCCCCACTTTTTCAAAAATGGCTATATTATGGGCTTTCGACTATTTTTTCAGGCGTAATGCTTGGCGTAATGGCCGACATTTCCATGGATTTGGTCGGCAATATTACAGTGCCCGCAGCTTCAGTTGATTTTATCTCTACCGTATTTACGGGCGAAGGGACAAAGGGCATTATGCAGATGGTTACCCAACAGCTGGGCTTGGGCCTAATGCTTTCTACCCTGCTGATTACCGTACCGCCTATGGCAGGTATGTGGTTTAACGGTGTAATGGCATCCTACTCTGGATACAATGCAATGCAGGGTTGGGGAGCGGGTCAACCTGCTACTCCGCCGGGGATGAATAGTCAACAGCAGCAGGTTAATTATAATGTTCAGAATACAGCTGGTAATTTATCCGATAGGGAAACTTATGGCATCGATCAACGCCATAAGTGGACACCTGGTGGCAGCCAAACAGAAAGTACAACTACCGATGCCATGAAGCTACCTGGTCAGCCACGTAAAGAAGATAACAAATCATAGTATTACTTATGGAGTAGTAGACTGATAAAGATTCGAATCATAAATAGATTGGACTTGAAATGAAAAAAATTCTTTTTGTATTATTAGGACTGGCAAGTCTTAATGTTTATGCTAACGGCTGTGGTGGAGAATACCAACCTGCAACAGGCACCTGTCGCATTATCGATAGTTCGGGTCGACAGATTCTATATAACGTAGGAAGACCTAACGGTTACACTCAGAGCCAACCAAGTGTTGTCAATATTGATGTTCCTTCAAAATACGGAGCATGGGCAGTTAATCCTAAAACAGGTATATCAGGTGGAGCACTCGATATGGATTCACTTGCCGCTGCAAAAGAACTAGCCATTAAAACCTGCGAAGAAGGTGGAAAAAATAAACCGTGTAAAGTTAAGGCTTGGGTTCGAAATGGCTGTATAGCAGTTGCTCAAAGAAAAGATGGAAAAGCCTTTTTCGGAATAACTTCCCCAGGCTTAGCGGAAACGGAAGCTTTGAGAAAGTGCCAAGCTTCAGGAAGGTTTCAATGTATAATTACAACTCCCGAAGGATGCTCTATGCCTAAATTCTAATAGGCCCAAAGCCGACTGTTGTTCAGAAGACCTTTGATACCCTCCTCTAATCACCAATTTAATTTTAACGAGTACGACACCATGAAACACTTATCCATTTTTGTTTTAACGGCGTTCTTGTTGCCGTTTTCTGCATCTGCCGTCAACGCTTCAGATATTGCCGGCAAGCTGCTGACAGGCGATAAAAAATATGCCTGCGAGGCCATTACCTGCCTGACTTCTCCGGGTACGCCGCCTAAAGAATGCAACCCTGCACTGCACAGGTTCTATTCTATTCACCACAAATACGCGCAAGACACCATCAGCGCACGCCGCCGCTTCCTCCAGCAGTGTCCTGCTTCCCGTGACAAAGAGATTGCACCTATTATCGAAATAGTCGTACATCGATAATCTATCGACACAAAGGCCGTCTGAAATTCAGACGGCCTTTTCTCTTACAAAGAGATTTTGCAAGTCACCTTCAAATCTAACCGTCTAGTCTGCTAGATTATTTACACAGGCTTAATCTCATCTTCGCCAATATAGGTTAAGGCTTTTGTATGGATTTGATGCCGTCTGAAACAGCTTAACACCATCCGCAAAGCGGATCGAACAAATAAAGAATGGTTTGTTTTGTTCTGATTCTTCCCTTTTTACCCCACCAAAATCGACGTCATGCTGAGCGATCCTGCAATCAACTTATCGTTGAAAAACGTAATATCGTCTTGCGGTTCGCGTAATGCCATAATGTACAGCAACGGCAAGTAATGATCCGGTGTTGGCACGGAAAGCTCGGCCTTTTTGCCTAGTTGCTCATAATGCACCAAAGTTTTATCATCTCGCGTTGCAATCGCCTGATTGACTGTTTCACGGAAAGTAAACGCCCAATCATAACCTGCGCCGATTTGATCAATATGTTCCCAGCTTATCGCTCTTAGATTATGCACAATGTTGCCACTGCCGATAATCAACACGCCTTGTTCTCGCAAAGCAGCTAATTTTTTCGCCAAGTTGAAATGCCATTCTGCCGATTGCAAACGGTTAAGACTCAGTTGTACCACAGGAATATCCGCATCAGGATAGAGAAATTTCAATACCGCCCAAGCGCCATGATCAAAACCACGCGTTGGATTTAGCTCGACATTTTCCGGCTGTAATAATGACCGCACTTGCTCCGCCAACTCAGGCGAACCAGGCGCAGGATATTGCACTTGGCTGAGTTCATCGGGGAAGCCGTAGAAATCGTAAATCATTTCAGGGCGTTTGCCAGACGTAACCTGCAAACGGCTGCTGTACCAATGTGCTGAAATCATCAAAATCGCTTTTGGTTTGGCAAACTGTTGCGTAATTAGGCTGAAATTCTGATTGAACGGGTTTTCTTTATCTAACGCATTCATCGGGCTACCATGCCCCACAAACAATACAATACAGGCATTTTTTTCATGATTTACTCCTCGTTATCGGATACAGCGGATTGTACGGATAAATTTTTATTCAAAAAATACCGGTTTATGAACAACATCTTTTACTAATAAGAAATCATGACTGATAGAGTCTAGAGTTTCTGAGAGAATATGTAGGATAAGGAGTTACAAAAGGCCGTCTGAACATTTTATTTCAGATGACCCAAAATCTTTTATTTCTGTATTGACAGAAATAAAAGATAAAAATAGAATATCATTACTATGAAACTGAATCCGACCACTGAAAAATTTATCCTCCATTGGGGCGAAATGGGTACCAAATGGGGCGTAAACCGTACCGTTGCGCAAATCCATGCCCTGCTCTACATCTTAGGCAGACCGATGA
>ERZ773267.902-NODE-902-length-17888-cov-4.216733_pt1 | contig 17888 bp, 17 predicted proteins | sample MGYA00511959_ERZ773267 | MGnify/ENA primary metagenome ERZ773267 (study PRJEB29015, sample SAMEA2738165) | human oral metagenome | biome: human oral; feature: human-associated habitat; material: saliva | place: China | collected 2240 ... | reverse complement strand
GTGCCGGCAAGGGGATTACATTAGAGCAGGCCAGAGAGACTTGCAGGCAGGCCAATTATTTGACAAAGGAAAAAAGTGGTATACAATAGGGGCGAGGGAATAACAAATAAGGAGTGATTCAAAATGGCAACAAACAAAATTTTAGGAAGTAAAAGTATTTTAAAGAAGGTATTTGTATTCTTGGTTTTATCAGCAAGTTTTTTAACTTTTTCTTGTGCAGTTTTAGGATTTAGCCAAATTTCTGGATTCGAAATTTCAACCTCTAAATCTGAGATTTGATTTTTTTTGCTTTCAAGATTAAGCTTTAAGCTCGCTTTTTCAAGCTCATTTAAAATTTCGCCAACGCGAGCTTTCAGCTTATCCATAATCTATTTCTTTGCTGCCTCTTCAGCTTCTGCTTCAATATCATCTTCCGTGAAAAGTTTTTCAACAAACAAAAGTACGAAATATACAACGAACGCAATTACTAAAAAGTTAATAATATCATTCAAAAATGCACCGTAAGAAAGAACCGCTTCTTTACCTGCTGGTGTTTTTCCCATATTCCAAACAACACCTTTCAAACCTTCGGCCGACCCAAGAATGAAGCCAAGTGGTGGCATAATAATATTATTGATCAAAGATTTAACAAGATCGCCAGAAGCCGTTCCAATAATTAAACCAATCGCCATTCCGATCAATCCCTGATCTTTAATAAATTTTTTAAAACCCGCAAATTGCGCTTTTGGGTCTACTGCTTTTATCTTTAAAGCAGGTTTCTTTGTAGATTTAGCTTGTTTTTTACTCATAGTATAAATTTTATCATAAAAGGTTTACATTTTCAACAAATTGTTCGCCGCGATCAACATAACTCTTAAACATATCAAAACTGGCATGAGCTGGACTTAAAATAACCACATCGCCACTTTTCGCGTTTTTGAAAGCAGTCTTTACAACTTCTTGCATATTTGTTTCTGTACCTAAATTTATAAACCGTTTGAATCCGCCTGATATCAATTTCTGAGTTAGTTTTTCAGATTCTGCCCCCATTAAAATTACCTTTCGAAGTTCTTGCTCTGGCATTTTTGCAATTTTTTCAATCAACTCACTTAAATCAGCACCTTTATTACTTCCACCAAGAATTAGAATTTTTGGCTTTTCGAAAGAATTTAGTGCAGCAATCGCACTACCCGGTGTGGTTGCAATGGAATCATCATAAAATCGCACACCCTCAAACTCACGAACAAATTTTAACCGATGTGGCAAACCTGTAAATTTTGAAAGTCCTTCTCTCCAAAAATCGAATATTTCCTCATTTTCAAAACCTTTTTCACGCAAAAAATCAAAAGTTGCAATCATTGCGGCACAAGCATTTTTTTGATTGTGTTCGCCTGGAATTTTCAAAATATTAGCTTCGAAGAGAACTTCATCTCCCCATAAAAAATGGTTTTCTTGAATATGGGCTAAATTATAATCCTGAAAAGGCTGAAGTTCTGCCTTGAGCTGGCTCTTTAAGTTTTCAACATTTTTTAAAACTATTGTATTTTCAGCATTAAAAATAAAAAAATCATTCTCGGTTTGATTTTTAGCAATATTCATTTTTGCCGCTACATAATCTTCAAAGCCATCATGAACATCAAGGTGATCAACTTCAAGATTATTTAAAATTGCAATATGCGGCGATTTTTGAGCATCCCAAAGCTGAAAGCTACTGAGCTCATAAATCACGGCATCATCTTTTTGAATTTTTGAAAGCTCGTTAAGGGCTGGCAAACCAATATTACCGACAAGATGAACCTTTAAACCAGCTGCACGCAAAATTTCAGCAGTAAAACTCGACACCGTTCCCTTACCTTTTGAGCCAGTTACACCAATAATTGGTGATGGGCATTTTTCGAAGAATAAATTTGTAACAGATGTAATTTTAGCATTTTTTGGTAAACGGCTAGGATTAACTGCGGGCGTTCGCACAATCAAATCTGCTTGAATTTTTGAAAAATCATGAAAATCACCAAAGAATTTAACACCATTTGGTAGCTCAATTTTACTTTTTGAGTTTTCGTCATAAATTTCAAAAGTAATATTTTGATCAATACTTTTAAAATAATCATAAGCACTTTTTGCCTCGAGCCCAAAACCGATTAATGCAATTTTCATATTTCTCCTTTTAGTTTAGATTATCTTTATTTTATTTTAGCATAGTTTAAGCAAAAAAACACCCCTTCTATTTTCGAAAGAGTGTTTTTTACATTAGTTAGCACCAAATTTTCTGTTTGATTTAGTTGGGTCGCTCGCAGTTTGCCGAGGTTGGATATTTTGATTACTATTATTTATCGGCTGTGAGGCTTGGCCAACTTGTGCTGCAGGCGCACCATATGTAACAGAACTGGAAGCAGAAGCATCAGAAGAGCCAGCCTGAGCTTGTTGCGGAGCCGATGTTTGCCAATTCTGTCCAGCAGTTACTTCTACCTTTTGACTCGGAGAGGATTGATTATTCATAGAACTATTATTGCTTGCTGCAGCCTCAACCGTAGCTGTTTGTGGAGTGTGTGATTGAGTCAGTTTTTGCATTGCCATAAAGTTAGCCTGCTGGTCTGGCGTTAGAGACATTGTTCCATTTGCATTGGCAGTAAGAGCTTGCTCAGCAATCTTACCCATATTCTGTGCTTGCGAAATCTTGCTTTGATCGCCGCTATTAAATGCACTTTGCATTGCCTTAAACGCTTTGTTGTCATTAACATTTGCGCTAGACATGTCAGACCAATCAGCCATTTGTTTAGCGCTCGCACCTGAGTATGTTGAAATATCATTTTCGAAATCTTGAACAGATTTGATATTTTCTGAAGAAAAATCTTGCATGACTGCTTTTGCTGCAGCAGGGTTAACCTTCTTAATATCACTACCAGCTTTTGATGCAATTTGAGCAGCAACAGATTTTCTCTGTTCAGCATCACCAATATTTAAAGCACTATTAGCAATACTACTCATTGCAGCAGCCTGACCAGCACTATTAAGGCCCGATTTTGTCACTGCTTGTGAAAGAGCACTATACATTAAACCTTGTTGAACAGGATCAGAAACATTCGAAATTCTTGCAAGCTCAGAATTGACATTCGATACACTGTTACCAATTCCTGAAGCCATAGCAGTAACCATTCCATCGGTTTGACCTTTTTCAAAACCACCAATAGCAGCACCAAGTTGCCCCATTCTTCGATAATCTGAAGCGGTAGGGTTTCTCTTTGCTTGAAGTTTTCGAAGTTCATTACGATTTCTTCTATATTGACCCTCTTCATATTTTGCTGTACGAGCATTTTTACCAATAGGAATTCCAGCAATACTCCTATTTGCAGCTTTCTCTCTTGAAGCCTTGGCCCAGTTTGAATTCTGGCCAACAGAATTAATTTTACCAGACACCCTATCAATAGCGCCACGCAAATTTCCGCCAGTCAAGCCATCAATAAACGAAAGCACAGTTTTAATAACTGCAATAATTGCAAATAGCGATAATATAGGCAAAACGCCATAAATAATTTTAAGTAGAGGGTCATCAACTACGCCATACAGTAAATTAGAGACGAACAAAGCTCCACCAACTATTAATGAGCAAATCGGGTAAATCATTAGCATATTTTTTGTAAGCTTGATCCACTTTTTAAAGATTCCTTCTGTATTTGGCAATAATCCTGCAACAAAAGCTAAAGGAGAAGTCACGACAAGCACTATAACAGCTGCTTCCCTTATCATTAATATAAATACAGTCATTACAACAGCAAGTGCAGCAGAGGCAATAAATAGAAGAATTGTGGCTCCACCAACGAGAGCGGCAGTAACCCCGGCAGCGATAAGCGCACCTGTTGCCGCAGTACCTGTTAGAATTCCTTCAACAGGAGATGTTTCTTTCTGGACATCACTAGAGAAGCTCCAATTTCCATCATTTGATAGCCACTTAAATAAAGTACTGCCAACAATATTGGAAATATCAATAGCAATTACAACAATATACCAAGAAATATTGACTAAAATTGCATAAATAATAATTTTTGGTAGCATTTTCTTAATGCCGTAGTTAGAAATCCCTACACCAGTTACTTGAGAGAAAATTATTATCGCAATCATAATCACAAAAAATATATTTGCGATATCTCTAAATGCTACCCAGTGTTTAAATGCCTCTTGGCCCTTACCAGAATTCGAGAAAAGTTGATCAGACTTAATATTCAAGAAATTCGCTTGCATAAAATTATACAGACCAACAACAACACCAGTTGAACCACGAACAATCGGGCAAACAATCCAGCCAATCCATTCAATAGCGCATGAGTTTTTGTCTTTATTAGCATTAGCCTCATTGGTTTGCTTATCTATCTCTTCAATTGCAGCCTTAGCTTCATTATTCTTTTTAGTCCAATCGCCATCGTTTGTTGCGGGAGAATAATTACATTTTTTCTTGAGTTCATTAAGTTTCTTCTCGTCAACACCAGCCGCTTTAGCCTTTTTATATGCCTCTTCACATTTGATTCTATCGTTATTAGCTGTATTATTTCTTACATCCTGTTGAGTTTTATCAGTTGTCGGCTGCGAAGATCTACCAGTTGGGGTTGTAGGAACAACCTGATTATCTTTTTTTCTTTTTTCTTCTATTTCTCTATTCTTCTTCTCTTGCTCTGCTTTTTTCTTAACTTCATCAGGCGTAACAAAATTGCTGTTAGGATTAGTCAAATCAATAGCATTTGCAAAATTATTACTAAAAAAAGAAAAAAATACTAGAAAAATAACTATTAAAACTTTTTTATTTTTCAACCCAACCCAAAATCTTTTCATAATGCTTATATTTAATCACAAAAAAGTAAAAAAATCAATATAGTTATGCTTTTTGCTGCAAAAAAGTAGCTTACATTTTTTGCAAGCTACTTTTTGAAAATCTGCTTTATAGAAAGGTGCGGTTTTACCAACCGCCGCCTCCACCGCCGCCAGCGCCGCCACTAGAGAATCCGCCACCTCCACCAGAGCTGCTCGAACTTGGCGCAGAATAACTGTTCATTGCACTATTAAAGCTATTCAAGCTATTCGAAAACACCATAGCATTAAATGCTGTTGAGCCAACATACCAATCTGGCAAGTAACCTTCATCTTGAAATTGCAATTCAAGCACCTTTGCCCAAGACTTCTCTAGCCCAAACAACGCTGCCCAAGGTAAAAGTTTTTCATAAAGTTTTACGCGAGAGCCACCAAATTCAGTTTGGAATCTTTCAGAATTCTGCAAGCTTTGCGAGAACATTAACCGTTCGCTTTCTGCCACCGAAATGTAAAGTTTCAAACCTTCAAGATAATTCTTTGCTTCAAAACCTTTTCGAGATGGAATTTTTATATTCGAAATAGTAAATATTAAAATTGAAAGCATGACGGCTACAATGAAAGAATATATAACTACCGTAAACCAAGGTGAAATAGTTGAAATAAAATTAACCAGTATTCCATTTGCAAATAACAATACTGCAGATAAAACGATCACTCCGCCGGCAAAAAACTGAGAATTGCTGAAAACTGCTGGCTTTTCTTGAACATAGTAAGAAGTATTATCAAATGCAGAGTTCAAAACTTTCGAAGAAATATCAGAGGCTTGCGTGCTACTCATTTGTTTAGATAAATCAATCTCAGTTTTACTTCTGAAAAATGAATTTAATAATGAAAGCATGTCTTGATTCAAATTATCTCGATTTAATAGCTGAATCGTATAGCTCTTTTTCTTGCCACCCAAAAAGCCCTTCGAAGTTTTTTCAACAATCTGAATATTGCCGTTCACTGCAAAAAATAGCATTGCAGCGGTAAGTTTTTTATTTGATTTTACTAAATTACCCGCATCCAAAATATCTAATTCTTTAATTTTTGGCGGCAAATATTGCGGAACAACCGCTTTCGAAATCTTGTTTTCTCTCTTAACTGAATTATATTTTAAAATAACCCGAATAGCAAAGAATAGTGTAATTACTGCTAAAATTAATGCCAAAATTCCAAAAATTATTGTATTTACGTCAATACCACTCACTTCTGGTTGAGCAAATTTACTATTAAAGTCAATTTCAAATGTTAAATTCTCGCCAGCTTGGACATCTTTTTGAGAGAATTTAAAAACTCCCTCTTCTGGCTTACGTTCAAAAGTATTACATTTTTCAGTTGATCCTTGCATTCCAGCGAAACATCTCACTGTGCCATTAAATTCTTTCAAAACTGATGAATCTAAATTAACTGTTGCAATAACTTCATTAAAAGGTCGTTTCCACTGAGTACCATTAGTGTTCATAATCAATTTCTGTACACCACTATCTGTTAAGAGTAGATTTTTAAACTGGTATTTTAGCTGATATTTATGTCTTCCGTAAACGAAACTTCCACTTTCACCAATTCGGAATACGATATTTCCGTCACTTTCATAAGTTGAATATGAAACTTTTTTACCATCCATTTCAATTTCAGCTTTGCCATCAAAAATAGCTTTACCATTAAAAAACCGTGGAATTGCACGCTCGATTCCGTGATTTATGCCATCACGGATAAAATATGTCGAAATATTTTCAGTAATTTCAAGATTCGTATTTCCTTTTTGGTCGGCGCTAAAATTATATTTTGCATCAAAATTTGAAAAAATAATATTATTATTTTTTATTCGCAGCTCAGCTTCTTCAGCATCACGATTCCGCCGTCTTCTGGCAAAAGCTTGATTTGAAAAACTACTAAAAGTAAAGCTAAAAGCCAAAACCGCCACTAAAAATAGTGGCATAATTTTGGTGATTTTTCGAATAAAATTATTTTGTAATTTCATTGTCAGTTGTTCCTGCATTTTTAAAATTAATTAAATTCTCAGTTGACATTTTAACCATATTTTGCACTGCAACATCTGTATTAAATGCAACATGCGGTGTAATAATTACATTTGGAAGGTTTGCTAAGTCACGATAAACTGAATCTTCAATGATTTTTCCGCTCAAATCTTTGCGAATCAAACTCTTTTCATGCTCAAAGACGTCAAGTCCAGCCGCTGCAACTTTTCCACTCACTAAAGCATCTCGCAAATCTTCTGAGTTTACATGCCCACCGCGTGCAGTATTGATAATAATCACGCCGTCTTTCATTTTCGAAATACTTTCAGCGTTAATAATATGGCGATTTTCAGGCGTTAGCGGAATATGAAGCGAAATTAAATCGCTCTCCGCAAAAACTTCGTCCAAACTTTTGTATTCCAGAATTTCGCGCGCAGATTCATTCTCAAAAGTATCATACGCAATAATTTTAGCACCAAAAGCTTTAAAAACCTTAGCTGTTGTTAAGCCGATGTGACCTGTGCCGATAATTCCGATAGTCATCGTGTTAAGCTCGCGACCCATCAAATTATTTACCGAGAAATTTTGGTTTTTTGCACGTGAAAGACAAAGGGGTATTTTTCGAAGTGTTGCCAAAGATAACGCAACCGCGAATTCAGCAATCGCACTTGGCGAATATTGCGGAACGTTCGAGATTTTAATACCAAAACTTTTAGCCTTTTCGATATCTATGCCATCATAACCAGCTGTTCGAACAGTAAAATAAGAAATTCCCATTTTCGAAAGCGGTTCCCAAGCATCGTTCAATTCTTCACTTGAAGTATATGAAGAAACCGCGTCGAATCCTTCGGCTAGTTTTACTGTTTCGGCATTTAAATCTTTTGAAGTTGTGGCATATTCAATACCAAATTGCTCCGCAAATTTCTCAAAATACTGGAGCTCATCTTTTCGTACACTATAAGCAATGATTTTCATATATACCAATTATAATGCTTAAGGCTTGTTTTTTCAAGATTTTTGATTATTTTGAGAATTTTTCGAAAAGCTCTTCTTTTGAAAGCATTTGAACTTCACCGGTTGAGCGTTCTACAACTTCAAATTCACCACTTTCAAGCAGTCGATCAGAAACTGTAAGTCGATAAGGAATTCCCATCAATTCGGCATCGGCAAATTTTTGACCCGGGCGAAGATTGCGATCATCAAATAAAACTTCGATTCCCTTTTCCGAAAATTCATTATAAATTTCTTCTGCTAAAGTTTGTGATTTTTCGCCAATTTGCACAAGGTAAATTTTAGCTGGAGCAACATTTTCTGGCCAAATCAAACCTTTTTCATCACTGAATTTTTCAGCAATCACGCCCATCACGCGAGTGATTCCAATTCCATACGAACCCATCCAAGCAGATTTTCGTTCACCATTCTTATCGGTAAAATAAAGCCCCATTTCATCGGTTTTTTGCGTGCCGAAATTAAATATATTTCCGACTTCAGCAGTTTTAACTTTCTCCAAACCTTCTTTCGAATCAATTTTGCCTTCTTTGATTGCTTGGTCTAAAATTTCTTCATTAAAAGCGAGAGTTTTTTCACCATCACGCTTCAAATAAACGTAATCTTCTCCAGCATCACAAATTGTTTGGAACTCATGACTAAATTTTGTGAATGCACCACCACTAGCGAAAGTTACGAAAGTATCTTCGCCTAAACCGAGACGTTCGAAAATTCGCTCATACGCTTTTGAAACCTTAGAATAATAATTTTCCAAATCCTCTTTTGTGGCGTGAACAGAATACAAATCTTTCATCAAAAATTCACGACCACGCATAATTCCGCTTTTTGCGCGGAGTTCGTTTCGCATTTTATTTTGGAATTGAAAAACTGAAACCGGCAAATCTTTATATGATTGAATGTGGCTTTTAAGCATTTCAACGATCGGTTCTTCATGGCTCCAACCCAAACCAACTTCTGTTTTATCTTTGAGTGCGGTTTTAAACCAAACATCCACAACATCATCGTTCCAGCGAGTTGTGCGCTCCCAAACTTCACGGCGTTGGAGGGTTGTCATTAAAATCTCGTTAGCGTCGATTTTTTCAAGCTCTTCACGTACAATTTTTTTAATATTTTCTAACACTTTGAAACCGAGCGGCAAATAATCGTAGGCACCGGCCATTTCTTTATGCACAAATCCAGCTTTAATCAAAAGTTGTGCGTTTTTAGCTTCTTCGCCAGATGGAACAGTTTTACTAGTTTTGGTATATAGTTTTGATAATCGCATAATTCTCCTCTTTAAAATAAAACTCGGCTGATTTGGTCAACCGAGCATTAAAAAATTTAGTTAATCTCTGTAATTTCGTATTTAATTACGCCTTTCGGTGTCGTAATATCAACTTCTTCTCCAAGTTTTTTACCCATAATTTGTTGGCCAATTGGTGATTCGTTCGAAATTTTACCCTCAAGGGGGTTTGCCTCAACCGCACCAACCATTGTATATTTTACCTCTTTACCATTTTCTAGGTTTTTTAAGCTAACTTGATTACCAAGAGATACAACGCCCTTTTCACCACCACCAATAATCACAGCATTTTGTAAAATATTTTCAATCTCCATAATTCGAGATTCTGCTAAAGCTTGTTTTTTGCGAGCGGCATCATATTCTGAATTTTCACGCAAATCACCAAAATCACGCGCAGTAGCAACTTCTTCTGAAATTTCTTTACGTTGCGAAATCAAAAGCTCTAGTTCAGCTTCGAGTTCTTTTTTTCCTATTTTTGTAATATTAAATTCTTGTTTCATAAAATAAAAATCCTCTAAATAAGTCTTATAATTATATCAAAGTTTTCAATTCAAGTCAACGCTAAGCTTGAAAGAATTGAATAGTTTGCAAAACATAAAGCAGGAAGAAAGCAATCCCATTTTTAATCATATGAATCACAATCCCCGACCAAATTGTTTGCGTCCATTTTTCGCGAATAAAGCACATCACAACACTCATCACAAACACCGTCACGCCAACATTCATTTGAAAATGTACAAATCCAAAAAGTAAACTTGTTATAAAAATTGCAAGTGGAATATTCACTTTTCGAAGTTGGCCATAAATTATTCCGCGAAAAATTAATTCTTCAAAAACCGGCGCAATCACAACAACTGAAATAAAAGCTAGTAAAAATTGCCAAGAATGAATCATTCCGCTGCGTTGAAAAACTAAATCTTGAACTTGCAATTTATCAAAATTAAGAATATTCGGCAAAAATTCTAACAAAATCCCAGAAATAATCATCGAGGCTATAAAACCTAAAATTGCTAAACCTAAATCTTGCCAAGTAATTACACCCTTTAAAGCGATATCGTCTTTCGAAATCTTCTGTTTGAAAAGTTTAGTCGGAATAAAATACACCATCGCAAGCATTAGTCCAAGGAATAACGCTGAATAAATTGTGGTAGTAATTGTATTCGAAACTGCATTTTGATAGCCAACATCATTATTCCAAAAAAATAAAGCTAGCGAAAGACGAATTATTACAGCTGCAAAATAACTTGCCGCAAAATATGATAAAATTGGCAAAATCATCCAAAAAATCAATTTTAAAGGTTTTTTCGAAAGTATTTCTTCATTCTTTTTTTGAAGTTTTAAAAATATATTCTTAAATTTATGCTTCATTTTTTAGCCTCTAAAAATCTTTGTAAAATCTAGAAAAATAATTAAAAGTGAAAGCCCCATCAAAAATATAAAACTCCAGCCGTTAATATTTTCTTCAGCCTCTTTCGAGAGTGGCTTTTTGAGTAAAATTCGAAAAATGAAAGTCATTAGCCAACGACCGCCATCAAGTGCAGGAATTGGTAGAACATTCATACACGCCAAACTAATTGAAATAATTGCAGTTAGCATCAAGATCATATCAGGCCCCATCAAAATAATATTTGGGAAGATTTCACCAATCACTAAAATTGGCCCAGAAACACTTTCACCTGCTTTTGAAAGTTGAGAATTTGCTTTCTGCTGTGATTGTTGATTCGGAATTAGCTTTTCAAAAACCCCACCAAAAAAGTTCATAAAAAGCTCACCAACACCTTTAAAAGTTTCACCCGTAAATTGAATTATTGTGCCAAGCCCAACAATCGGTGCGCTCCAAGTTGAATGAATTTTTTGCATCCCATCAGTTAAAAATGCACCCAAAAAACCATTCTTATTATTTTTTTTATTTAATTTAATATCTTTTGAGAAAAAAAGATCGCCACGCTGAATTTTTAAATTCACACTTTTGCCAGCATTGCTGCGTAAATCTTCTTTAACGGCGGCAGAACTATCAACTTTTTTACCATTAAATTCCAAAATTATGTCTTTTTTTTGCAAACCAGCTTTTTGTGCAGGCGAATCATTCGAAACCTGCGAAACTTGCACGCCACCACCAGAAATTCGAGCATCAGAACCTAAATAAAACTGATTCGAAATTAATTTTGGTATTCCGAAAATTGACAGGATCGTAAAAATAACAAAAGCAACCAACCAATTCATTGCAACACCAGCAAATAAAATTTGAGTTTTTGCCCAAAAACTTGCCGCACCATAATCACCTTTTTTAGAATCTGAATCGTGCTCACCTTTCAACCGAACAAAACCGCCCATTGGAATCACACCAATCGAAATTTTTGTACTTTTTGGCAGAATTTTGTTAGTTTTTGCTCTAAAACTTTTAATTCTTGGTGGAAAACCGATTGCGTACTCTCTAAGTTTTACACCATTTTTCTTAGCCGCAAGCGCGTGACCAAGCTCGTGTATTGCAACCAAAAAAGTCAGCGAAATTAGACCAATAATTATACCAAAAATTAAATTCAAAATCTCCATCCTACCCTTTCGAAATTCTTTAAATTATCTTTTGCCGGCACAACTTTGTGTGCTAGCAAAAAACAACTTAGATTGTGAGAATTTCTTTCTCTTTTTCTTTAAAAATTACATCAATTTGTGTGCTAAAATCTTTAATTTCAGCATCAATTTCTTTTTCAATTCGCTTCAAATCGTCTTCAGTTAAAGATTTTTCATCTTTAAGCTTCTTAGCGTGCTTTAAAGCATCTTGGCGAATATTTCGAAGCGTAATTTTTGCGCCTTCAACTTTTTCTGAAGTTTGTTTTACGATTTGCTTACGGCGTTCCTCTGTTAGTGGCGGAACTGGCACGCGAACAACGCGGCCGTCATCGCTTGGATTAAATCCAAGGCTTTGATCGTTGCGAATCGCAGCCGAAATTGCTGAAATATTATTCGCGTCAAATGGCGTAATTAAGATCATCCCAGCTTCTGGTGCGGTCATATTCGAAACTTGATTTAATGGCATTTTTGTGCCATAAACTTCAACCATAACGCTATCAAGCATTGAAGGATGCGCTCGACCCGTTCGAACCTTCTTCATTTCGCCCTTAAAATGCTCAACGGCTTCAGTCATTTTTAATTTAAATTCATCTGTATCAAACATAACTCTATTATATCATACATCACCATTATTATTCAAATTGACTTTTAAGAGCTTTTATGCTATAATATTGGTTATAGCTTTTTAGAAAGCTAAAAAATTCAAAAGGAGGTGCCCCTAAAATGGCACTGGTATCAATCAAACTCACCAAATCAGCACTAGATCATACTCATCTTACAGTTGATAAAATTATCTTACCTTACAATCCGCAAGACGAAAAATCTGTTCGAACAATTATTCGAAACTTTCTCAAAAAACACGAAGGAGATAAAATTATTGTTTTTGCAGACCAAGCAAAGGATAAACTCGGGAATTTAGTTATTTTACAACAAGAGTGTGATAGAGCAAATATTGAGCTAACTATATCACTCTATTGTAAAGATGAAAATCATTACAGTGAGCACTTCGGGGAATATTATTTCCGCGAAGTCGATCTAAGTTTGAGCGAAGAACTCAAAAATATGGCTATTTGGTAGAGCAGTACATTTCTCTCCCCCGCAACAAACTGCGGGGCTTTTCTTGACTAAAATTATAAAAAATGTTAAAATATTAAGACTAAAAATGGAGGTGGCAAATGAGCCAAGAACTTTTATCTAAGCAAACTGATTTAATTGATAGATTTGGCGTGTTGCAAATTAAACTTTCAAACCGCGGTCGAAGGAATCGAGAATTTATTCATATTTTTGATAAAAATTCTCGCTTTTCGAAAGTTAAAGATGCTGAGATTTTTTCAAAGAAAATGCACAAAATAAATTTTAACTCAAAGAATACCATCCGTGATGTTGAGTGCTATAGTGAGTCTAAAGACTCAAACTATCAGCGTAAAATTTTGATTGACTTTTGTGAACGACACAAGATAGACCTTCTCCTTCATATTGCAGAAGGAAATTCTCGTGGTAGATATAAAACACAAGTTTTCATTTTTTAGGTTTAGCTTCAATCTCGCTACGGCGAGATTTTATTCTTCTTGTGCAAAATTTTTACTCAAAATTTGGATTTCATTTTTAAGTGAATCAAGTTCTTCCTCGAGTTTTTCGGCTTTCGAAATTGCTTCTTTATATTTTTCAAAAACCTCTTCAAGAGGAATTTCACCACTTTCAATTTTTATTAAAATCTCATCAATTTCAGCCATTTTTTTACTAATTTCGTTCGACATTTTTTACCTCCGCCGTTATTTTTTTATCAATTGTTTGAATCATAATTTCTTCACCAGACGCCAATTTTCCGCTTACTAAAGCATAGCCTTTTGAAAGTATGTTTTTTGGATTGCAGCTTTCTAAAATTCGCTTTTTAGCTTGAATTTCTCTTTGCTGTTCAAAAATATTATTCAAAATTAAATCTTTCATTTTATAAATCTTTTGATGGTTTTCAATTTTTAATTCATCGATCTTCGAAAGAATAAAATCGTTTGTGTGCAAAATTTTTGAACATAAAAATCTCATTTCGTCAAATTTATTCGGTGTCAAAAATTGCGCAACATTGCTCGGTGTTGAAGCCGCAAAATCTGCCGCTAAATCGCACAGACTTTCATCAATTTCGTGGCCAATTCCTGTAATAACTGGTACGCGAGAAGCAGCGATCGCACGAACTAATTTTTCGTCATTAAAAACCGCTAAATCATCATTACTTCCACCACCACGAATAATAGTAATAACATCCGGTAATTCACTTTGCGAATTAAAAAAATCAATTGCTCGAATAATCTGGTCGCTTGCAGAAATTCCCTGCACCTGCGTATGCGCAACAGTAATCCCCAACCCGCCCCAACGCTCGTTAACAATCTTAATAAAGTCAGCATAGCCCGCTGCCTGAACGCTTGAAATAACAGCAATTTTTTGAGGATTTCGTGGAATTTCACGCTTACGGCTTTCATCAAATAAGCCCTCTTTTATTAACTTTTCCTTTAAAATTTCGAAAGATTTTTTGAGACTTCCTTCACCTTTTGGTATGATTTTCTCAATTGTTAGGCTGAATTTTCCCCAATTTGTGAGTTTCGGCTTTGCTTGTAAGATAACCTTCATTCCATCTTCGAGCGGAAATCGCATTTGCCAAACCGTCATAAAGCATCCAAGAACCGAATCTTCATCTTTCAAATCAAAAAAAACAAACTTATTGTGGTTCACCTTAAAGCTTGAAATTTCACCTTCAATCAGAACGCTCGGAAAACTCTTTTCGAAAATATCATTGCTAGTTGCAATAAAATCCGAGACGCTATAAATTACCTCGTTCGGTTGAGGTTTTTTTATTTCAAAATTTAACAACTCTTCGAATTCATCAAAATCCATATAAAACTATTATAGCACATTTTAAGCATAAAAAATAACCGCCACAGAGCGATTATTTTTCGAATATTTTAGAAAATTCCCGGTTCAACTCTTGAATTTGTGATTTTTCACCGCCAGAAACTGCACCCAAAATCCAAGTATTTGCATCTATAAATTCTTTCGCAACTTTAAAAATTTGCTCACGAGAAATCTGCTTAATAAATTTTGGCTGAGATTTATAATCTCGAAGATGTCCATCCCAAAAATATCGAGAAGCATAAAATCCTGCCGTTGAAGCTACCGTTTGCCCACCCATTTGAAACGAACCAAGAGAATAGCTCTTCATAGCGTCAAGCTCCTCTTCGGTAATTTCTTCGTTTAGAACCTTTTTGAGCTCTGAAACAATTAATTCAAAAAGCTCTTTAGCGGTTCCATAATTAGTTTGCCCTTCAAAATCCCAAGAAGAGTCTTTTGGGCCACGTGAAGCACCAGAATAAATACCATAAGTTAAACCGCGTTTGCGAGCTTGACCAAGAATTCGAGCATGCATTGTGCCAGTTAAAATATGGTTCAAAGCGTGCATTGCGTCCATTTCAGATGTCGTAAGTTTTCGTGGAAGCAAAAGCGAAATGCCAAAACTTATATTTTTTAAATCTGGGCGATAAATAAAAATTGGCTCTTTCGGTTTTTTCATTTCGTCAGTAATGATTTCGAAACGTTCACCTCTTTCAAGCGGTAAATTTTCAAATCCTTCAAGAATTTTATTTTTGCGAGTTGGTGTGATTTTTCCGGCAATCACAAAACGCAGATTATCGGTTGTGTGCGTACGTTTATGATGCTCGCAAATATCTTCAAGAGTGATATTATCAATCGTTTTAAGTCGCTCTTCATAAGTTAGAACTTCTTCACCAAATTCCTGCTGAATCTTTGGCCAAAGAAGACGTGCATTGTTATTTAAATAGCCTGTAAGTTCATTTCGAACGTTTCCCTTTTCAGCCTTAAACTCAAATTCATTAAATTTAGGCTGACTAATCGATAGGAGTTGAAGTTCAAAAATCCTATCCCACTCAAAATCAGCACAATCCGCTACATAGTTCATACTCATATCTGAGGTTGAAGCGTTGTGATAGGCGCCATTTTTAGTGAATTCAGCTTCAAATTCATGTTCGCTGGCAAATTTTGCATTTGCGCCAAAAGCCATATGTTCCATAATATGAGCAGTTTCATAAATTTTTGGACTTTTCGTATAACGCGAACCAGCCCGAAATTGAAATTGAAAACTCATCACCGTTGCATCTGGAACATTTACAAGAAGGCCGCGTACGCCATTTTTTAGGCGTACTTCTTCAACGGTGTGCCGCATTTATTTACGACCCTTCTTCTTGTTTTGACGTTGAGCTTTTTTGGCTTTCCGTGCGTTATTTTTCTTAGCATTTTCGCTATTTTTCGAAGACGCTTTTTTAGCTTTCGAAAAGTCTTCGTCTCGGTTTTTTTCACCAGATTGAATTTCATTAACACCTTTCTCAACCGAATTTTCAGCAAGGCGAGTGAGCTCGGTATCATGATCTTCTTCTTGACGAACGGCAGCATCATTAGGTGTAATTCTAGTTAAAATTCGAATAGTCTCATCACGCAAAGTATTTTGCAAACCATCAAACAATTTTTGTGATTCAGCACGATATTCAACTAACGGATCACGCTGGCCAACGCTTCGCCAATGAATTCCTTCACGCAAGAAATTCATATTTTCAAGATGGTTCATCCAAAGCGTGTCAAGAATCTGCATATAAACTTCACGTTCAACTTTTTGGAATGCTTCTTTACCGATCTCATTTTCTTTATCTCGGTAAAGTTCTTCAGCAATATGTTTTGCTAATTTCATACGTTTTTTATCGTTAGAAATTCGACCAAGTGCTTCGATTTTTTCTTCATCAATTGGGAAAATTTCAATAAAATCTGAAACGAATTTTTCGTTATTTTTTGAAGGAACTTCAGCAAGTTCCGCTGCTTTCGAAATAAACAACGCTTTAATTTCAGCTGTAATGTCTTCACCTTCAAGAATTTTTCGGCGCATCGTATAGACAACTTTTCGGTGGCGATTAATCACATTGTCGTATTGAACAACATTTTTACGCGTATCAAAATTGAAACCTTCAACACGTTTTTGAGCATTCTCAAGAGTTTTCGAAACAGATTTATGCTGGATTGGCATATCTTCTGGCACACCAAGTCGATCCATCAACATTGCAATTCGCTCACCTTGGAAAATTCGCATCAAATCATCTTCGGTTGAAACATAGAATTGTGTCTCGCCCGGGTCACCCTGACGGCCACCACGCCCACGGAACTGGTTATCGATTCGGCGAGATTCATGGCGCTCTGAACCAATTACGACTAAGCCGCCAAGCTCCTTAACACCTTTACCGAGCTTAATATCGGTTCCACGACCAGCAATATTCGTTGCGAGCGTAATTGCACCTTTTTCTCCAGCACGCGCTATAATCGCAGCTTCGTGTTCGTTATTTTTAGCATTCAAAAGGTTATATTTAATTCCTTCTTGATCAAGATATTTCGCAATTTGTTCATTCTTTTCAATTGAACCTGAGCCAACCAAAACTGGGCGACCCTGTGCATGATATTCTTTAATTGCTTCTGCAACAGCTTTAATAGCCAATGCAGTGTTGCGTACTGGGGCTTGCAGTACAGAAAGGAGCATAGAGAGCAAGCCGTCGCGGTCTGGAAGAGCTGCAAGAGCCTTCACGTCTTCTGCTGAAGCTGCTTTCCCTTCGATTAAGCCACCTTTGATTTCAAGCTTTTCAGCTTTCTTAGCGAATTCTGCGATAACTTTCGCTGGCGCTACAACTTCTGATTCGCTGAACACGATAGCGGTTGGGCCTACAAAGTGGGCATCCAAGCCTTCGATTTCAGCTTGAGCAGCAGCACGACGTAAGATGGTGTTTTTCACAACCTTCATTTGCACGCCGTTATCACGTAACTCTTTACGTAAGTTAGTCACTTGTTCAACGGTTAAGCCTAAGTAGTCAACAACGACTACAGATGCTGCAGATTTGAGTTCTTCAGCAACTTTTGAAACTTCTTCTTGCTTTTTCAAGAGAATTGCTTTTGTCATAATTTCACCTCCGCTAGTTTGATATAGAGATTTTTATGTTGCCATAAAAAATCTCTATGTCACCTTAGACATAGAGATAGCTTCCATTCGTGGAACTTCCTCGGTAAGAAATTAAGGCCTGCGCCACTTACTGTCTTCGGTCGTTATATTAACGTATGTTATTGTAGCGAAGAAGGGCCATCATGTCAAGCCTCTTCGCGGATTTCTCGCTAAAAATTAGAGAGAAGTAACA
>ERZ773267.899-NODE-899-length-17903-cov-3.882732_pt1 | contig 17903 bp, 19 predicted proteins | sample MGYA00511959_ERZ773267 | MGnify/ENA primary metagenome ERZ773267 (study PRJEB29015, sample SAMEA2738165) | human oral metagenome | biome: human oral; feature: human-associated habitat; material: saliva | place: China | collected 2240 ... | reverse complement strand
TAATAGACGGCGTTACTCCTTTGATGTACGCTAGCTTTTACGACGACGAAGCCACGGCAAAAAGACTTATAGATATGGGCGCAAACGCTCATGCGCAAGATAACTACAAACTCTCGCCCCTAGCCTACGCCATAGAAAATAACTCTACAAAGACCGTTAAGCTACTGCTTGATATCGGGGTTAAATTTGAGGAGGTCAAGGCGGTGCAGGGGTATAGAAAAACTCCCTTTTATCATCATATCGAAAAGCTTATCATAGATGGAGACGACGTAGAGATAGTATTTCGAGATAATTACCAAGTCAATAAAGAATCAAAAGACGCAGAAGGCCCTATGGAGTATATAGTATGGCATAACTATGTCGAAATGGCCGATATAGTCCTTGCTAGCGGGTATAAACCAAAACTAGACGATCATCCAAATACGTTTTTTCACGGACTAAGGGACGATTCTAATTTTATGCGATCTTTATATATCTCGCTAGATAGCCACCCAAACTACGAACCCATGCTAGAGCTTCTTTTAAAATACGACGTCGTGGGGCAACCTACGAAAGAGGAGCTAAAGAAGGCGTATGATGAGTGCTATAAAAGCTATAGATGGCACATTGATAATTGGAAAGAGGAAATAGATAAAAATCAGACCATACCCATACTAATACGTATGTCCATAAAAAATGGAGAGAGGTATTGCCCAGATAAAGATGGGGCATTTAGTGATACCTATACGTTTATACGATGGGCAAACGAAAAAAAGAAACTAAAAAGTATGATAAGTTTTTGGGATACATTAAAAGGCGACCCAACCAAGGTAATTTACATAGATAGCAACCAAAGCAAATCAGACTCAAACTCAAATTTACAAAGCAAATAGATAAAAGGAGATAAAATGTCAGGGGAAAAATTTAATAGAGCGGAGCTTGCCTAAAGCGGCGGAGGTTACCGCTGGGCGCGGGAGATTTGACTGCGCAGTTTAAGTAGCAAGGGGCGCCAACCGGAGGCGACTTGCCGTCAAATTTAGCTTAACGGTCTAAGTTTAGCCTTACTACGAGGCGCGGCTAAATCCGCAAACGCCGCAACCGATCTAAAATTTACGATCTGCGCTCGGCCAAGGCTAAATCGTTTGGACTCGTCCGCGCGCAAATTTGAACTCTGCGCTTTAAAAACTGCGCTCGGCGCAAATTTTGGTTTATTTATCCGCGCTTTTGCTCGAGTTTTTGGTTTCTAAAAACTCCTCGTAGCGGCGATCGATGATAGCCTTGATCTCGGCGTAATTTTGCGGCGAGTTTTCTATGTAAAAATAGGCGTTGTCGAAGTTTTTATCGCCGAATTTACGCGCGACGAAATCGTCGTAATCTTGCAAATACCAGCCGTGCGTTTTGGCAAATTTCGTGCGGTCCGTGGTGTAGTAGGCATTTGCAAAGGCCTTGCCCGCGGTGTTTAGCTCCTCGCTGCTTAGCACGCCGTCCATGGCGTCAAAAAAATACCGGCGGTAATCAAAGCTATCGTCCATCCGCGCTATATCGTCCGCGAAATCCGCCGCAAAGTCCTTGGAATAGAGCTTGCGCTCCATGCACCAGCGGAAGAAAAACGCGATGTGCGTCGCGCCGTTTTCCTGCGGGATATCGGTCGGCGCATTTTTCGCGCCCCAGTGCCATTTTGCCTTGTCGTAGGTCACGTAAGCCATTTGCTCTCCTTTAAATTAGGCTACATTTTACTAAATCTGACCTAGCTTGGCGATTAAAACGCGGCGGCAGGCAAGATAAAATTTCGCGTCGTTGCACGAAAAAGTAGTATAATGCGGATTTTATTTTAAAGGAGAAAAAATGAGCGAGAAAAATTTGCAAATTTTAGGCTGGATAGGCACGTGTCTGTCGGTTATCATGTATATTTCCTATATCCCGCAGATAATGGGTAACCTTGAGGGCAACAAAACGCCTTTTATCCAGCCTCTAGCCGCAGCGATAAACTGCACGATCTGGACTAGCTACGGCCTGCTAAAAGCCAAAAGAGACTATCCGCTAGCGGCTGCAAATTTGCCTGGGATAATTTTTGGGCTTTTGGCGACGATAACGGCGTTTTAAAGGATAAAAGCCGCTAAATTTGCCGATACGGAGAAGTTAAATTTGATGCTTTTGGCTCGGGTTTTGCAAACTCAAATTTGAATGCAAATTTTCTGCACTGTTTTGCCGTATTTTTAATATCTTGATTTTCTTGTTAAGGGGAGGGGGCTTGAATTGCGCTCTGCGAAGTTTTAAATTTGACGCTTGTGCGTTGCAAATTTAAATTTACATTTTCAAGATGCGGGTCTCGGTAGGTAAAATTTGAAGCTGAAATTTGCAAATTTAGCTTCAAATTTGAACGCAACAATGATAAGGCGAAGTATTTTGAGATGATTTTTGGGGTTGTGCAGGTAAAATTTAGCGTAGGCTAGACATATAGTCTGCCGAGCTAAATTTTAGCCAGCTCCGTAAAAAGCGCTCAAAAGACAAGCCGTCAAATTTTAAAGATCGCGCGGATCGGCTATCTTGCCTACCACTGCACTCGCCGCCGCTACGGCCGAGTTTGCCAGATACACCTCGCTCGTGCGATCGCCCATGCGGCCGACGAAGTTTCTATTCGTCGTACTCACGCAGCGTTCCCCAACGCCCAAAATCCCCATATATCCGCCCAGGCACGCTCCGCACGTTGGGTTGCTCACGACCGCGCCCGCTTCCGCGAAAATATCCATCAGCCCTTCTTTTTGCGCTTGCAGGGCGATTTTTTGCGTCGCAGGCGTGATGATGAGGCGGGTTTTGCGCGCTACTTTGCGGCCTTTTAGGATTTCAGCCGCGATGCGCAGATCTGAGAGTCTGCCGTTCGTGCAGCTGCCGATAAATGCCTGATCGATGGCGATGTCGTCCCTGACAGCCTCACGCACGCTCTTGCCGTTGCTAGGTAGAAACGGATAGGCGATCACGGGATCGAGAGCGCTCACGTCGATCTCTAAAATTTGCTCGTAGTTCGCGCCCTCGTCGGAGTAGTGCAGCTTCGGCTCGGCGCGCAAATTTTTGCCTTTTAAAAACTCTTTCGTGGTTTCATCAACCGCGATGATACCGCTTTTGCCACCAGCCTCAATCGCCATGTTGCACATACTAAAACGCCCGTCCATATCGAGGTTCTCTATCGTCTCGCCCGTAAACTCCAGCGCCTTGTACAGCGCGCCGTCCACGCCGATGCGGCGGATGATCTCTAGGATGAGGTCCTTGCCGTATACGTGGCGGTCTAGTTTGCCGCGAAAGATCACTTTGATAGTCGGCGGCACTTTGAACCAGTTTTTGCCCGTTATCATCGCGTAGGCTAGGTCGGTGCTGCCCATGCCCGTAGCAAATGCGCCCAGCGCGCCGTGGGTACAGGTGTGGCTATCGGCGCCGATGATGACGTCGCCAGGCACTACGAGGCCTTTTTCGGGCAAAAGCGCGTGCTCGATACCCATATCCTTCTCGTCGAAATAATTTTTCAAATCGTGCTTATACGCAAAATCGCGGCTGATTTTGGCTTGGTTGGCGCTTAGGATGTCTTTTGCGGGGATGTAGTGGTCCATCACGACGCTAAAGCCGTCCGGGTTGGCGAGCTTCGTCGCGCCGCTTCGCTCAAACTGCTTGATGGAGATCGGAGTCGTGATGTCGTTGCCGATGACCATATCGATGTCGCTTTCTATGATCTCGCCCGCGAAAACCTCGCGCCCTACGTGCTCGCTGAAAATCTTTTCGGTGATGGTTTGCTTTGAGTTTTGCATAAATTTCCTTTTTTTGCGGATGCCGCGCGTTTTTAAAATTTAGCGATTTTAGCGAAAAATGGATAAAAAAGGAGTTAGGCGGGGCGTTTAAATTTGAGTATAAAGCGGATAGTTCGCGCTCTCGCTAACTTTGGCGCCTTGCAGCGCAACGTCGGCAGCGAAAATTTGAGTTAAAAGCAGCGACGAGGCCGCTAAACTTAGGCTAAATTTGTTCATTTATTTTTCTACGTTTTAAAATGCATTATCATTATGTTATTCTTGCGATTAAAATTTGACTCGATATTAGGCTATAATTTCGGCTATGAAATACGCAAATTTAAAACAAATACAATCATTTTTGGGCAAATTTAAAAAAATAACCGCAATCAGACGCGCGGGCGATATGGCGATATTTATCGAATTCGACGGCGAGCTCGGGCTGTTTTTTGATCTCAGCAAGGCCGACTCCGCGATCTATGCAAATCCTGATTTTCTAAACGTAAAAGAGTACAAAGCACCCTTTGACGTCGCGCTTAAAAAGCGTTTTTGGGGGGCTAAAATTTTAAATTTGAGCGTGCCTGAGGGAAATAGAATTTTAAAGCTGGAGTGCGAATTTCAAGGCTCGTATAAGAGTCTGGCCTCAAGCCTGTTTTTGGAGTTTACGGGGCGCTTTACCAACGCGATCATCACGGACGAAAAGGGCGTCATCGTCGAGGCTTTGCGCCATATAGATAATAATTTTCGCGTGATAAAACCGGGGCGCGAGCTGCTAGAGCTGCCGCCGGCTACGATAAAAGAGCAAGAAACGCCGCCGATAACCGATTTTGCGCGGTATTTTAGCGAGGAATTTAAGCGCGTAAATAACGCGAAGCTAGAAAATCTGCGCGCCGTAAAATCAGCCGCGATAGAGCGCAAAATGCAAAATTTAAGCGAGATTTTATCAGGCCTTGAAAATGAAGCGGATTTAAATGCGCAAAGCGAAATTTTAAGCAAAAATGCGGGGCTGATTCTATCAAATTTGCATGCGTTAAGGGGCTACGAGCGCGAGGTAACGCTAAATGATTTCGAGCGAGGCGAGGTGCGGCTAGTGCTGGATGATAGCCCCAAAATCGCTGCAAACACGATGTTTGCCAAGGCAAAAAGGCTAAAGCAAAAGGCGGCGGGCCTAACGATAGAGCGGCAAAATTTGACCGAAAAGCTGGAGTTTTTATCAAATTTAAAAACGCTCGTAAACGAAGCAAAAAGCGCCGAGGAGCTAGAGATCCTATCGCCTAAAAAAGCCCGTGCCGTAAAGCAAAAAGAGCAAAATCAAAACGTCGAGGATTTTTATGTCGAGGGCTATAAAATCAGCATCGGACGCAACGAAAAGGGTAACATTTGGCTGCTAAAAAACTCGAAAAAAGATGACATCTGGATGCACCTAAAAGATATGCCGTCTGCACATGTCATAATCAAAACTGCAAAAAGCGCTCCCAGCGAGGAAATTTTGAGATTTGCGGCGAAAATTTGCGTAAATTTTAGCGTCAAGGGCGGCGGGACGTACGAGGTTGATTTTACCAAACGTAACAACGTCAAAATTACGAGCGGCGCAAATGTAAATTATATTAATTTTAAGACGATATTAGTAACAAAGCACGACTAAAATAGGAGGCGAAAATGGCTGTAACACCCCTTGGCAACACGATTTTTATCAATCAAAACGTAAATATGGTCTCAAACAAGGTCGCCGACGTCCAAAATAGATTTGACCTACAAAATCTCGCCGCCGCATCGCTAGCAAGCGACGAAAAACAAGAGGTCTCCGAGGTGCGACCGACCGAGGAAACCTACAAAATAGACCCCAAAAACGAGCACGAAAAGCAAAAAGGCAGGCAGGGGCAGGGCGAGCTCGCCTCGGAACAAAACGGCGAAAACTCCGACTCTGACGGCGATGAAAACTCGGAGGATTACGTCGCGGCTAACGACTTCCCGCAAGCGTCGCCCGTATTTCAGCATCTTGATCTTAAAATTTAAGCTTTCCCGCTCAAATTTGACTGGGCTTTTTGTTGCGCGGCGGTCAAATTTGACTTTAAATTTGATCCGTTTTCTGCGTAAATTTGAGCTTTCATCTTTTTAATATCGCGAACGTAAAATTTAAAGCGTAATAAATCGGCTCGTTTTGGGCGTAAATTTGGCGTCCGAGGTATCCGCCGCGGAAAAGCGGTGTATAGCAGCCAAATATGCAAACGCGCCGAGCGTTAGTCGGCGCCGCCTAAGGCAAGGGCGCGGAGCAAATTTTACTTGCTTTTAGTTTGTTAGATCATTTTGGGTGAGAGTAAAATTTGGCGCAAACCGTCAAATTTACGCCGGGTTTGCCGCCGCGCTCGGTAAAATTTGGCAAAAACCGTAAAATTTGTTGCTCGCTTCAAGCAAAAATAAATTATCAAATTTAACCGCCGTCTAAAGCAAGCTAGTAAACGCAAATTTGCCTCAAATTTCGGCGCTTTTAAGCGAAAATTTTATACAATTATTACTCAAAAAAGGAAAAAACATGAAAACGCGTATAATCACCGGCGTCGCGCTATTTGCGGCGGTTTTGCTCATCTTTTTCGTCGATAGTTATCTGTTAAATTTCGCCATATTAGGCTTCGTGCTTTATACGGCCTTTGGCGAAGCGCAGAAGCTCTACGGCCTGCAAGGCGGCTCTCTTGCGCTCATAGCGGTTATTTTTTACCTGCTCACGCCCTTTTCAAACCCCGTATTTATCGCTATTTTAGCGGTCTTGCTAGTGGTTAGTTTTCTCGCACATTTTAAGAGCGAAAATCTAACGCCCGCGCTGCCGTTTTTGTATCCGATGACGCCGATTTTTCTCATCTGGATGCTTTATTCGCAGTACGGCGTGGGCTACTTGGCGTGGCTGATTTTAACGGTCGTGGCGTGCGATAGCGGGGCGTTTTTCGTCGGCAAATTTTGCGGCAAACACGCCTTTAGCGAGACTTCTCCAAACAAAACCTGGGAGGGCGTGGCAGGCGGTATCGTCGTGGCTACGGTCTTTGGCGCGGGCTTTGGCTGGGTCCTGACCGATAGCTTCTGGCATAGCCTCATCACGGCGTTTTTGGTTGCGGTTTTCGGCGTGTGGGGCGATCTTTTCGAGAGTTATTTAAAGCGCCGCGCAGACGTCAAGGATAGTGGCACGCTGCTACCGGGCCACGGCGGGATGCTTGATCGCGTCGATGGCTATCTTTTCGGCGTTGCCGCGATGCTCTGGACGCTATCGTGGTAGTGCTGGGCTCGACGGGCTCGATCGGGACAAATACCTTAAATCTAGCCCGCAAATTCGGCCTTGGCGTCGAGGCTATGAGCTGTGCGTCAAACTACGAGCTTTTAAACGAGCAAATCGCCGAATTTAAACCTAAATTCGTCTGTATCGCCGAGCCCAAATTTGCAAAATTCGTAAAGCACAAACGCGTTTTTGCGGGCGCGCAGGGCATCTGCGATATGCTAAAAGAGTGCGAGAGCGAGCGCGTCGTAAACTCTCTAGTGGGCTTTGCTGGGCTGGCTCCGAGCTTAACCGCGCAAAAGCTAGGCAAAAAACTAGCGCTTGCCAATAAAGAAAGCCTCGTCGCAGGCGGCAAATTTTTAGACAGGGGCGCGATAAATCCCATAGATAGCGAGCATTTCGGGCTTAAATTTTTGCTCGCGAACAAAACCCCGGTCGCTAGGCTAGTCATCACAGCCTCAGGCGGCGCCTTTTATAAAACCCCGCTAAAAGCCCTAAAAGACGCCCGCGCCGCAGACGCGCTAAAGCACCCCAACTGGAGCATGGGCGCAAAGATCACGATCGACAGCGCGACGATGGCGAACAAACTTTTTGAGGTGCTGGAGGCCTTTTGGCTCTACGGCGTGCGGGATATCGAGGCACTTATCGAGCGCACGTCCACGGTGCACGCGCTAGTGGAGTTTGCCGACGGCTCGACGACGGCGCATCTATCCAAAACCGATATGATTTTAGCTATCGCGCACGCGATTTTGGGCGAGGATGGAGCACTAAATTTAAACGCCGCCGATGTGCAAATCGTGCCAAATTTGGATCTAAAAACTCTAAAAAGCATAAAATTCGGCGAGATAAATTTGAAAAAATATCCTATCTTTTCGCTAAAAGACCAAGCTTTGCAAAACCCCGATCTTGGCGTCGCTATCAACGCCGCAAACGAAGTCGCCGTATATAAATTTTTGCGCGGCGAATGCGGGTTTTTGGACATCTCGCGAACGGTTTTAGCCGCAGCAAAGAGGTTTGGAGACGAGAAGATTGAGAGCGAGAGTAGGATCTTTGAGGTGGATGCGGAAGTAAGAAAGTGGGCGGAAAAGTCGCTGAAATAGCGGCTTGTCTTTTGAGTGCTTTTTGTGGATTTTGTTAAAATTTGACTGGGTAAGCTACATGCCTTATCTTCGTCAAATTTTAACGTCAAAACCCCAAAAATCATCTCAAAATACTTCGCCTTATCGTTTTACGCTTAAATTTGAAGTCAAATTTACAAATTTATAAATTTAACTCTATCAAAATTTACAAAATTTGCGACGCTTTGCGCGAGCAAAGCAGTGTCGCCACCCTTAACTTTAGCTTCACTGCGTTGGCTACCGTCGCTTTGCTTGAGACCGCTTCGCTCGTTACGAAATGGCAACAAGTTGCCCCTACGAAGAAAAGCGTTGTAGGGGGAGGTGGATTAAAGGGGGTGGGGAGCTCTTTTGCTTCGGCTTTGCCTCGCCTTGTGCTTGCACTCTCTTTGAGAGCTGCAGGGCAGAGCGCCATTCAAGCCCCCACCCCCTTTACAATAAAGTAAAAAACAACCTCAAACGGTTGTTTTTTACGCAAGGAAACCAAACTCGCAACGCTAAATTTTAACCAATTCAAATTTACTATCGTCGAGATGCTGGTCTCGGTGTATCAAATTTTACAAATTTAACTCCAAATTTACCCACAAAATTTAACCCGCAAAAGCTAAAAACCAAACTCCTCGTAAAATTCGTTCAGATAGTCAGAGTAGTAGGTGTTGCCGTTTCTAGCGTCAAATTTGCCCGCCAGTTCCAAAGCCGTCTTGTAGTCGTTCTCGTCGCCAAACGCGCTAACTGCGATGAAAAATCGCAGGTCGTTTAGATCGTCGTTGCCCTCAAGGATCGCCGCGGAGTGCTTGCGTGCCAAATTTAGCGCCGTCTCGCGCTCATCCAGCCTAACGGCGATCTCGATGAGCGGGGCGATCTCGTTTATGACGCGAGGATTTGACTCGATCGTAGCCGCGGCCTTTGGCAACAGGGCTTTTGCCTCCCAGGTCTTGCCTGTTTTAATCATGCTAAAAAGTATCGGCGCGTAGGTCGTGTGAGGCACTTCGGCACAGGTTAGCTCGCCTGAGAGTATCGGCGCGGCAAGCTCCAGCGCCGCTGCGTGCTCGCCGGCAAAATTTAAATAGGCGATCTCACCCGATGCCTCGCATGCTTCGCAGTCGGCCATATCGTCTTTGGCGAGCTTTTTCCACAGTTCGTAGTTTGCCTTCGCCTCTCTAGCATCGCCCATGTCGATGTTTTGATTCATCAAGGCCTTGTAGTACGCAGCCAGCGAGAGCTCCATGCGCTCGTAGTAAAACAGCATCGCTTCGTTTGCCTCGTCTATGAGCTCCTTTTCTATCACGGAGCTTTTGGCGACGCCCGAGACGATCCATTTAAATTTCCACAGGCAGTCTACAAAGTCGTCGAAATTTGGATATTCGCTCTCGTTTTCTTTTGAATTTTGCACGATATAGTCCGTGAGCCACATTAGCGCTCTGGTTCTTAAAAACGCGCCGAATTTTTCAAATTCGTCGTTTAGCACAAAGTCGCAAATTTGCGCGGCAAACGCCAAATCCTGCGCCTCTACGGCGTCTCTTATCTCGTCAAACAAAAACTCTTCTTTACCTGCCAATCTATCAAATTCTTTTAGCTTTTTATAAAGCTCTTCTAGCGTGCGCTCTTGCATTTGCTCCCCTTGTTAAACTTTTTTGTGATAATGCTTTGATTTTATTATATCCACTTAATCTAAAACTAGGTAAAATTAACGCAATTTTAAAATTTGAAAGGGCGGCAAAATGGCGAAAAAATTTATAGACGTTATGGACACTACCTTTAGAGACGGCTTTCAGTCGGTTTTCGGCGCGCGCGTGGCGATGGCGGACTTTTTGCCTGCGGTTAGTGCGGCTAAAGAGGCCGGTATAACGCACTTTGAGTTTGGCGGCGGGGCGCGGTTTCAGAGCCTTTATTTCTACTTAAACGAAGATGCGTTTGCGATGATGGATAAATTTCGCGAAACGGTCGGGCCCGAGGCAAACCTGCAAACCCTAAGCCGCGGCGTAAATACCGTAACGCTAGATACGGGCAGCCGCGAGCTGGTTGATCTGCACGCAAAGCTCTTTAAAAAGCACAGCACGACTACGATACGAAACTTCGACGCGCTAAACGACGTGGAAAATTTAAAATTTTCTGGCGAGCGTATCGCTCATCACGGGCTAAAGCACGAAGTGGTCGTCACGATGATGGATCTGCCTGCAGGCTGTTCGGGCGCGCACGACGTGGCGTTTTACGAGCGGATTTTGCGCGAAATTTTAGACGCGGGCATCCCGTATCACAGCGTTTGTTTCAAAGACGCTAGCGGCACCTCTAGTCCGCAAAAAGTATATGAAACCATCAAAATGGCTCGCAAACTCCTCCCGCAAAATACCCACATCAGACTCCACACTCACGAAACCGCAGGCGTTAGCGTCGCTTGTTATATGGCCGCTTTAGAGGCTGGTGCAGACGGCATAGATCTAGCCGCAAGCCCGGTTAGCGGCGGCACCAGCCAGCCAGATATCCTAACTATGCTGCATGCCGTTAAGGGCAAAAACTACGATCTGGGCGGACTTGACGTGGAGAAAATTCTAAAATACGAAAGCGTGCTAAATGAGTGCTTGAAAGACTATTTCCTGCCGCCAGAGGCCGTGCAGGTTAGCCCGCTCATCCCGTTTAGCCCGATGCCGGGCGGCGCGCTAACGGCAAACACCCAAATGATGCGCGACAATAATATCTTGGATAATTTTCCAGAAGTTATCCTTGCTATGCGCGAAGTCGTACAAAAGGGCGGCTACGGCACGAGCGTGACGCCTGTGAGTCAGTTTTATTTCCAGCAGGCGTTTAACAACGTGATGTTTGGCCCATGGAAAAAGATCGCCGAAGGCTACGGCAAAATGGTACTAGGCTACTTTGGCAAAACGCCCGTAGAGCCCGATAAGAGCGTGGTTAAGCTAGCTAGCGAGCAGCTAAGCTTAAAACCGACCAAAGAACACGCCATGGATATCGCCGACAAAGACGAGAGCAAGTCGCTTAAATTTACGCGCGAGCTGCTTAAAAAAGAGGGCATCGAACCTAGCGAGGAAAATATCTTTATCGCCGCGGCGTGCAAGGAAAAAGGTATCGCGTTTTTAAAAGGCGAAGGCAAAGTAAATATCCGAAAAAAATCGACAAATACGTGCGAAACGAGCGCGCCGACCCCTCGCGCGAAAACTCCGATAAACGAAAAATACAGCGTCACCGTAAACGGCAAAAAATTTGACGTCGAGGTCGCGGACGCAGACGGCAAAGCCGAGATAAAAAGCGTAAAACCCGCAAGCGTAGCGCACATGCCGCCTCCGGAGCTCTCTCCGGCTAAAACGACCGGCGGCAGCGGCGAACCGGTGAAAAGCACGCTTCCCGGAAATGTGTTTAAAATCCTAGTCGCAGTGGGCGATAGCGTGAAAAAGGGACAAAGGATGTTCGTGCTGGAGGCCATGAAGATGGAAATAGACGTAAACGCTCCAAAAGACGGGCTCGTGACCTCTATCGAAGTGCAACAAGGACAAACCGTGGCAAACGGTCAAATTTTAGCGAAAATTTAATCTAAAAAAGGAAGAAAAATGGTAAACGAAATAGAAAAATTAGGTCTTAAAGATATAAAAAAAATCAATCACAACCTAAGTTACGACGAGCTTTTCGAGCTTGAAAATGCGATGGGCGAGGGACGCGTATCAAGCAACGGCACTTTTATGGTGGACACGGGCATATTTACGGGTCGCAGCCCAAAGGATAAGTACTTCGTAAAGCAAGATCCAAGCCAAAAATACATCTCCTGGGGCAAGGTAAATCAGCCTATTTCAAAAGAGCTTTTCGATAAGCTTTTGGCCAAAGCCAAAGCCCAGCTAAGCGGCAAGGAAATCTTTATCCAAGACGCGTTTTGCGGCGCGAGCGAAAAGAGCAAAAAATCAGTTCGTTTCGTGACCGAAGTCGCGTGGCAGGCGCATTTTGTTAAAAATATGTTCATTCGCCCAAGCGAGGCGGAGCTAGCTAAATTTAGCCCTGATTTCGTTGTCTATAACGCGTGCAAATGCAAAAACGAAGAGTGCAAAGAGCAGGGGCTAAACTCCGACGTTTTCGTTATCTTTAACGTCGAGGAAAACGTCGCGGTTATAGGCGGCACATGGTACGGTGGCGAGATGAAAAAAGGAATTTTTTCTATGATGAACTACTGGCTGCCGCTTGAGGGCAAGCTAAGTATGCACTGCTCGGCAAACGTGGGCAAAGATGGTGACACGGCGCTATTTTTCGGTCTAAGCGGCACGGGCAAAACGACGCTCTCGACCGATCCAAACCGCAAGCTAATAGGCGATGATGAGCACGGCTGGGACGATGAGGGGATATTTAACTTCGAGGGCGGCTGCTACGCGAAATGCATAAATTTAGACCCTAGCAGCGAGCCTGAAATTTACGCTGCGATCAAACGCGACGCATTGCTTGAAAACGTGGTCGCCAATGAGGCTGGCGTCGTGGACTACAAAGACGGCAGCAAGACCGAAAACACGCGCGTTAGCTACCCGATCTATCATATCGATAACTACGAGCCAAGCTCTGCGGGCGGCCATCCGAAAAATATCATCTTCCTAACAGCCGACGCATTTGGCGTTTTGCCTCCGGTCGCAAAGCTAACCAAAGAGCAGGCGATGTATTATTTCCTAAGCGGTTATACGGCCAAAGTCGCAGGCACTGAGCGCGGTATCACAGAGCCTGTGGCGACATTTAGCGCGTGCTTTGGTGAGCCGTTTATGCCGCTGCACCCGACCGTTTACGCTAAGCTGCTAGGCGAAAAGATCGACAAACATAATGTCAGCGTCTATCTCGTAAATACAGGCTGGAGCGGCGGCGCGTACGGCGTGGGCAAGCGAATGAGTATCAAAGCCACGCGCGCGTGCATAAACGCGATCCTAGACGGCAGTATCAAAAAGTGCGAATTTGAAAATTTTGGTATTTTTAACCTAGCGATCCCAAAAGAGCTCGCAGGCGTCGAGACAAAGTTGCTAAATCCTATCAACACATGGGAAAACAAGGACGAATACGTCGCGACTCGCGATAAACTAGCGAGCATGTTTGAGGCGAATTTCAAACGCTACGAGGACGTAAAAGAGGGCGTGGAATACGCAAAAGCCGGCCCTAAGGCTTAAATTTAAAGGGCGCTGGTTGAAAATTTACTTTGTAAAACGCGGGCTTAAATTTAGCCTTTTAGCCTGCGCCTTTTTTATTTCAGGTTGCGATATCTTGGGCGGACAGGGTCAAAGCTCCGGGCTAAAGTCCGCCAAGCAACCAGAGTTTTCTTTTGTTCTAGGTTCAGACGCAGTCGCGTATCTAAACGAGTATCGCCGCGGCTCCGGACTCTCCGGTCTAAAACCAAATCAAATTTTAAGCCAGGCTGCTAAAAATCACGCCGAGTACAGTGCCCAAAACGAATACATGGGGCACGACGAGGCGGCCGGACGGGCGAAATTTAGCGGTGCGACTCCAGCCGATAGGGCTCTGGCCGTAGGCTACAAATCAACTCTAGTGCTTGAAAATATCGCCTATAAAAGCGACTTTAAAGAGGCGGTGGACGGGCTGTTTTCGGCGATATATCACCGATTCGCGTTTTTAAATTTAAGCGTCGACGAGGTCGGCTACGCGCTCGCGTCCAAGGATAAATTTAACGCCTTCGTCTTTGAGATGGGCAACTCTAGGCTTAACGCATTTTGCGCTAAGGGTGCGAGCGATACGGGCGCGGGGCGGTTTTATACCAACGTCTGCGCCGATAAAAATCTAAAAATAAAAGACGCCAAATTTGATAATTTCACCGGCTCTAGCAAGCCTTTCGTCAAATTTCCCGACGCTACCGCCGTGACGCCCTATTTTAGCGGCGAGATCCCGGATCCCTTCCCCGAGTGCAAGATCACGGCAAATCCCGTCAGCATCGAGTTTAACGCAAACTCAAGCGAGATAAAATTTAAGGATTTCGAGATATTTAAAGACGGGCGAAAGATCCAAAATTTGCACGTCATCACGAGCGCCAACGATATAAATTCTAAATTTTCCTCCAAGCAGTTCGCGGCTTTTTCGCGGGAGGTTTTTGACTTCGGCGCGCAGTACGAGGCGGTTTTTAGCTACGAGCAAGCAGGCGCGCGAAATCAAAACGCCCAAAACGCGGGCGCGCAGGTAAAGCAGATAAAATGGAGCTTTAAAACCAAAACGCCGCAAAATCCGTATTTCGACGCGCGCGACGGCGACGTGCTAGGCGTGGATGCAGACAAGACCTACGAGATATTTTTCCGCCCCAAAGACTGCAACGACCTCATGACGCGCTACTCTTACAAAGCCTCGGGCTTTATGACGCCTACGGTCGCGCAAAGCGGCACGAACACGCTAAGCGTGAAGCTAAAAGGCATGGCCGGCGATACGCTAAGCATCGTAGCGGGCGGCATGAGCGTCAAGGTACGGCTTAAAACCAGCTCGCCAGAAGTCGTGCGCGAGAGGAGGGCGTTTTACGTGAAGGCGGGAGTGATGATCGCCGGCGTGATCGTGATTTTTTCGCTAATCGGCAGAAAGATGAGGCGGTGAATTTACGTCGCTTTTTTGGGTTATTTTTGATGAGTTATTCTGCTTTGATTTTAAGCCTTTGTTGATTTTAAAATACGAAAACGCTTTGCAAAATTTAAGTCATAATTTGCCAGATACTTTGGTTAAATTTTACGTCAAATTTACTCTTATCTATCTTTATTGCTCTCTGTTATTTCCTTAAAAAACTCGTTTATATCGCAGTTAAAAAGTTTTGAAAGCTTAAAAAGATGAAGTAGATTAAAGTGCTTGCCGTGTGCGTTATTTTCCATATTTGCGTAAAATCCGCCCGATGCCTGCCCTATACTTAGAGCCGTCTCTAACTGGCTTAGATTTTTCTCTTGCCGCATCCTTTTTACATTTGAAGCTACGGTATCAAAAAACCGCTCGTTTTCCTCTTCTGTCGTTATCTCAGGTAAATTTAACATGCCCATTCCTATAGAAAAGTTTTCTATAAGTTTATTTCTCATATAATTCTTTATCAACTTGCTATGGCGATTATGCCTATAGAGATAATGAAATCTAAAAGGATTGATTGTGGCTATTTTTTGTCTGATTGTTTTTTCTGTAATGTTTATTTTTGTTAACCCAATATATAAGGCAACCATGGTGAGAATGGAAGAAGACTTTTTAAGGGGGCTTCCAAGTCGTGACATTACGCTAAAGGTAAACGGCTATGCAACGATTTTTAGATTTATATCAAAGTGGGCAATAGTAATTTCTTTGATTTTTATCATTGCCGATATGTTTAAATAGGAGAAAAGCGATATGTTTTTAGGAGTATTATTCGCCATTTTTCTTGTTCTTTGTTTATTGGTGAATTTGGTAAAACTAAATAATCCGTATTTTGAAACTTCTCCGAGTGCTATTTTTATAAATTATGCCACTTTTATTTTAGGCATAGCACTGCTTTTAAATTTATTATCATAGTGAAGGATTAAACATGATTTGGATATGGGTAGCGGCTTTGGTTTTGGTTAAGGTAACCAGTGGACTTTCGCTGGTGATTGCACTTGCAATAACAATATATAAGATAAAAAACAGTGAACCAAGACTTGATCTTGACCCTGAAGTAGTCTTAGAGTATAAAAGATTTGTAAAATATCATACAAGTTTAAGTAATTCTCAAATTTATGATTTAATGACGAGATATGCTTTAGAAATCGTTGAAATGTTGAGAAATACAAATATTAGCTTAGAGGAGCGCGCCACATTAACGATGCTAACAACTTGCTTTATACTAAGTGAATATTATGAAAAACACGATTTTGCTACGGCTGGAATATTGGCGAATAAGATGCTTGTGGAATGGCGTGATGATTTAAGAAGAAAAGGTTATTTTGAAGACTATTCATCGACGCGTGAAGTGTTGGATTTTGATACTCTGCAAACACTAAAACAAACAAGAACTAAGTAAATGTTTTCTAGGCATATTTAAAAGTTGGGTTATCATTTATCAGCCTAACTTTTTGCGCTAAAGACAGGGTAATGAAAATTTTAATAACAGGCGGAGGGGGTTACATCGGCTCTCACGTGCTAAAGGCGCTTGACGCGCTCACAAAAATTGGTAAATTCAAGTTCGTAAAGGCAAATTTAGAGGATGATTTAAGCGGGATTTTTGCGAAGAGTAAATTTAGCTTGCGTCGCCAACTGTATTTTTTGGACTGTTTTAGCCGTCGCCGTTTTTAAATTTTAAAATTTTACGCAGGCTTTAGCGCGTAAAATTTCAGACGCCGTTTTTCTAAATTTAACGCGCTTTTGGAAAGCCGCGCGTCTAAATTTACCGCCCTAAAATTTCAAATTTATCGCCGTGCACCGCGATCGCCTCGGCGTTATTTATCGGCGTCAAATTTAGCTTGCCGCCGTAAATTTTTAAAATTTCAGCCGCGCTTTGCACGAAGGGCTCCTCGCCGTAGTGCGGCACGGGGTAAAATTTAACCAGATCAAGCCCCGTTTGCGCCGCCGCCCCGTACTCACCCGCTTCGTCCATCACGCTCGCGTACTCCACGCTGGGAGCTGCGATCATCGCGCCCGCTGACTCGCCCACGTAGATGAGCTCGCCGCTTCGGACGCGCTTAGCGATCAAGCCTGCGAGATCCTTCTTTTTAAGCTCGCGTAAAAGATAAAAGGTGTTGCCGCCGCTTACGTAAAGTACCTGCGCTGCGCTGATCTTTGCCTTCGCTTCGGCCTCGCTCGCTTTTGAAACGTCTAAAATTTGAAGTGTAAAGCCCATTTTGACAAACGCCTCTTTCGCCTCGTCCACGTAGTCTCGGTACTCCTCTACGTTTGCGGCGGTCGGGATAAAAAGCACCTCTTTGGCGCGGACATTTTGCCTCGCATAGTCCTCAAAAAGCGTCGCCGCGCCCGCAAAATAGGAGCATAAAAACATCTCCGTCATCGTTTTTCCTCTCAAAAGGCCGAAATTTTGCGCTATTTTAGCTTAAATTTTATAAAATCACCGAAAATTTAAACGAAGGAGCGAGCGTGAAAAAAATGTGGGAGGGGCGCTTTAGCGAGGCGAGTTCGGCGCTTTTGGAGGAGTTTAACGCCTCGATCGGCTTTGATAGGGCGCTTTGGCGGGAGGATATCGCAGGCAGCAAGGCGCACGCAAGAATGCTCGGCGCCTGCGGGATTTTGAAGCCTGAGGAGAGCGAAAAGATTGTCGCGGGGCTTGACGCCGTGTTTGAAGAGATAAAAAGCGGTAAATTTGAGTTTAAAACCGCCGACGAGGACATCCATATGGCGGTCGAAAAGCGCCTAAGCGAGCCGCCCTACGGCAAAGTGTTCACCGCCCGCGAAGTGCAAAGCCTGCCGGACGACACCAATGTGGTGCTGGAAGGCCAGATTGTCGGCCGCGCGCCAAACGGCAAGCGCGACGAATACATCTTCCGCGACAACAGCGGCACCGTGCAGGTGGAAATCGACCGCCGCAAATGGCGCGGCCGCACGGTAACGCCGAAAAACACCGTGCGCCTGTGGGGTGAAGTGGATTACAAACGCTCGGCCAACCGCGTGGAAATCGATGTCGATCATTTGGAAGTGGTCAAATAAGCGCCGTCTGCTAAGAAAAAGCAGCCTGAAAACCGAATGGGTGGTTTTCAGGCTGCTTTGTCCGGTATCGGTCGGCAGTTTTCAAATTTCAAACCATTGGAGATGCAAAAATGGCTTATCTGAATTTGGGCGAAAATATGCGCTTGATTTATGATTTTAAAAAAGAAA
>ERZ773267.892-NODE-892-length-18037-cov-8.944166_pt1 | contig 18037 bp, 19 predicted proteins | sample MGYA00511959_ERZ773267 | MGnify/ENA primary metagenome ERZ773267 (study PRJEB29015, sample SAMEA2738165) | human oral metagenome | biome: human oral; feature: human-associated habitat; material: saliva | place: China | collected 2240 ... | reverse complement strand
GCGGGCGAAAAAGATGCGTCAAGATGGCGGTGCTGAATTTATCAGTGCTTCCCTAGCAATATGCAGCAATTTAGGAGGGATTATGATGAGTGACATCAAGAAAATTCTCGTCCCTGTCGATGGTTCGGTCAACGGCTGCAAAGCTGTGGACGAGGCACTCTCGATCGCGGAAAAATGCGGTGCGGAGCTGGATTTTGTCTACGTCGCGAGCAACATCAACAAGGATATCCCGAGCCATATCGTCTTTGACCGCATCTGGGAGAAGCTGCCCGAGAGCCTGACGGCGCGCAAGCACGTCAAGAGCGGGCACGTCGCCAAGTGCATTCTGGAACTGGCCGAGGAGGAGAAGGCGGATCTCATCGTCATGGGCAGCCGCGGTCTCGGCCTCCTCAAGGGCGTCTTTATCGGCAGCGTCAGCCAGAAGGTGGTGGAAGAGTCGAAGATCCCCGTCATGGTTGTGAAATAGGAGGTGCAGCCATGACGGTACGTGAGCGTTTGGAAGAGCAGGAGGCGGCTCTGTTGTCGCCCTTGGCGGCGCGCAGCGTGGATGCATCGCGCAGTCATCCGATGGCGGAGTGCCCCTTTCGTACAAAGTTCCAACGCGACCGCGACCGCATTCTGCATTCCAAGTCCTTTCGCCGGCTGAAGCACAAGACGCAGGTCTACATCGTGGCGGGCGACCACTACCGCACGCGCATGACGCACAGCCTTGAGGTGGCGCAGATCTCGCGCACGATCGCGCGGAGTCTGCGGCTCAACGAGGATCTGACGGAGGCGATCGCCCTCGGGCACGATGTCGGACATACGCCGTTCGGCCATGCGGGCGAGGCGGTGATGGAGGAGCTCCTCGGGCATTTTGCCCACAACGAGCAGAGCCTGCGCATGGTGGAGATCCTAGAGCGCGGCGGGCACGGGCTGAACCTTACGGGCGCGGTGCGCGACGGCATCCTGAACCACACGGGGAAGGGGATGCCGTCGACGTTTGAGGGACGCATTGTCCGCATCGCCGACCGCATCGCCTACCTCTGCCACGACTATGACGACAGCCTGCGCGCGGGACTCCTCACGGCGGATGATCTGCCGGCAGAGGTGCGCGACGCGTTCGGCACAGATACGTCGGCGATGATCACGAGCATGGTGTCGGATATGATCGTCACCTCGGAGGCGCGCGGCGACGCGATGCTCTCCCCGGAGGTGCAGCACGTGATGGATGCGTTCCGCAGCTTTATGTTCGAGCACATCTACCACTCCAAGACGCTCGCACACGAGCGCGCACAGGCGGGCTATGTCCTGCGCGCGCTGATGGATCACTTCACCGTGTACTTTGACACACTGCCGCACGAGTTTATCGCGCGGGCGGAGCGGTGGGGACGCGAGCAGTGCGTCGTGGACTACGTGGCGGGGCTGACAGACAGCTATGCCGTCGCGCTTTTCCGCGAGATCTACATCCCGCCCGTGGATCAGATGACGATCAAACCGATATGAGTGTTGGATGTGGTGATGCCCTTCGCGAACGCTTAGTTGCGCAAGTGATCGCGTTCTCGTTCGCCTAAATACCGGCGCACTTCTTAAACGCGCTTCGCTTGAACGAAAGAAGTACGCCGGGGGCGAGTCGCCCGCTTTACTCACTTGCTTCACTAGGGTTCGCTCAGGTGCATCACCTCGACCGTCAGCCCTACCACATTTACAATAAAGAAGGAGAAACCTATGCGTGACCCGAGGATGGAGGCGTTCGTGCAGCAGGTGCGCGCAGGAACGGACATCCTCGCCGTCGTGCAGAGCTATGTATCTCTGAAGCGCAAGGGCAACCGCTACTGGGGCTGCTGCCCGTTCCACAGCGAAAAGACCGCATCGTTTTCCGTTGTGCCGTCAGAGGGCTTTTTTTACTGCTTCGGTTGCCATGCGGGCGGCGATGCGTTCAAATTTCTTTCGCTCATCGAGCACATTACCCCCTTTGAGGCGATTCTGCGGCAGGCGGAGCAGCTCGGCATCGAGCGCCCCGCACGAAAGCGCGACGCACAGGAGGAGGAGCGTTTGCGTGCGCTCGACGACCTGCGCCGCGTGAACGCACTCGCGCGGGACTTCTTCCACAACTGCCTCACCATGACGCGCTACGGCGCGGCGGGCAAGGCATATCTCGCGGGGCGCGGCATCACGGATGAGGCAATCGAACGCTACGGCATTGGCTTTGCTCCGGATGCGTGGTCAAAGCTCTCCGATGCGTTCCGCAAGCGCGGCGTCGCGGAGCACGTCCTCGTCGATGCGGGGCTTGCCGTGCGGCGCGAGCGCGGCGACGGGATCTACGACCGCTTTCGTGGGCGCGTCATCATCCCCATCGCGGATGAGCGCGGGCGCATCGTCGGCTTTGGCGGACGTGCGCTTGGCGATGCCCAGCCGAAGTATCTCAATACGGCGGAGACGCCTGTCTTTAACAAGCGAAAGCTCCTCTTCGGCATGGATCGTGCCCACAGCGCGATTGCCCGCGCAGGCTATACCATTGTCGTCGAGGGCTATATGGACGCGATTGCCGCGTGGGAGGCGGGCGTTGACAATGTCGTCGCGACGCTCGGCACGTCGTTTACGAGCGACCACGCCGCCCTGCTCCTGCGCCGCGCACCGCGCATCGTCTTCTGCTACGACAGCGACCGCGCGGGACAGGAGGCGACCCTGCGCGCTCTCGCGGCGGTACATGGACGCGCGGCGGAGCTGCGCGTCCTCCTCCTGCCCGACGGCAAGGATCCCGATGAGTACGTGCGCACGCACGGCGCGGATGCGTTCCGCGCCCTCGTCGAGACGGCCGTGCCCGCACCCGCCTTCCACCTGCGCCATATCCGCGCGCAGATGGCGGACGGCATCGAGGGACAGCGTGCGGCGCTGCGCGCGATGCTGCCCGTCCTCGCAGAGCTGGATGCTGTGGAGCGCGCTGCATACGTGCGCCGCACGGCGGCGGAGCTCTTTCTCGACGAGGGGGTCGTTGCCGACGCCCTGCGCCGCTGGCTGCGGCGCGGCGATGCGGCAGAGGAGCCTGCCGCACCCGCTGCGGGCACGCCCGTACGCCGTGCGGATCGTGCCCTGCAGCGTGCAGGGCGTCAGCTCATCGCTGCCGTGCGGCAGGACCCCGATTTTCTCACGCAGATCACGGCGGCTGTGCCGCTCGATGCGTTCCCCGATGAATTTTTCGGCACGATTTTCCGCACCGTCGCCGCGCAGATTGCGGCGGGGGGCGTGATTGATGCGGATTTCATCGCAGCGCAGCCGGCGGAGGAAAGCGCGGAGATCACACGCGCGCTGGTTGAGGAGCCGCCCACACCGGAGGCACGCGCGGGCGCGCTCACGGCATTTCGACGGGCGTATCTGACCGCTGCCCTCGCACAGCATACGCATCGTGCAGAAACGATGATGCAAGAAGGAAAAGCGGGCTACGTTGACGAATTAAACGAAGTGAAGCGCATTCAGGACGAGCTTGCGCAGAAATAAAAGCGGGAGATTCCTTTAGTTCTGAACCGCAGCAAACGATATAATAAGTAATAGTAGTTATTTAGAAAAAATATGAACTGAAAGGAGGGGGCAGCGTGCAGACCGCAGCATTACGAAAAGAAACGGAACAGACGGCTACGCCTGTAGAGATCATGGATCTGCTGAAGAAAGGCAAATCGAACGGCGGGACACTCACCTGCAGTGAGCTGATGGACGCGCTCGCGCAGGACAGCGTGACCCCCGACGCAATGGATGCGCTGTATCAGCGCTGCATGGATGAGGGCATCGAGATCATCGACGATACCGATGTCGGCGCAGAGGATGACGCGGCGGATTTCGCCGATAATTTGGAGGATAAGGACGAGACGGACGCCGATGTCGATATCGACCTCTCCGTGCCCGAGGGCGTTGCACTCGACGACCCTGTCCGCATGTACCTCAAGGAAATCGGGCGTGTTCCCCTGCTGACCGCAGAGGAGGAGGTCGATCTCGCACGCCGCATGGAGGCGGGCGATGAGTCGGCACGCCACCGTCTGGAGGAGGCGAATCTGCGCCTCGTCGTCAGCATCGCGAAGCGCTACGTCGGGCGTGGTATGATGTTCCTCGATCTCATCCAGGAGGGGAATCTCGGCCTCCTGAAGGCGGTCGAGAAGTTCGACTACAGCAAGGGCTATAAGTTCAGTACCTATGCGACGTGGTGGATCCGGCAGGCGATCACGCGTGCCATCGCCGACCAGGCGCGCACCATCCGCATCCCCGTGCACATGGTCGAGACGATCAATAAGTATATCCGCGTCTCGCGTCAGCTCCTGCAGGAGCTTGGCCGCGACCCGACGCCGGAGGAAATCGCGCACCGCATGGGACTGAGTGTGGCGCGCGTGCGTGAGATCATGAAGATCTCACAGGAACCCGTGTCCCTTGAGACGCCGATCGGCGAGGAGGAGGACACACATCTTTCCGATTTTATCGAGGATGAGGCGGCACCCGACCCCGCTGATGCGGCGTCCATGCTGCTGCTCAAAGAACAGATCTCGGAGGTGCTGACGACGCTCGCCCCGCGTGAGGCGGAGGTGCTGCGTCTGCGGTTCGGCTTGGTGGACGGACGCTCCCGCACCCTCGAGGAGGTTGGACAGAACTTTGGCGTGACGCGTGAGCGCATCCGCCAGATCGAGGCAAAGGCTCTGCGGAAACTCAGACATCCCGTACGTCTGCGCAAACTACAGGGAAATTTTGACGCGTAAGGTGGGAGAGCCTACCCAACATCGACAGGAGGACAGCCCTATGCCAGAGGGGACGGAGCAAAAGAAAGCGCCGAGCACCGACATCATTGAGCGACTGCTTGCCAAGGGGAAGAAGAACGGTGGGTCGTTGCTTTTTGGTGAGCTCATCGACGCGTTGCAAAAACAGGATATGTCCCCCGATGAGATGGACGATATGTACCAACGCTTCAGCGATGAGGGCGTGGAGATTGTCGATGATGTGGCGGCGGCGGGGGACGCGGCAGACGATGATGGCCCCGACAAGGAGGAGGAGGTCGAGATCGACCTCTCCGTGCCCGAGGGTATCTCTCTGGACGACCCCGTCCGTATGTATTTGAAGGAAATCGGACACGTCCCCCTCCTCACGGCAGAGGAGGAGGTTGCCCTCGCTCAGCGTATGGAGGCGGGCGATGAGGAAGCACGGCATCGTCTGGAGGAGGCGAATCTGCGCCTCGTCGTCAGCATCGCGAAGCGCTACGTCGGGCGTGGTATGATGTTCCTCGATCTCATCCAGGAGGGGAATCTCGGCCTCCTGAAGGCGGTCGAGAAGTTCGACTACAGCAAGGGCTATAAGTTCAGTACCTATGCGACGTGGTGGATCCGGCAGGCGATCACGCGTGCCATCGCCGACCAGGCGCGCACCATCCGCATCCCCGTGCACATGGTCGAGACGATCAACAAGCTCGTGCGCATCTCGCGCCAGCTCCTGCAGGAGCTCGGCCGTGACCCGCGCCCCGAGGAGATCGCAAAGGAGATGGGCATCAGCGTCGCGCGCGTCCACGAGATCATGAAGATCGCACAGGAACCTGTGTCGCTTGAGACGCCGATCGGCGAGGAGGAGGACTCCCACCTCGGCGACTTCATCGAGGACGAGGCGGCACCCGCACCGGCGGAGGCGGCGTCGTTCATGCTCCTGCGGGAGCAGCTTGAGGAGGTCTTGGAGACACTGACCGACCGCGAGAAGAATGTGCTGCGCCTACGCTTCGGCCTTGAGGACGGGCGATCGCGCACACTGGAGGAGGTCGGGCAGAGCTTCGGCGTGACGCGCGAGCGCATCCGCCAGATCGAGGCAAAGGCGCTGCGCAAGCTCCGCCACCCGAGCCGCAGCAAGGTGCTGCGGGACTTCCTGGAGTAGGAAATGAGGTGAACAGTATGACGCAGGTGATGATTCAGATGGAAGATGAGCTGTCCAAAGAACTGCATCAAGTCTGTGAGGACATAGGGCTTCCTGTATCTGCGGCTTTTTTGATCTTTGCCAAGCGCGTTGCACGTGACCGCAAGATACCGTTTGAACTCTCTGCCGCCCCTGACCCGTTTGACTCTCCGCGCAATATGGAACATCTTCGCCGCAGCATCGCCCAGCTCAATGCGGGGCAGGGCACAGAGCACGAGCTGATCGAGGACACGGCGGATGCGTAAAATTTGGTCGGACGAGGCATGGGAAGACTACCTCGACTGGCAGATGCAGGATAAAAAGACATTGCGCCGAATCAATCTTCTCATCAAGGATGCAGAGCGCAATCCATACACGGGGCTGGGAAAACCGGAGCCACTCAGAGGAGATCTGAGCGGATTTTGGAGCAGACGGATTGATGATAAAAACAGACTTATCTACCGTTTTTCTTCGGATTTTCTTGAGATTGCTTCGTGCAAAGGGCATTATGACTGAGAAGTCTCTGCGGCATAACATTTTTCTTGACAGCGGGGCATACAGCCTTTATAATACGCTTGTCTGACACATTCCTCGATAGCTCAGTCGGTAGAGCGTCTGACTGTTAATCAGAATGTCACTGGTTCGAGTCCAGTTCGAGGAGCCATTTGAATCTTTGGAGTGTAACGGAGAGGTTACACTCCTTTCTTATATTTGTTTGCGGGGATGTGCCCCGCGCGTGAAACGACAAGGAGGGTGGCTATGCAGCTCGATGCGCGGCTGGCGGCGATTGCGGCGCTTGTTCCGCACGGAACGACACTGGCGGACATCGGCGCAGACCACGCCTACCTCGCGGCGACGCTCGTCCTGCACGGGCACGCGCCGCGTGCGGTCGTCGGTGACCTCAGTGCGGGCGCGTGCGCGGCGGCGCGGCGGACGGTCGGCACACAGCGGCTCACACAGCAGATTGACGTGCGGCAGGGGGACGGGCTCTCCGTCCTCCTGCCGGGCGAGGCGGAGAGCATCGTCATCGCGGGCATGGGCGGCGCGCTTATCGCCGATATCCTTGCGGGGGCGCAGGACATCCTCGGGGACGTCGGGACGCTCGTTCTCCAGCCGATGAATGGCGCGGAGAAGCTCCGCCGCTGGCTCTATGCGCATGACTGGACCATCGAGAAGGAGACGCTTGCCCGTGCGGGCGGGCATCTCTATGAGATCATCCGTGCCGTGCACGGACATACGGCGATGCCCGATGAGGCACTGCTCCACATCGGCACACAGCTCGTTCAGCAGCGCGACCCGCTCCTCGGCGAGCATATCGCACGCAAGGCGGCACGGCTCGCCCGTGCAGCGGAGGGCATGGAGGGGAGCGCGGAGGCGCGCCGGAGTGCGGAGTACCGCGAAACCGTGTCACTCTTGGCGGCACTGCGGACAATGCAGGCGCTCATCCATCCGGATCGACGCACCCCCTAAGCCTCCCCCGTCGCAACGGGGGAGGGGGACCGCTTGCGGTGGTGGGGGCGCCTTGAAGAGAGCCGTCAATGGACATCGAAAACAACAGCGCAGCGCATCAAAAGAACTCACATCATTTTACGGAACTCTACCCCCATCGAAATCCTAACACACCTAAGGAGGTCACCTATGCTCAGCTGTCAGGTCGTCATGAACGCCCTCGAACGCATTGCCCCACGCCATCTGGCGGAGGACTGGGACAACACAGGACTGCTTGTCGGCAGCTTTTCACAGAAGGTGGAGCGCATCCTCGTCGCGCTCGACGTGGACGACATTGTCGTCGCCGAGGCGATCGAACGCAGCGCGGACATGATCGTCGCGCATCACCCCGCGATCTTTCGCGGCATGAAGCAGCTGCGCACCGACCTCCCGCTCGGACGGCGGCTCGCTGCGCTCCTCACGCATAGCATCGCCGTCGCGGCGGCGCATACGAACCTCGACATTACGCGCGGCGGCGTGAACGACGTCCTCGCAGAGCGTCTGGGACTGGAAAAGCTCAGCACCTTCATCACGACCGCGCAGGCGGACGGCAGCGCGGAAAGCCTCGGGCGCATCGGCACCCTCCCCGCCCCTGTCGCCATCGACGACTTTGCCCATAGTGTATGCAAGCGGCTCGGCGTCTCCCACGTGCGCCTCGTACGTGCCGCAGACCGTCCCGTACGGCGCGTGGCCGTTGTCGGCGGTGCGGGCGCGGAGTTCATCGACACAGCCGTGCGGCGCGGTGCAGATGTCTACCTCACGGGGGATGTCAAGTACCACGAGGCACAGCGCGCCGCCGAGCAGGGCATGCACCTCATCGACGCGGGGCATTTCGGCACGGAGGTGCCCGTCCTCCCCGTCCTCGCCAACCTCCTGCGCGCGGAGCTCGCGGCGGAGCATGGGACGGTGGAGATACTCGTGACCGAGACACAGCGCGACGTATTCGATGTCATTCTATAGGAAAGGGAATCTATGGAGCAGAAGCATATTCGCAATTTTTCCATCATCGCCCACATCGACCATGGAAAATCCACCATTGCCGACCGCCTCATCGAGTACACGGGGACACTCAGTGAGCGCGAGATGGAGGCACAGGTGCTCGACAGCATGGATCTCGAGCGCGAGCGCGGCATCACCATCAAGGCACAGACCGTGCGGCTCGACTATCGCGGTGAGGACGGGGAACGGTACGAGCTGAACCTCATCGACACACCGGGACACGTCGACTTCAACTACGAGGTTTCGCGCAGTCTTGCCGCGTGCGAGGGCGCGCTCCTCGTTGTCGACGCGGCACAGGGCGTGGAGGCGCAGACCCTGGCGAACGTCTACCTCGCGCTCGAGCACGACCTCGAGATCGTGCCCGTCATCAACAAAATCGACCTGCCGAGTGCCGAGCCCGAGCGTGTCAAGGAGGAAATCGAGGACAGCATTGGCCTCGACACGAGTACCGCCGTCCTCGCCTCGGCCAAGACCGGCATCGGCATCAAGGAAATCCTCGACGCCGTCGTCGCCTACATCCCGCCGCCCGAGGGCGACGCGGACGCGCCGCTGCGCGCGCTCATCTTTGACTCCTACTTCGACGCGTACAAGGGCGTGATCGCTCACGTACGCATCAAAGAGGGCGTGATCCAAAAGGGCATGAAGCTGAAACTCATGGCGACGGGCAAGACCTTCGAGGTCACGGACGTCGGCTGCTTCCGCCCGCGTCCCGTCGATACGGGCGAGCTCCGCACGGGCGAGGTCGGTTTCATCGCGGGGGCGCTGAAGGACGTGCGCGACGTGCGCGTCGGCGATACCGTGACGGGTGCCGAACGCCCCGCTGCTGAGGCGCTGCCGGGCTATCGCGGCGTCACACCCATGGTCTTCTGCGGGCTCTACCCCGAGGACAGCAAGGACTATGACAACCTTCGCGAGGCACTCGAAAAACTCCAGCTCAACGACGCCGCCCTCGTCTTTGAGCCAGAGACCTCCATCGCCCTCGGCTTTGGCTTCCGCTGCGGCTTTCTCGGCCTCCTCCACATGGATGTCATTCAGGAGCGCCTCGAACGCGAGTACAACCTCGGCCTCATCATGACCGCGCCCTCCGTCGTCTACCACGTCTACCGCACGGACGGCACCATGCGCGAGGTCAGCAACCCCGCCGACCTCCCGCCCGCGACCGAGATCGAGCACATCGAGGAGCCGTGCGTCAAGGCGACCGTCATCGTGCCGAAGGACTACGTCGGTGCCGTCATGGAGATCTCGCAGGAAAAACGCGGCGTATTCCAGACCATGGACTACCTCGACGCGACGCGCGTCACCGTCATCTATCACATCCCGCTGAACGAGATCCTCTACGACTACTTCGACCGTCTGAAATCCGCCACGCGCGGCTACGCCTCCCTCGACTACGAGCTGATCGACTACCAGACGAGCAACCTCGTCAAGCTCGACATCCTCCTCAACGGCGACCCCGTGGACGCCCTCTCGACCATCGTCCACCGCGACCGTGCCACCGCACGCGGCCGCCAGCTCGCGACCAAGCTGAAGGAAATCATCCCCCAGCAGATGTTCGAGATCCCCATCCAGGCAGCGATCGGGAGCAAAATCATCGCGCGCGAGAACGTGCGCGCCCGCCGCAAGGATGTCCTCGCGAAATGCTACGGCGGCGACATCACGCGCAAGCGCAAACTCCTCGAAAAGCAGAAGGAAGGCAAAAAGCGCATGAAGGCCGTCGGCAGTGTCGAGCTCCCGCAGGAGGCATTCATGGCGGTGCTGAAAATTGACGACTGACGCACGCGGGGCAGAGGGAGAGCCGTGGGGCATCTACGTCCACATTCCCTATTGCGTGAAAAAATGTGCATACTGCGACTTCGTCTCCGTCTCGTCTGCGCAGCGTGCGGCGGAGATGGAGGACTATGCGGCGGCGCTGACGGCAGAGATCCTGCGTGAAGTGCCGCCGCTTCGTGCCCGGTGGGGGAGGGCGGCGACCATCTACGTGGGCGGCGGCACGCCGACGGCACTGCCCGCGCCGCTCCTCACGGACCTGTTGGAGACGCTCCGCACGGCGGCGGGAATGCCCGTGGAATGCACCGTCGAGGCGAATCCCGGCACCGTGGACGCGGCATACCTCGGTGCACTCCGCGCGGCGGGGGCGAACCGTCTCAGCCTCGGCATACAGAGCTTTGACGATGCGCTCCTCGACGGCATCGGGCGCATCCACACAGCCGCAGAGGCGGCGCAGGCATTTCACGCGGCACGCGCGGCGGGGTTTGAGAATATCAGCATCGACCTCATGTACGGACTGCCGGGGCAGACCCTTGACCATCTGCGCCGCAGCGTCGCGGCGGCCGTCGCCCTCGCGCCGGAGCACCTCTCCGTCTACGGGCTGACCGTCGAGGAGGGAACGCCGCTTGCGGCAATGCAGGCGGCAGGGCGGCTTGCCCTCCCCACGGAGGACGCAGCCGAGGAGATGTATGACTTTCTCATGGCAGAGCTGCCCGCGCGCGGCTACGACCGCTATGAGATTGCGAACTTCGCGCGGCGGGGGTTTGAGAGCCGTCACAACCGCGGCTATTGGCACATGACGCCCTACCTCGGGCTCGGCGCGGCGGCGCACGGCTATGTGGACGGCGCGCGCTGGGCGAACGAGGCGGATATCCCCGCCTACATCCGCGCCATGCGGGCGGGGACGTGCGTGCGCTCGCCCGAGGACGGCGCGCGCACACGAGAGCGTGCGATGGAGGAGTATGCCTTCCTCGCCCTGCGCACGGCGGAGGGCATCGACGCGGCGGACTTTCGCCGCCGCTGGAGGCGGGACTTGGAGGAGGTCTACGGCGCGGTGATCGCGCACTACGTTGGGCTCGGACTCCTTCGCCGCACGGCGGCGGGCGCTGCGCTGACGGCGGCAGGCATGAAACTCGGCAACGAAGTCTTTGCCGCATTTTTGCTTGAGGCGTAGAGTTGTGGTATGATAGGGAAGCGATCCTCTAAGCCTCCCCCCGTCACGACGGGGGAGGTGGCGAGCATCGCGAGCCGGAGGGGGCGCCATGGACGATGGCAATATTACTGCGCATCGAGCGATAACTGCGCAAGTCACAAGCGCCCCTATCGCCTCACTGCGTTCGGCACTTCCCCCGCCTCGGCGGGGGAAGCTGGCGTACCGTACACTAATTATCAATAAAGGAGAAATTTCCATGAAAACACTGACCATGATCGAAATGCAGGGCTGCCCCTACTGTGCGAACGCACATCGCGCCATCGACGCACTGCGCGCAGAGGGCGGCGCGTACGCGGACGTTCCGCTCACCTTCATCGACGAGAACCGCGAGCCTGAGCGCACCCAGCCCTACGCCGGGCAGTACTACTACGTCCCGAGCATCTTTATGGACGGCACGAAACTCTATGAGGCGCAGCCGGGACAGAGCTACGACGCCATCTATGCCGAGGTAAAGAATGCGTTTGATGCGGCAAGCGCGGAGTAGGGGGGCTGCCGCACGTGAATAGCGGAACAAATACGTGAGAATTTACTCACAAAATGAAATAAAACTTGTAAAATCGTTTGAAATGACGCATAATAAGTGACGCATTAGTATTATGACATACTGCACAGAGATTGCAGGAAAAGGATGAGGTGATTGTATGCATCAACCGGTTACAGACAACCCCTTTGTTATCATGGTCATCAACATGGTCATTGTCTTTGCCGTGCTGACTGCGGTGTGGGCACTCATCGAGCTGACCCACATCATCGACCCGACGAAGAAAAAGGCGGAGCCTGCCGCACCGCCCCAGCCCGCCGCCGCGCCTGCCGCACCCGTTATGGCAGTCGCACCTGCCGCAGAGGAGGAGGGCATCAGCGCGGAGACCATCGCGGTCATTGCCGCTGCCGTCGCCGCCTGCGGCTGCAGCCCGGCACAGATCAAAGCCGTGCGTCCGGCGGAGCAGCCCTCGTGGAGCCGCTACGCACGCGTGCGCGGGATGCGCTAGGGAGGGATCATCATGGACTTTATCAACGCATTTGCCGTCTCCCTGCAGGCGATTGGACAGGGCAGCGGCTTCTCTGGATTCACCTCCGGCAACCTTATCATGATCCTCGTCGGACTGGTTCTCCTCTACCTCGCATTTGCCCGCGACTTCGAGCCGCTGCTCCTCAGCCCGATCGCCTTCGGCTGCATCCTCGCGAACGTTCCGTTCAACGGCTTTGAGGAGCCGGGCGTCATGTCCGCCATCGGCATGGGCATCAAGTACGAGATCTTCCCGCCGCTCATCTTCCTCGGTGTCGGCGCGATGACGGACTTCGGCCCCTTGATCGCCCGCCCGTCGAGCCTCCTCATGGGCGCAGCGGCGCAGTTCGGCGTCTTTGTCGCTCTACTCGGTGCGATGATGCTCGGCTTCAACGCACAGGAGGCAGGCTCCATCGGCATCATCGGCGGTGCGGACGGCCCGACCTCCATCTACCTCGCCTCCAAGATGGCACCGCACCTCCTCGGCGCGATTGCCGTCGCGGCGTACACCTACATGGCACTCGTACCGCTCATCCAGCCGCCCGTCATGAAGCTCCTCACCTCGAAGCGGGAGCGCGAGGTCGTCATGGAGCAGGCGCGTGAGGTCACGAAGTTCGAGCGCATCGCCTTCCCGGTCGTCTCGACCATCTTCATCAGCCTTCTCCTGCCGTCCATCACAGCCCTCCTCGGCATGCTGATGCTCGGCAACCTCTTCCGCGAGAGCGGTGTGACAGATCGTCTCTCCGATACGGCGCAGAACGCGCTCATCAACACCGTCACCATCTTCCTTGCACTCGGCACGGGGCTCACGATGAGCGCCGAGAGCTTCCTCGTCAAGGAAACGCTCATGATCATCGGACTGGGACTTGTCGCCTTCATCTTCGGTACGGCGGCAGGCGTCGTCCTCGGCAAGATCATGTGCCGTGCGACGGGCTGGAAGATCAACCCGCTCATCGGCTCGGCGGGCGTCTCTGCCGTCCCGATGGCGGCGCGCGTCAGCCAGATCGTCGGCATCAAGGCAAAGCCCGGCAACTACCTCCTCATGCACGCCATGGGGCCGAACGTCGCCGGCGTTATCGGCACCGCCGTCGCCGCAGGTGCGATGCTCGCGATGCTGATGTAATGCGTGCGGCTGTTGGCGATAAGCGCAAGCCGCTCTTAGCGAACGCTCTCGATTTGACAAAATCATCCTTCCTCTGTACTATGGAGGAAGGATTTTTGTATTCTTCGTACACTTCCACCGAAGAACCGATAAGAACAAGTGGGAAAAGAAAGGAAAGTACCGCCCAAGACACAAGAAAGGCGCGGGCTTTCATCATGGGAGGAAAACGTATGCGCGGCACATTCTACGGCATCGGCGTCGGCCCGGGCGATCCCGAGCTGCTCACCGTCAAGGCAATCAAGGCAATCGAGGCGGCAGACGTCCTCATCGCCCCCAAGACCGAGAAGAAGGACGGAAGCGTCGCACTCAAGATCGCCCGTCCCTACCTCAAAGAGGGCGTCGAGATCGTCTATCAGGTGTTCCCCATGGTCAAGGACTTCGCGAAAAATCCCGAAGCATGGGAGGAGAACAAGGCAGAGATCCTCGCCCTCCTCGACGCTGGGAAGAACGTCGCCTTCCTCACCCTCGGTGACCCCATGTTTTACAGCACCTACATCTATGTCTTCCGCCTCATGGAGCAGGAGGACGTCGAGATCGTCACCATCCCGGGCGTACCCGCCTTTGCCGCGATCGGCAGCCGGCTCAACCGCCCCATCGTGGAGGGGGACGACATCCTCGCCATCATCCCCGCGACGGCGGATCGCGCGCAGCTCGAAAAAATCATGGCGGTTGCGGGCAGTGCGGTCGTCATGAAGGTCTACCGCAACTATCCCGAGATCGTCGATCTCCTCGCGAAAAACAACATGGCGGAGGATGCCGTCCTCGTCAGCCGCGCAGGACTCGACGATGAGAAGATTGTCCGCGACATCGGCGCACATCGCGACGCGCCGCTGAACTACCTCTCCACCATTCTCGCACGGAGGAACTGACATGAAAAGCCTTGGCACGGTTCTCCTCATCGCCGCCTCCCTCGTCCTCAGCGCGTGCGGTGCCCCCGCACCCTCCACGGGCAGCGGCACAGACGGCAGCTACGCCACCGTGACGGACGATAACGGACGCACCGTCAGCTTTGACCAAAAGCCGGCGCGCATCGTCGTCACCTCCGCCTCCTTCATCGAGCCGCTCTACGCCGTCGGTGGCGAGATCGTCGGACGCCCCGACTCCAAGATGAAGATTCCGGCCGCGGCAAAGGCGGCACCCTCCATCGGCAAAACCTACCAGATCGACACGGAGAAGCTGATCTCCCTCTCGCCCGACCTCGTCATCCTCAATCGCGGCATGAACGAAAAACTCATCGACACCCTCGGGTCGAACGGCATCAAGACCCTCGTCCTCGACGGCAAGAGCTACGATGATGTCAAGCGTGAGATCGGCATCCTCGCCGCGCTCACGGGAGAGCAGAAAAAGGGGGAAGAGCTCGTCCAGAAGATGGACAGCGACCTCGACGCCGTGCGCCGCTCCATCCCGCAGGAGAAAAAGCGCGTCGCCATCATTCACAGCACGGGGCAGGGACTCTCCGTCCAGCTTGACGGCAGCATTGCGGGCTGCATCGCGAACATGCTCGGCTGGGAGAACACGGCGGCAGGCATGCCCGCCCTCGACAAGAACCCCGACGCCGCACCCTACAGCATGGAGACGCTCGTCGCACAGAACCCCGACATCCTCTTTGTCACGAGCATGGGCGACGAGGCGGAGATCCGTGCGTCCATGGAGGCGATGTTTGCGGATAATCCCGCATGGCAGAGCGTCACCGCCATCCGCGAGGGCAGAGTTTACTACCTGCCGCAGGAAATGTTCCTCTTTAGCCCCGGGCTTGCCTATCCCGCAGCGGCGAAGTACATGGCGGGGCTCGTCTATCCATGAGAAAACGCATCCTCGTCCTCGCACTCTTTGCCGTGCTCGCCGTCGTCGGCTGTATCGTATCAACGGCAAAGGGCTCGGTGGACATCCCCTGCGCGGAGATCGCCGCTGCCCTCGGCGGTGTGCGAGACACGGCGCACGCCCAGATCTTCTGGAACATCCGTCTGCCGCGCACCATCGTCGCGGCACTCGTCGGCGTGAACCTCGCCCTCGCGGGGGCGATCCTGCAGGCGATCCTGCGGAACCCGCTCGCCGACCCGCACATCATCGGCATCTCCTCCGGCGCGGGTCTTGCGGGCATCTTTATCATGCTCGTCCTGCCGGGCGCGGCGTGGCTCATCACCCCGGCGGCGTTCGGCGGGGCGATGCTTGCCGCGCTCCTCATCTACCTCCTCGCGTGGCGTGACGGCATCCGACCGACGCGCGTCATCCTCGCGGGCGTCGCCGTCTCGGCATTCCTCGGCGCGGGTATCTCTGCCATGATGATCCTCTACAGCGACCGCGTCCACAGTGCGCTCATGTGGATGGTCGGCGGACTCTCCGCGCGGAGCTGGCCGCACGTTGAGATGCTCCTGCCGTACACCGTCGGTGCGGGGCTCTGCGCGCTCGCCGCCGCGCAGCGGCTCAACATCCTCCTCCTTGGCGACGATATGGCGCGCGGCGTGGGGCTTGCCGTCGAGCGCACGCGCGTCATGCTCACGGCACTCGCCGCCCTCCTCGCCGCGAGCGCCGTCTCCGTCGTGGGGCTCCTCGGCTTCGTCGGGCTCATCGTCCCGCACGCCGCACGCCTCATGGTCGGCGCGGATCACCGCGTCCTCCTGCCCGCGGCGGCACTCCTCGGCATCGCCGTCCTCACCCTCAGTGACACGGCGGCGCGCCTGCTCTTTGCCCCGCTTGAGCTGCCCGTCGGCATCCTCATGGCGGTCATTGGCGCACCGTTCTTCCTCTATCTCCTGCGGAGGCAGCTATGAGCGCCGTACTGCGGGCGGCGGGGCTCACCGTCTCCGCCGCCGGACGGGAGATCCTGCACGGCGTGGACATCGAGATCCCGGCGGGGCGGCGCACGGCGATCATCGGGCCCAACGGTGCGGGCAAGACCACCCTCCTGCGTGCGCTGGCGGGACTGAACCCGCGCTATACGGGGATCATCGAGCTGGCGGGGCGCGAGCTGCACAGCTATACGGCGCGGGAGCTGGCACGCGTGCGCGCCATCCTCCCGCAGGAGCGCGCGGCAGCAGCGGGGCTCACCGTGGAGCAGCTCGTCGCCTACGGACGCTTTGCTCATGCGGGGCCCTTTCAGATGCGCTCGGAGGCGGAGGACAGAGAGGCGGTCGCGTGGGCGATGGAGACCGCGCACGTCTCCGCGTTCGCCGCGCGCGAGGTGCATACCCTCTCGGGCGGTGAGCGGCAGCGCGTCTTTCTCGCCATGGCGCTCAGTCAGCGCCCGCGTCTGCTGCTCCTCGATGAGCCGACCACCTACCTCGACATCGCGCATCAGCTGCGCGTCATGGAGATCACGCGCCGCCTCAGCGCGGAGCACGATATGACCATCCTCATGGTACTGCACGACATGGCGCACGCCATGCAGTACGCCGACGACATCATCCTCGTGCGCGACGGGAGTATCGCCGCCACGGGCACGCCCGCCGAGGTGCTCACCGAGGAGCGCATCGCCGACGTATTCGGCGTCCACGTCGAGCTCCTGCGCGCATCGGGCGGCACCCGCATCCCCGTCCCCCTCGCCCTCGTGGGGGAGTGAGAAAATATAGTTGCGCAGTCTTCCTCCATACGATAAAATATGGGTGAGGATGTGAATACCATGATGCACGATGCGCTGGAGCGACAACGGTTCGAGCAGGCAGTATCAAGCCTTTGCCTACTCGACGATCCGTTCATGACGGTTGTCTTTCAGGACAATCTTGCATGTGTTGACCTTGTCATCCAGATTGCCCTGAACAATCCAAACCTCCATGCGACGCGAGTCATAACGCAGGATACCATTCAAAACCTCCACGGACACAGCGTTCGTCTGGACATTCATGCACTTGCCGACGGACAGGAATTCAACATCGAGATCCAGCGTGCGGCGGGCGGCGCGGCACGGCGGCGTGCTCGTTACAATGGGAGTATCATGGATGCGGCGGCGTTGCAGACAGGAGAGGACTACGATCGCCTGCCGGAGACCTATGTAATCTTTATTACAGAGACAGATGTACTGCAGGGCGGGCAGCCGATCTACCACATCCAGCGCAGAATTGACGGAACGAACGAGCCGTTTGACGACGGAAGCCATATCATCTATGTCAATAGTTCTATCCATGATGGGGCAACACCGCTCGGCCGTCTGATGCATGACTTTCGCTGTACACGCGCTGAGGATATGTACTACAAAGTCCTTGCTGAGCGCGTTGGGCACTTCAAAGGAAACGTGGGAGGAGATGAGAGGATGAGCAATCAACTGTGGGATGCTTATGTCCGAGACTATATTGTACCCAAAATTGAACAAAGAAACGCGGAGCGCTGTGAGCAGGCTCTTATGGAGGGGAAGAACACGGAACGGCTCTCCTCCATCAAAAACCTTATGCAGAACCTCAAATTCTCTGCAGAGAAGGCAATGGAGGCACTCTCCATTCCAAAATCGGAGTGGGCACGCTATAAGGCAATGCTGTGAGAAAGAACGGATGCGGAGCAATCTGCATCCGTTCTTTGTATC
>ERZ773267.888-NODE-888-length-18085-cov-15.153688_pt1 | contig 18085 bp, 3 predicted proteins | sample MGYA00511959_ERZ773267 | MGnify/ENA primary metagenome ERZ773267 (study PRJEB29015, sample SAMEA2738165) | human oral metagenome | biome: human oral; feature: human-associated habitat; material: saliva | place: China | collected 2240 ... | reverse complement strand
GCATTTGATTCTGGTAGTTGGATATCATATTTATATGTTTGAGATTTAACAACTAGCCTGAAATAACCAGGATCTGATGCACCTCTACCTCCACGCAGTTCAGCATTAGTAGAATCTTTAAGTTGTAAAAATCTTGATCCTAATACTGCTTCTTGATTTTCAGTTTTTGTATAACTATCAATTGCTTTAAAAGTATCATTTGGTTTACCAGTGATATTAATTGTTACTGGACCTTCAGTTTCAGTTAGTGTTTGACGATAACTCCAACCAAAACCATCTGTTTCAACTTCTTCTTCTGGAGGCATAGATCCGCGTCCAAATTTCGTAAAAGCTATCGCTTGATCACTTTTCGATTTTAGTAAGAACTGACCACTTCCACCTTTAACTGTTGCTTTAGTAATATTTCCAGCTGTTGAGCTAACTGTAATATTAACATTTGCTTCTTCTTCATTATAAAGGTAAATGTCTTTTTTTCCATTAGAATACTCCATCGAGTAATTAAAGTTACCACTTCTTTCAGTTGTTTCCGCACGGAATGCATTATTTTTATCTAATGCTTTACCGTTACGTGGATCTTTAGATCCTGTGTTTTCGATTGAGTTAGATTCTGATCTTTTCTCTGTATTTTCTGCTTTTTTACCTACAGTTTCTTTTCCGTTAGTAGTGTCTACTGCTGGAGTTTCTTTTTTCTCTACAGGTTTAGCTTTTAATTTAGTGTTTGCTGTAGTTACTAATTTACTGTAAGCTTTTGTAATTTCTTCTTGAGTTGTTGCATCTGCTAATGTAGCTTTCGCTGCTTTTAGTTCTTCTTTTAATACTTCAACAGATTCTTCTGTTTTGTTAGCGTACGTTCCATCTGCAAGTTTAGCTTCGATTTCTGCAATGTAGCTTTCAAGTTTAGTTTTGTCTAAAGCTTTAACTTCTCCACCTAATTTTGCCGCTAACCCTGCTGCCACGTCTTCTTTAGTAGTTTCTTTAGCTACTGGTTGTGCCGTCGCTACTGGGGCAGTAGGAACATTTTCTTTAGCTCCAGCGTTTGTTGTATTATCCGCTGTTGTGTTGTTTGATACTTCTTCACTAGCTTGAGCTACTGCTCCAGCACCAAGAAAAATACTCGCACCAATTACTACTGATGCTGCACCTACTTTAAACTTCTTGATAGAATACGATTCTACCTTAGTACCATCTTTGGTATCTCTTAAATAGTGATTGTTTTTTCCTATCATGTATTACCTCCTAAATATAATATAAACATGCAAAATCAACGATAATTTTAATTTTTCTGTAAGAAAATCAAATTTTTATCGTTTTTATTGCTATTAAACAGTTATAAATAAATTATTAAAAAAAATTATTAAAAACATATTTATAAAACATATTTTATACCCACAATTCTACCAAATTGGGAGTACTTTGTCTACAAAAAAGATTCATCTATGCTTATAAAAATTTTCCTTTTTATATCATTATTCCACTATATATCACTATATGTAACTAATATTAATTATTACTTACAGAAAAAATGTGATTTTTATAGGGAGAATATTTAAATTTTATATAATTTATTTCACTTTAGTTCTCTTTCGTATAACTTATCATAATATAAAAGCTTTAAATACTTGATATGTATCATTAAATGTTTAAGAAGTTATAAAAATACTTTTAAATCTATTGTTTTAAATATATAATTTAGAATATTTCCTATTTTAAAAACTTATAATATACTCTTTTGCAGGAATCCAAAAGTCCTAAAATTTAATAAAGTGTATATGATAACTCATAGAGACCGTGGTTTAGCGATATCTGAATTCGTTTTATAAAAGCTTTTTAGATATCTAATAAACTGTACGAGGGAACTCGACAAAATCTTGTTTCTTAAGAAATCACGATTTTAGAGTCACTCTCATCATTAGCTAATTTTAATTAATTGTGCTAGAATTAGAGCGTGGAATTCTTATCATTACAATAGATACCATTAAACTACTATATTAATAAAAAATTTTATTAACAACGCATAATACCTTTGAATTTATTCTTATAAATATTCAACATAACCAAAACATAGAATTAACACAGGATAATCAACTTACTATCGTGGTCAAGGGATTAACCCAAAAGTCCTAAAATTTAATTAATACAACATTTAAATAAATAACACAATTAACGGAGGTTCTTTATGATTACACTTGAAGATATTAACATAGTTATAGAGGAAATTAAAAAAAATAATAGTCGTGAATGCATAAACATTGTTATAAAAGAAAATAATTCACTTAATTTAACAGATAGTAAATTCGGAGGTCTTCCATATATCTCAACAGATTCGGATACCCCTAAAGATTCAAATGGCAATCAACTAGCATTACTTGCTCAAATAAACTGTAGCGACTTACCTGAAAATACTCTATATCCAAAAGACGGCTTATTACAATTTTGGATTAGCAGAAATGACGATTTTGGTTTAGGTAATAAAAAAGATTATTGCGTAAAATATATTGAAAATATTGAGGATAACATAACAAAGGAAAGTATTCTTAATAAGTATAAATTATTAGATGAAGAAAATAGCGAGGAATATTCTCCATTTAGTAAAAAAAATACCTCTTTCGCATTAAAATTCGAAAAAGGTATATCTACAATTACTTCAACTGATTTTCTTTTTGAAGATATAGCATTAAAAACAATACACGAGTTATTCCCTGATGAAAATATAGAAGATTTATACAATGACTTAGAACGCGATATTTTTAATACTTTATTCAAAGCTTTTAATGGTGTAGACCATGCTATAGGTGCTTATCCTACATTTACTCAGTGGGATCCTCGTAATCCGGAAGAAAAAGATGCATACGGCATTACTTTACTTCAAGTAGAAAGCCACTGGGATAACGATTCTAACAGCAGTGGAATTATGTGGGGAGACTCTGGTGTCGCCAACTTCTTTATTAATAAGGAAAAGTTGGAGCATCTAAACTTCGAAGATGTATTATTTAACTGGGATTGTTTGTAATCGTTATTTTTTCGTCTCTTTTTAAAATTCGAGGTGTGAAAATAGAAAAGATCAATCTAAAAAGGAAATAGCCCTCCAAAATTTATCCAAATTTTAGAGGGCTATTTCCTATCCTAAATAAAACTGGTTTTATTCTCTTTTAATACTACCCTGTTTTAAGAGAGCCCCTTTTATTTTTCCACGACTATAATATATAACGACACCCTTTTTACAGTTTTCATGTGAAAAGGGTGTCAATCTTGCCTTTGTATTAGAATTTTTTTCTACGTTTTATTACGTAAATATATTTCTCAATAAATCTTATATGTAATTATATTATTTATATATAGATTCTTTGAAATCATCTGTAATACGAAGATATGCATTATAGATTTTTTGTTTAAGTAAATGCACCCAACTTGCTGGAGCATGGCTTGTTGCACGGTCGATATTAGTAATATCTCTTGCTACCGCTTCATTTATTAACTCTTGCATTTCTTCCGCAGATGTTATAGTTACTTCTTTCGTACTATTCGCTTTTCCTAATTCGTACTGGATAGTTATAGGTTTTAAGTTATCTTGTTTATCTATACGCTCATAGAACATTTCTTTCTTAAAGTCTCCCCATGTTTCATATTCACCATCAAATACTTTTTCTAGTACTAATTCATCTGTTACTAATCCAACATCTCTACCAAACCAAGCCGAGAACGTTCGATTTCCTCTAGCGAATGCTTCTCCCGCGTATTGATTAGATACATAAGGTAGGAATCCTTTATGATAACCTTTTTCTGCAAGTAGTTCATAAGCTATCTTTCTAAACATAATATCTCCTGGTGCTCCTTTTGAATTACTCAATGCCGAATATACAGGAGAAAACATATTTATCATATAATATCCATTTCGTCTATACTCTCTATTATCATCATAGCCACGTCTATTGATGATATTATTGTCTATTAATGACTCTAACGTTGTTAGTTGTGCGACTTCTTCATCTGTTAATGGGCGGATTTTATTTCCTGCATGAGTTTCGTTATTATACCTAGGGTCACGAACATAATAGTTTTCTAATTTTCTAAACCATTTTTTCTTAACATCATTACTTTGTCCTAATACCGCTGCTGCTTCCATAGCATCAAGCGTATATAAAACATCATACGAACCATGCATATAGCTTTGAATGGCTTCATCTGAATTAAAGCGTTCAACTGGATTATAAGCATGCACCCTATTTAAGTCATCTTTATTTCCTTCATAAACTGTATTAAGCACCAATCCATGAGATGAAAGACTCTCTGCCGATTCTAGAAGTCCAAGTGCAAATAATTCTGCACCCTGTCCTTCTCTTCGACCATAACCTTCAAAATAAATATTAGAATCTGAATTATGCACCATTTCATGACTGTACACCGTTGGACCTAAATCATCTAATAATCTATCAGTTACAAAATGCATCGCACTTCCGTTCGCATACGCTCCATCTGTAGGGCGAATTTCATACCATTTTCCTACTGGACCAAAGAAGTCTCTTATCGAAGCAATATTTTTATCATTTAATCTTGCCCAATAAAGTTCTCCTGCTTCATTCTTAACTCTGAATCCATCATAAACTATTAGAGATCTGAATAACCTTTCTTTAGCTTCTGCATTTAGAAGATTATACCAAATATCATAATGATCTCTTAATCTTTTAGCTGTTAAGTCAACTCGTCCTCGTACGTAAGTACGTAAAGCATCACCTGATAAAATATTTCCATTTACATTATCTCTATAACGCTCATATGAACCAAATGCTAGTGTAGAAAGATTCGACATTACGTATACAGATTCTTCTGGTAACGTCAATAGTGGTAACAACATATTACGATAACCCCAACTTGGAGATGATATTCTATCATATACACCTAGCGTATATTTACTATCTGCAGTTGCCGCTTCTTGTTTTTCACGAACTTCTTTTATACTTGATTTACTTTCTACTATATAGGCTTTTGAATTATCTTTTAGCCATTGGTTATTAGTTTTAGTCGGCAGGAATAATTTGCGATATGCTTCTACAAAGTCAAATACCGTATCTTCTCCTTTTAATTGAGCAAGGTAGTTCCCATACAATCCTACCGTATTCGATCCTTGTAGATTCTCTAGACCACTCTTTCCTAGTTCTATAATTGTATCTAGTGTCGAAGTCGAGTTGTTACCATTAAAGTCAAATTTATAAGTTGATAAATCTTTTGTATTTATATCATCATAATTGATATTGTACCAACGATTCATATAAGTAAGACCTAACATGAATGCTTCTTTATTTTTCTTGATTTTCTCACTCACATACTCAACTACACCCGCTCCTGATGTGTTAATTGATTTATCCATAGCTAAGACTTTTCTTAAGTGTTCTGCTATATTAGTTTTTACTTTATCGAACTCTCTATCTAAATATAAATTGTCTAAGGCTGCATTATCAGTTATTCCTAATACTTTCTTAGTTTCATCTGAAGTAAGTGTTACACTTTGCAGTTCATTTAAAACGTTATTTGCTATTGACGTATAATCAGATATGAAAGCTTCTGGCGTATATATATACTCTTTACCTGCAACATTATATTCTACTACTTGATTATTTTTGAAGTTTTCTTTAAATGTTACATCTAAATAGTCTACTGTATTATCTTTAAAGTGTAACATAATTCTATTTATAGAATCTTTATTTGCATGAATATCTGTTACTATCTCATTACCTTTCATCGCTACAACATCCAATAATTCTGTCGTGTACAATTTATCAGTCGAAGCTACTTTATTACCATATTTTACAATTAATTCTTTATTGTAGAATGGCATTAGTTTTTCAATATTATTATACGCTGTTTTTCTAGCACTTTGTGCTTTGTTTAGTGTTGTATAGTCTACTTTTCTCTCATTACCTTTTAAGTCTGCACCCGTATCATCAAGCGTTACAGTTATTCCATAAGATGCAATCTTAGCAGTTAATTGTTCTTCTGATATTTTTGTTGCGAACATATCACGCTTTTTATTATCAATAGATGTAACGGCATTTTGCACCTCTGCTGCATTATATTGGTCTCCTGTAATAACATATCCATCTCCTACATCTACGTTACTCACAACATCATTTACTCGACCGTTTTTCCAAGTAGATCCGACTATTCCTCCGACTCTAGAATATCCTTGACCATTTCTTATTTCTCCAGTAGCAACCGAATTAGATACTAATGCACCATTTTCTAATCTACCTACTATTCCTCCGGCAACCTGATCAGTATTACGAGATGAAGAAGATATCTTAACATCAACTTTAGATTTATTAATCCTTGCATTTTCTCCTATTAGATTCCCTACTATTCCTCCGGCATATTTGGCACTAGAGTCAGTATGATTCGCAACAAGTTTACCAGTAAATGCACTATTTTCTATTGTTGTATTTGTTGCACTAACTATTAGTCCTGCTACTGATTTTCTTCCTGATATTTTCCCTTCTACTGCTACATTGCTGATAGTGGCATTGTTTGCTGTTTTTGCTACTGCTGTAGCATTCTCATCACTATCTATATCTACATTTTTAATATCTAGGTCTTTTACTGTCGCTCCTCTTAACGTATCGAATAATGGTTTTCTCAAATCATAGATTGCATATGCTTTACTTCCATCTGTACCAATTAGCGTACCTGTAAATTCCCCTGATAAATAACTTGTTTGATTATCAGTTAAGCCAACTTCATCTGCTGTCATATCGGATGCTAACTTAAATACCCCTGACATATTACTTCTCATGGCTGTTATCAACTGTTTAAATGAAGTATATACTCCTGGCTGAACTACTTTTGATTTCGCTATATTGAATGTGTAATTTTCTTTATAACCATTCGTACTATCTTGTACTAATTCATCTACTGTAGCAGTCACTTTGTATGTTCCATCACTATTTTCTGTGATAGATTTAACAGGTAAATACATTTCTTTAAATCTGTCTGATTTTACTTTTACAAAATAGTTATCAGTTCCTGTCGGCACTTTATCTAAACTTAAATATCTACGATAACGTCCATCATCTTCTTTACCATATAATTCTACTGCATCTACATCTTTGATTTCTATTTTCTTATATTCTAATTCGAAATCTCTTGTAGATATTTCTGTACTTTGTTTATTATTTTCACCTAAATTGTACGTTAAAAGTGTTTTAATTGTATATGGTGTATAATGGTCTAACCCTGTTATGACTTGTTCTTTCGCTAAATTTTCTATATCTACTTCTTTTACTAATCGATTCTCATGGAATATCTGTGCTTTAGCTGAAACATACGCCGATGTTGTGTCTGTTAAGTTATAACTTACAGTTATTGATTTCTTATCTTCATCTTTTACTAAATTAGTAATTTCTACTGTAGGTTTAACTTTTACTAGCGTTCCTACTTTAACGATTTCTTTTACTGGAGCTTCTTCAGTTCGTGATAATTCTTTAGTTTCTACTACATTACCATTTACGATGTAGTCTTCATATTGAATTGTACGCGTTCCTACTTGACCTCGTTGTTCAGTTTTACGACGATTTTTTAGAAGTGTTGGATCTTGAATTTCTTCTGTTGTATAAGGGATATTTTCTGTTTCCGTTCTATTTCTTGTAGTAACTTCTAAAGTCGGAAGTTCTTCTGTTACCGCTGATTCTCCCTCATGACCTGGTTCTTGTGTTCCTTTTGTTGACACTGGAAGTTTATATTCTGGCAGTTCATTTGTTATCGATAACATTTCCTCTTCTACACTCTGTACCGTATGAACAGATATCGGCTTTGTATATTCTGGTAACTCCGGTTGAATTGCTGATTCTCCCTCGTGTCCTGGTTCTTGTGTTCCATTTGTCCCTACTGGATCAGTGTACTCTAGAAATTCGTAAACCGCTGGTTGCCCTTCGCGTCCTGGTTCTTGCGTTCCTTTTGCTTCTAATGGCTTAGTATATCCTGGAGTCTCTTCTCGGACTGCCGCTTCACCAACACGTCCTAGTTCTTGTGTTCCTTTAGTTGCTACTAGGTCAGTGTACTCTGGTAATTCCGGTTGAATCGCTGATTCGCCAACTCGTCCTGGTTCTTGTGTTCCTTTTGTTGACACTGGGCTTGTGTACTCTGGTAATTCCGGTTGAACCGCTGACTCTCCTTCATGCCCCAGTTCTTGCGTTCCTTTAGTTACTAATGGCTTAGTATATTCTGGAGTCTCTTCTCGGACTGCTGATTCTCCCTCATGTCCTGGTTCTTGTGTTCCTTTTGTTGCTACTGGATTTGTGTATTCTGGCAAGTCTTCTTGGACTGCTGATTCACCAACGCGTCCTGGCTCTTGTGTTCCTTTTGTCACTACTGGATCAGTATACTCTGGTAATTCGTTAACCGCTGATTCACCAACGCGTCCTGGCTCTTGCGTTCCTTTTGTTGACACTGGATTAGTGTACTCTGGAGCTTCTTCTTGTACTGCTGACTCTCCCTCATGACCTGGTTCTTGCGTTCCTTTTTTCTCCTCTGAAACTTTGTACTCTGGTAATTCCGGTTGAATCGCTGACTCTCCTTCATACCCTGGTTCTTGCGTTCCTTTTGTTTCTAGTGGCTTAGTATATTCTGGAGTCTCTTCTCGATCTGCTGATTCTCCCTCATGTCCTGGCTCTTGCGTTCCTTTTGTTGACACCGGGTTTGTGTATTCCGGTAAGTCTTCTCGAACTGCTGATTCTCCCTCGCGTCCTGGTTCTTGTGTTCCTTTTGTTGATACCGGATTTGTGTATTCTGGCAAGTCTTCTCGAACTGCTGATTCTCCCTCGCGTCCTGGCTCTTGCGTTCCTTTTGTCGCCAATGGCTTAGTATATTCTGGAGTCTCTTCTCGAACTACTGATTCTCCCTCATGTCCTGGTTCTTGCGTTCCTTTTGTTTCCTCTGGAACTTTGTACTCTGGTAATTCCGGTTGAATCGCTGACTCTCCTTCATACCCTGACTCTTGCGTTCCTTTTGTTTCTAATGGCTTAGTATATTTTGGAGCTTCTTCTCGAACTGCTGATTCTCCCTCGTGTCCTGGTTCTTGTGTTCCTTTTTTCTCCTCTGGAACTTTGTACTCTGGAGCTTCTTCTCGGACTACTGATTCACCAACACGTCCTGGCTCTTGTGTGCCTTTTGTTTCTAATGGCTTAGTATATTCTGATAGGTTTTCTTGCACTAAGGATGTCCCTTTCGAAATTTCCTCTGTACCACCATTTCCTTCTATACGCTCTGTTTCTTTATTTATTGATGCGCCTCTTATATCACCATCTTCTAAAAATCCTACATACTTATATCCTGGTATATGAATTATACCTGATTTCAATTGTGTACTATCATTTACTTCTTTTGACATATTATAGTGTTTTAATATCTTATTCTCTAAAGCAAATGTTTCATAAGGAACTATTACACTTTGTCCCAACACCCCAATTAATAATACGCTTAATACTTTATTTTTATTTTTTCTAGAAATCAATAATACGACTAACGCTGCTGTTCCTAATCCTAACCCATAAAGTGGAATAGAACTATCTCCTGTATTCGGTAATAACTTTTCTTCTTTTTTTTCATTAATTTTCTTATATACTAAATAATACGTTCGATTTTCTTTATATCTTTCTGGTATTTCTCTCTTTATTAACACCTTTTCGCTTTCATTCAACTCATTTTCTTCTACATATTTGAAAGTTATCTCTCCTGCTTTTGCAATATTTCCTGGGGTATAATTTCCAAAAATTAATGCTCCCACAATCACCGCGGCAGCACCTAAAGAAAGTTTCCTTATTGAATACCTTATTATTTTGCTATTAATGTTTCGATTCACTATAATTTCTCTCCTATTATATTCTCTATTTAAATCACTAATTTCTACATTATAAATATTAACAATTCATTATATCAAATTACAACAATCTATTCAAATAAATATATTTTTAAGATATAGTAATATAATTATGTTAATTACTATGTTAATTACCAAAGTAAATTCCAGTTTAAATAAAAAACTACAATTTAACCCTAAACTAATTTTATAACAGGAACTTAAATTGAGACTAAAACTTAAATTGAAACTAAATAATCATGAAAAGATATTTACCTAACTTTATTACGTTATTTTAAACTCTCTTTATACTATTAAACGAGTTCTAATTTTTTGATTCTATCTTAGTACTTCATAAAATTAATTTTATACTAAAAGATGGTGTGCTAACTTAGATGAGCATGTGGTTTATCCAAAAGTCCTAAATTTTTAAAAAGTGTATATTATAACTCATAGAAGCAGGCAGTTATTGTAAATTCACTTTATAAAAGGTTTTCAGATATTTTATAAACTACTGCAAGAAGTGACTCGATAAAATCTAATTTCTTAAGAAATCATACTTTTATCGAGTCACTTCCAGATTACATATTTTAATTATGCCTAGATTATTTATTTCTAAACACAAAAATACTGTCCAACTTAGTGAAAACAAGAAAAATCTAAGCAGCATCTTGCTGCCTAGATTTTCTAGAACAATTTTTTCCTATTACCCAAACTTGACAAAGAGCCTTTTTCTTATATCTAAAATCGGATAAAAATCCTATTATTCCTTTAACTTATCTGTTCACTGAAAAAAAACCTATATCATTTCACAATCACTTGAATGCCTTATACAGCGACTATTTATAAATTGATTCTCTAAAATCATCTGTCATACGTAGGTAAGCGTTGTAGATTTTTTGTTTTAGTAAGTGCACCCAACTTGATGGGACATTTTCTGTTGCACGTGTAAGATTTTTAACATCGTGTGCTACTGCCGCATCAATTAGAGCTTGCATCTCTTTCGCTGATGAGATAGTTACTTCTGTTGTACTATTAGGTTTTCCTAATTCATATTGAATCGTAATCGCTTTTAGATTATTTTGTTTACTGATACGTTGGTTGAACATATCTTTTTTGAATTCTACCCAGTTTGGATAGTGATTATCAAATACTTTTTTCAATACTAAATCGTCTGTCACTAAAGCAACATCACGTTTGTACCAGCTTGAGTATGTTTTACTTCCTTCTGCTAGTGCATCTGCCGCGTATTGGTTAGATACGTAAGGTAAGAATCCTTTGTGGTATCCTTTTTCGGCATATAATTCAAATGCTGTTTTTCTAAACATTACATCTCCAGGCGCACCATTTGAATTACTTAGTCCTGCGTAGATAGGTGAGAACATACTTATCGTGTAATAACCATTTCTTCCAAATTGACTTTCATCGCGGTAAGCACGTCTATTGATGATGTCATTTTCGATTAATGAGTTCAATGTTGTTAGTCTTGCTACTTCTTCATCTGTTAATGGACGAACTTTGTTTCCTGCATGTGTGTCTTTGTTATATTTATCGTCATGCACATAGTAGTTTTCTATTTTTCTAAACCATTGTTTCTTAACCGCGTCACTTTGCGTTAATACTGCATTAGCTTCCATTGCATCAAGCGTGTATAGCACATCATACATTCCGTGTAAATAGTGTTGAATTTCTTCTTCAGAGGTGAATCTTGCTGTTGGATCGTATGTGTGCAAGCGAGTTCTTGAGTCTTTATCTCCTTTGAAGACTGTATTTAATACTATCGCTTCTTTATCTACACTGTCTGCCGATTGAAGTAATCCTAGTGCATATAATTCCGCTCCTAGTCCTTCACGTCGCTCGTTTCCTTCGAAGTAGACTCTTCCGTCTGAGTTGTGCACCATCTCATGACTATAAACCGATGTTCCGTATTGGTCTAACAATCTATCACTTACAAAGTACGCTTCTACTCCTGTTGCATAAGCACCTGCATTCGGTCTTGGTGTATGGTATTTACCTGCTGGTCCGAAGAAACTATAGATAGAGTCTATGTTTTTATCTGATAATGTTGCCCAGTAGCCTCTACCGTTTGTATCTTTCACCTCAAATGCATCTGTTACCGGCACTGCACGGTATAATCTTTCTTTAAATTCTGGGGCTAGAACTTTATACCAAATGTCATAATGATCTCTTTGCCATTTCGCAGATTGATCTACTTTTCCTCTAACATATTGACGTAGAGCTTCTCCTGATAGAATAGCTCCGTCTGCTCCTCTGTCTCGATAACGTTCATAGCTACCGAAGGCTAATGTTGATAGAGTAGATATTGCATACAGACTCTCTTCTTTCATTGTTAATAGTGGCAGTATCATGCTCTTATATCCCCAACTTGGTGCTGATATTCTATCATATACTCCTATTGAATATTTCTTGTCAGCTGTTGGTGATACTTGTTTTTCTCGAACTTCTTCTATATCTGATTTCGCTTCTACTATGTATGCTTTTGTATTTCCTTTGAACCATTCATTATTTGTTTTGTTCGGCAGGAACAGTTTTCTATATGCTTCTACGAAGTCAAAGACTGAATCTTCTCCTTTAAGTGGTGCAAGTGTACTCGCATATAGACCTGTCGTATTCGGTCCTCGTAAGTTTTCTAGTCCACTATTTCCTAAAGCGATGATAGTGTCTAGCGTTGAAGCTTCATTATTTCCATTAAAGTCAAATTTGTACACTGATAAATCTTTCGTATTTAGACTATCATAGTTAATATTGTACCAACGGTTCATGTATGTAAGTCCCAGCATGAATGCTTCTTTGTTATTTTTAATTTTTTCGCTTACGTATTCAACTACACCATCTCCTGTAGTGTTGATTGATTTATCCATTGCTAATACTTTTCTTAAGTGTTCTGCTATATTAGTCTTAACTTCCTCAAATTCTCTATCTAAGTATAAGTTATCTAACGCTGCGTCATCTGCCGCTCCTAGCACTTTCTTAGTAGCTTCTGAGCTGAACGTTACATTTTGTAATTCACTTAGTACATTATTAGTTATCGCTGTATAATCTGATACGAATGCTTCTGGTGTGAATATATATCCTTTTTCTGCAACACTATATTCAACTACTTGACTGTTTGCGAAGTTTTCTTTGAATGTTACATCTAAGTATTCTACCGTGTTGTCTTTGTAGTGTAACATAACTCTATTGATTGAATTTTTCTTATTATTAATATCCGTTACTACTTCATTTCCGTTCATCGGCACTACGTCTAGCAGTTCTGTAGTATAAAGTTTATCCGTTGTTGCTACTTTGTTACCATAGTGAATAACTAGCTCTTTATTGTAGAATGGCATTAGTTTTTCTATGTTGTTATAAGCTACTTTTCTTTCAACTTGTGCTTGGCTTAATGTTGTATAGTCAACTTCTTTTGAGTTTGCTTTTAGGTCTTGACCCGTATCATCAAGAGTTACTGTGATTCCGTAAGAAGCAATCTTAGCATCCGCTTCTGCTTTAGTTACTTTTCGAACGAAGTTATCTTGTTTTTTGTTTTCGACAGAGGTAATAGCATTCTTCACATCTGCGCTTCCGAATTGGTCTCCTGTAGTGGCATATCCATCACCAACATTCATATTACTTACTACATTGTCCACACGACCTCTTGGATATGTAGATCCGACTATTCCTCCGACTCTTGGGTAGCCTTGACCATTTAGGATTTTACCTGTTGTTACAGAACGTGTTACTAACGCTCCATTTTCTAATTTACCTACTATTCCTCCTGCTGTTTGATTATTGTTACGAGCAGCGGTAGAGATGACTGCATCAACTTTCGATTTATCAACTTTGGCATTTCCACCAGTTAATTTACCGACGATTCCTCCTGCGTAATTCGCATTGTTATCCGCGTGATTGGCGACTAGTTTTCCGCTGAATGAGCTGTTTTCTATTCTTGTATTTGTTGCATCTACTACTAATCCTGCTACAGATTTCCTTCCTGATACTTTTCCTTCTACAGCTACATTGCTGATAGTGGCATTGTTTGCTGTTTTTGCTACTGCTGCGGCATTTTCTTTGCTATCCACTTGTGTATTTTTAAGATCTAAATCTTTTACAGTTGCATTTTTTAATGTGTCAAATAGTGGTTTTTTCAGGTCGTATATAGCATATGCTTTACTTCCTTCTGCTCCTACTAATGTTCCCGTAAATTCTCCTGTTATGTAACTTGTTTGATTTTCTGGTAGCCCTACTTCATCGGCTGTCATATCTGCAGCTAATTTATATACACCTGCTAAGTTACTTTGCATCGCTGTTACAAGTTGTTTGAACGATGTGTAAACTCCCGGTTGCTCCGCTTTAGATTTAGGTAAATTAAATGTGTAGTCCTCTTTATATCCTTCTGCACCTTCTTCTACAAGTTGATCAACAGCTGCCGTCACTTTATAAGTTCCATCCGTATTTTCTGTAATAGATTTTACAGGTATATACATTTCTTTGAATCTATCTGATTTTATTTTTACAAAGTATTTAGCCGTATCAGTCGGTGCTTCACTTAGACTTAAATATCTACGATAACGATCATTTTCTTTGCCGTATAATTCTACTGAATCAATATCTTTAATTTCTATTTTCTTATAATCTAATTGGAAAGCTTGAGTTGATGTTTCTGTACTTTGTTCATCGTTTTCACCTAGATTATAAGTTAAACGTGTTTTTAGTGTGTAAGGTGTGTAGTAGTCTAAACCTGATATCACCTGCTCTTTGGCAGGATTTTCTATATCCACCTCTTTAACTAATTTCTCTCCATGGAAAACTTGCGCTTTTGCAGAGATATACGCCGATGTAGAGTCTGTTAAGTTATAACTTACAGTTATAGATTTTTTGTTCTCAGCTTTTGTTAATTTTGCAATCTCTACTGTAGGTTTAACTTTCACAAGTGTTCCTACTTTAACGATTTCGTTCACCGGAGCTACTTCAGTTCGTGATAGTTCTTTAGTTTCTACAACATTACCATCTACGACGTAATCCTCATATTGAATTGTGCGTGTTCCTGCTTGACCTTGTTGTTCAGTTTCACGACGATTTTTCAGAAGTGTTGGATCTTGAATCTCTTCTGTTGTATAAGGGATATTTTCTGTTTCCGTTCTATTTCTTGTTGTAACTTCTAAAGTCGGAAGTTCTTCTGTTACTGCTGATTCTCCCTCATGTCCTGGTTCTTGTGTGCCGTTTGTCCCTACTGGATCAGTATACTCTGGAAATTCGTAAACTGCTGGTTGCCCTTCACGCCCTGGCTCTTGCGTCCCTTTTGTTTCTAACGGCTTAATATATTCTGGAGTCTCTTCTCGGACTGTCGCTTCTCCCTCATGTCCTGGTTCTTGTGTCCCTTTTGTTTCTAGTGGTTTAGTATATTCTGGAGTCTCTTCTCGGACTGTCGCTTCTCCCTCATGTCCTGGTTCTTGCGTTCCTTTTGTCGCTACTGGTTCAGTGTACTCTGAAAATTCGTTAATCGCTGATTCTCCCTCATGTCCTAGCTCTTGCGTTCCTTTTGTTGACACCGGGTTTGTATATTCTGGTAAGTCTTCTCGAACTACTGATTCTCCCTCGTGTCCTGCTTCTTGTGTTCCTTTTGTTAACACTGGATTAGTGTACTCTGGTAAATCGTGGACCGCTGATTCTCCCTCGTGCCCTGGCTCTTGCGTTCCTTTTGTCGTCACTGGGTTTGTATATTCTGGTAAGTCTTCTCGAACTACTGATTCTCCCTCGTGTCCTGCTTCTTGTGTTCCTTTTTTCTCCTCTGCAACTTTGTACTCTGGTAATTCTGGTTGAATCGCTGACTCTCCTTCATACCCTGACTCTTGCGTTCCTTTTGTTGACACTGGATTAGTATATTCTGGAGTCTCTTCTCGAACTGCCGATTCTCCCTCACGTCCTGGCTCTTGCGTTCCTTTTGTCACCACTGGATTAGTATATTCTGGAGTCTCTTCTCGAATTGCCGATTCTCCCTCGCGTCCTGGCTCTTGCGTTCCTTTTGTCGCCACTGGGTTTGTGTATTCTGGTAAGTCTTCTCGAACTGCTGATTCTCCCTCGTGTCCTGGTTCTTGTGTTCCTTTTGTTGCTACTGGCTTAGTGTATTCTGGAGTATCTTCTCGAACTACTGATTCTCCTTCGTGACCTAACTCTTGCGTTCCTTTTTTCTCCTCTGCAACTTTGTACTCTGGTAATTCCGGTTGAATCACTGACTCTCCTTCATACCCTGACTCTTGCGTTCCTTTTGTTGCCACTGGGTTTGTGTATTCTGGTAAGTCTTCTCGAACTGCTGATTCGCCAACTCGCCCTGATTCTTGCGTTCCTTTTGTTGACACCGGCTTAGTATATTCTGGAGTATCTTCTCGAACTGCTGATTCGCCAACACGTCCTGGTTCTTGTGTCCCTTTTGTCGCCACCGGCTTAGTATATTCTGGAGTATTTTCTTGGATTGCTGATTCACCAACTCGCCCTGGTCCTTGCGTTCCTTTTGTTTCTAGTGGTTTAGTATATTCTGGCGTTTCTTCTCGAACTGCTGATTCGCCAACACGTCCTGGTTCTTGTGTTCCTTTTGTCAACACCGGCTTAGTATATTCTGGAGTATCTTCTCGAACTGCTGCTTCACCAACTCGCCCTGGTTCTTGTGTTCCTTTTGTCGCTACTGGATTAGTATATTCTGGAGTATTTTCTTGGATTGCTGATTCACCAACTCGCCCTGGTTCTTGTGTTCCTTTTGTCGACACCGGCTTAGTATATTCTGGAGTATTTTCTTGGATTGCTGATTCACCAACTCGCCCTGATTCTTGTGTTCCTTTTGTTGATACTAGGTTTGTGTATTCCGGTAAATTCTCTTGTACCGCGGATTCTCCTTCGCGTCCTGGCTCTTGCGTTCCTTTTGTCGACACTGGTCCTGTGTACTCCGGTAAGTTTTCTTGCACTAAGGATGTCCCTTTCGAAATTTCCTCTGTACCACCATTTCCTTCTATACGCTCTGTTTCTTTATTTATTGATGCGCCTCTTATATCACCATCTTCTAAAAATCCTACATACTTATATCCTGGTATATGAATTATACCTGATTTTAATTGTGTACTATCATTTACTTTTTTTGACATATTATAATGTTTCAATAACTTATTTTCTAAAGCAAATGTTTCATAAGGAACTATTACACTTTGTCCCAATGCCCCAATTAATAATACACTTAATACTCTATTTCTATTTTTTCTAGATATTAACAATACTGCTATAACTACTGTACCTATACCTAATCCATAGAGTGGCGCTGTACTATCTCCTGTCTTTGGCAATAACTGTTCTTCTTTTTCATTTATCTTCTTATATACCAAATAATATGTTTGATTCTCTTTGTATTCTTCTGGTATTTCTCTCTTTATTAACTCTTTTTCTTTTTCGCTTAATTCATTTTCTTCTACATATTTAAAAGTTATTTCTCCTGCTTTTGCAATATTTCCTGGGATATAATTTCCAAAAATCAATGTTCCTATCACTATAGGACTAATACCAATAGATAGCTTACGAATAGAATATTTCAGTACTTTATTAATATTTTTTTTCATAATGTTTTTCTCCTTTTTAATTACAAAAAAATCTTCTCTTCTTTAATTATTATTTGATACTACTAATTATATCAAGATAAGTTGACATATTCAACGTAAAAGTTTATATTTTTATTCTATGGCAAATAAGCCTACAGAATCTCATTTTCTTCTAAAGTATCTTCATTTGGTAAATATGTTAATAAATGATTTATATATTTCTTTGAATCCAATCCATTTCGTTTGCCAATTCCGAATAAAGTCTTTATGATAGCACTGGATTGTGCTCCTTCAAAACTTTGAGAGTGACTCAAAATTCGTGATTTTGAAGAAACAAGATTTCGTCAAGTCATCCCCGCAAAATATTATACACTATCGCAGAATCGTAAAGTACCCATTCCATTTTCCCCTTACAGAGCTTTAGTATAATCGCAATAGATTTCTCTTCTTTTTTGATGAGTGGCCAACCTCTAATGGTACAATTTGTTTTGACATCTTGTTTTCCTCCATTCCTTCTTTTATATTCTTATTATAAAGGAAGTTATGTTCAGAAGATAGATACCTCGTTATTGGACACTTACGATTTAGTATACAACCATTTATTATGAGAATGATAAAATAAGAATGTACAGTTTTGACAAAATAAAAATGTACAAATAGGTTA
>ERZ773267.878-NODE-878-length-18215-cov-11.074119_pt1 | contig 18215 bp, 15 predicted proteins | sample MGYA00511959_ERZ773267 | MGnify/ENA primary metagenome ERZ773267 (study PRJEB29015, sample SAMEA2738165) | human oral metagenome | biome: human oral; feature: human-associated habitat; material: saliva | place: China | collected 2240 ... | reverse complement strand
TCCACCTCGTTCGGACGAAAAATCTACGCCAATCTGAGAGACTGTTTTATCAGTGCTTCCTTAAATTATTTCAAGAAGAAAGGAGGAAATCTATGCCAGAAACAGGACTGACGCATTTCGATGCGGGCGGCGCCGCCATCATGGTCGACGTCAGCGGCAAGAACAAGACACATCGCGAGGCCATCGCGAGCGGACGGATCTGCGTGAGCGAAGCGGTCTATGCGGCGATCACAAAAGGCACGGCAAAAAAGGGCGACGTCCTCGGTGTCGCGCGCATCGCCGGCATCATGGCGGCAAAGCGTACCGCGGACATGATCCCGCTCTGCCACCCGCTGCCGCTCGCCAAGTGCAGCATCGACTTCACGCTTGAGGAGCTGCCGCGCCATGCGGTATATGCCGCAGCGACGGTCAAGGTCACGGGCGAGACGGGCGTGGAGATGGAGGCACTGCACGCCGTGAGCACGGCTCTGCTCACGATCTACGACATGTGCAAGGCAATCGACAAGCGCATGGAGATCACGGACATCCGCCTCGAGCGTAAGTCCGGCGGCAAGAGCGGCACATTTGTCCGCTGAGAAGGAGGGCATTTCCCTCATCCACTCCGAGCAGAGTACGTCTAAGGATTCGTCTATGACCCTCTGCCTGACGGGCATCCGTCACGGGGCATATCCGGAAACGGATATACCTACCTATTTGTAAAGGAGAATATCTCATGAACATCAAAAAAACACTCACCGCCCTCTTAGCGGGCACGGCACTGCTCACCGCCGGCTGCGTTGGCGGCGGCAACAGCGCGAACAAGATGGAGACGCCGCAGGAAAGCCCCATCGAACTGCAGGTCTCTGCGGCGGCGAGCCTCACGGACGCGATGAAGGAACTCGGCGCGATGTACGAGGAGAACAACAAAGAGGTTCATATCGTCCACAACTTCGGCAGCAGCGGCGCCCTCCAGCAGGCGATCGAGAACGGCGGAGCCGCCGATGTATTCGTCTCCGCCGCACAGAAGCAGATGAATGCGCTCGACGAGAAGAAGCTCCTGGCGGACGGTACGCGCGTCGATCTTCTCGTCAACGACATCGTGCTGATCACGGCAAAGGACAGCAAGCTGAACCTCCCCGACTTCAAGGCAGTGCTCGACCCGCAGGTTGCGCACATCGCCCTCGGTGAGCCGAAGGGCGTCCCCGTCGGACAGTACAGCGAGGAGGTATTTACGAAGCTCGGCATCCTCGACCAAGTCAAGGCGCGTGCCGTCTACGGCTCCGATGTGCGTCAGGTGCTCGCATGGGTCGAGACGGGCGACGCGGACTGCGGCGTGGTCTATGCGACGGATGCCGCCATCTCGGACAAGGTGAAGGTCGCCGCCGTTGCCCCTGCCGACACACATAAGCCCATCATCTACCCCGCCGCCGTGCTGAAGGACTCGAAGAATGAGCTGGCGGCGAAGGAATTCCTCGCCTTCCTCCAGACAGACAAGGCTGCCAAGGTTTTTGAGAAATACGGATTCACCGTGAAAGAATGATGAACGAAATGCTATCCCCGCTCATCATCTCACTTGAGGTCGCAGGGCTTGCCACGATCATCACCTTCTTCGTCGGTATTGGGCTCGCCTACGGTGTGCTGCGTATCCGCAGCCATATTGCGGCGACCATTGCCGATGCCGTGATTACGTTGCCGCTCGTCCTGCCGCCGACCGTCGTTGGGTTCTTTCTCCTCTACTTTCTCGGAAAGCGCAGTGCCATCGGAAGCGCCCTCCTCGCCATCGACCTGCCGCTCGTCTTTACCTGGCGTGCGGCGGTCATCGCGGCGGTCATCGTGAGCCTGCCGCTCATGTACCGCACGGCACGCGGTGCCTTTGAGGCACTCGACAGCAGCATGATCCATGCGGCGCAGACCCTTGGCGTCAGCAACGGACGCATCTTTTGGCGCATCATCCTGCCGAATGCACGGCACGGCATCCTCGCGGGGCTCGTCCTCTCGTTTGCCCGTGCCCTCGGCGAGTTCGGTGCGACCATCATGTTCGCGGGCAATATCCCTGGGCGCACGCAGACCATGTCCACCGCCATCTATGCGGCGGTGCAGGCGAACGACTACGACCTCGCCTTTCGCTGGGCAGTCATCATCTCCCTGTTCTCGCTCTTCTTTATCGGGGCGATGAACCTCTACCTCAAACGGGAGGTGCGTGAATGAACCTCGTCGTCAACATCGAAAAACGCCTGCGTGACTTCACGCTCCGCGCGAACTTTACGCTCACGGATACGACGCTCGCCCTGCTTGGTGCGTCGGGCAGCGGCAAGAGCATGACGCTGAAGTGCATCGCGGGCCTTGAGACCCCGGATCGCGGACAGATCGTCCTCAACGGCCGCACGCTCTACGACAGCAGTGCGGGCGTCAACCGCCCTCCGCAGGAGCGCAGCGTCGGCTATCTCTTTCAGAACTACGCGCTCTTTCCGAATATGACCGTCCGCGAGAACATCATCTTCGCGCTCGATGGTTCGCGGGAGGAAAAGGAGCGTATCTTCAAAGAGAACGTCGCACGCTTCTCCCTCGATGGATTCGAAAACGCCTATCCTACGGGGCTCTCAGGCGGACAGCAGCAGCGCGTCGCCTTTGCGCGCATCCTCGCACGCGGCGCGGATGTCCTGCTCCTCGACGAGCCGCTCTCCGCCCTCGACACCCACCTCAAGTGGCAAATCGAAACAGCACTGCGCGAGATCCTCACGGAGCAGAACATCGCGGCGATCCTCGTCACACATGACCGCGACGAGGCATTCCGCATCGCGCAGGAGATCGTAACCGTCGACCGCGGACAACTCACGCCTCCGATGGATCGGCACGAGCTCTTCCGCAGTCCCGGCACATGTGCGGGGGCACGCCTCACAGGGTGCAAGAATATCTCCGCCGCCCGTCGCCTCGACGCAACGCATATCGAGGCGACCGACTGGGGCATCACGCTCGCTGTCACAGACGATGTAACGGATGCACACCACATCGCCATCCGCGCACATTACTTTGTCCCCGTGCAGGAAGACGGCAAAAACGTCTTTCCCGCACAGATCGTGGAGATGATCGAGAGCACCTTCAGCATGATCGTCATGCTCCGCTTTGCAGACGGTGCGCATCTCGTGCGCTGGGAGGTAGACAAGCCCGCATGGGAGGCGCTCCGTGTGAGCGAAAATGCATCCCTGCGCATCTGCTTCCCCCCCGATGCACTGATGCTGCTGCGGGATTAAGGAAGCACTGATAAATTCGGTACAACCATCTTGACGCATCTTTTTTGCCCGCACTTCGGCGGAAAATCCTCCACAGAGCACCACTCTGCGTCCGGTTTTCCACCTCGTTCGGACGAAAAAATCTACGCCAATCTGGCAGACCTCATTTTATCAGTGATTCCTTAAGGCGCACAGACAAACGCATACAAAAACGCCCTTACGGCGCATCGCGCCATAAGGGTGTTTTTTGTGCTACACAGAGTGCGTCAGCCGCCCCTCCGCCATCGTATAGCAGACATCCGCGTACGATGCCGCCGCGCGCTCATGTGTGACGAGGAGGACGGCCGTACCTGCGTCGGCAGTCTCGCGCACGAGATCGAGCACGCGCCGTGTATTCTCCGCATCGAGGTCGCCCGTCGGCTCATCGAGGAGCAAAATCTGCGGCGTTCCGGCAAGTGCGCGCACGATCATCATGCGGCGCAGCTCCCCGCCCGAGAGCTCCGACGGATAGACCTGCGCGAGGTGTGCGATGCCGAGCCGCTCCATCAGAGCATCTGCATGTGCAGATACGCCCTGTTCCCTGCCATAGAGAAGTGCCGAGAGGAGAACATTCTCCCGCACCGTCAGCGCGCGGAGTGACATCAGCTGCTGCGGCACAATGCCGAGACTGCTGCTGCGCAGCTCCGCACGCGCATCCTCGGGCAGCGCATAGAGATCCGTCGCCCCCACGAACACCTTTCCCGTCACGGGCGGCAGGAGTCCGCCCAAGATATGCAGCAGCGTACTCTTACCGCTGCCCGAACGCCCCATCACTGCGGTCACCGTACCGGAGGAAAGACACAGATCCGTCTCCGCCACAGCGACAATGTATCCCTCCCGCGCACTGTCACGCAGGAAATCCTGACTGATGTTCTCCGCCCGCAGCTCCATCATCCATCCTCCCGCAGCAATCTACTGATCGGTGCCGTACATACGCGCCCCACCGTCCACGCCGCCGCCAGCATCCCCGACAGCGTTGTCATGAGGAGCGTGTTCACCGCCAGCAGCAGAATCGTCCCGCCGTCGGGAAGAATATAGGGGCGCATCAGCCCCGCCTTCATGACCCCCGCAAAGGGCAGAATGATCAGTGCACCGAGTGCAATCCCCGCCGCAGCACCTGCCGCCGAGGAGAGTGCCGCCTCCGTCAGCATCATGCGCATCAAGAAGCCGCGTGCTGCCCCCGCGATGCGCAGCATCAGATACTCGCGTCGCCGCTCGCGCGCCGACAGGTGAAAGGCGATGCCGAGAACGACGACGGCGATCACCCAGACCACTGCGATGAGTCCGCCGATCATCTCCAAGATGCCGCCAAGTCCCTGCTCTACCGCATGCACCATGCCGTGCGCAGGACGCGCCGTAAGCGCGGGATATGCCGCATTGACCGCCTCTGCTACCCCCTCGGGCGAAAAACCATCCGCCGTCCGTATCATCACGGCAGAGATCGCATCCTCCGTCGGCACGCCCTGAAATACATCAAAGCCGTTCTTCGCCGCATTTGCCATCATCGCGCGGATCGTCTCCATATTCGTGTAGACCGCCGTATCCATCCCCGTTCCTGTCGGCGTAAGCCGCCCCACGACGCGGCAGGGGAGATCATAGAACGTCAGCATCCTGTCTGCAGGCACAGAGATACCGCTGCCGACGAGAATATCGCCATAGCCAACCGTACCGCCATCGCTCTCGCGGATCCACGGCTGGATGGTCTGATCCGAGGCGGGGTCAAAGCCGATCAGCTGCACCGCCACGGAGCAGCAGCCCGCATGTGCCGAGGCAAGAAAGAACTGCGGCGTCGCGTGCGCCACCCCCGCCATACTGCGCAGATCGGAGAGATAGTGCTCCTCCATATAGAACTGCGCAGGAACGCCCTGCACAAGGATCCCCTCCAGTGAGCCCGCGCCCTCTGCCGCCTTCGGCAGGACGACGACATCCGCACCGAGCCGCTGCTGGAACTGAATCAGGCCGCCCTGCAGACCGAGCAGCATCTCTGAGCCGCCGAAGATCACGAGGGCAAGCATCCCCGTCAGCACGGCGAGCGTCGCGGAGCGTGCCATATTCCTGCGGCAGGTGCGCAGGGCGAGCGTCACGGCAAATTTCATCCGTGCTCCTCCTTTCGATGCTGCCATAGATACACGGCAGAAAGAACGATATTCAGCACGGCAATCACCGTAACCGCAGGCTGCATAATCACGTGACAACGCATCGTCTCCATCATGCAGAGCGGAATGAGCCGCCCCGGCAGAACGATGATCAGGAAGGACACCGGAATCATCGCAAAGACCAGCCCCTCCTTCATCCCCGTACGCAGCGGCAGGAGGTGGAGCAGCGACATGACGAGCATAACGGCGGCAATCCCCAAAAGCGCCTCGCCCGCCCAGTGACAGGTCATCCACGTTCCATCCTCATGCGGTTCACACGGTGCAAAGATCGTCTGTATGCCGACGAAGAATATGGCATTCAGCACAATCTGCAGAAGCGGGCACACACCGATCCCCTTCTTTTGGCTGCTCATGATCATTCTCCTTATCTAGGGAAGCACTGTTATTTTATCTATCCTACCAGAGATGATAAAAAGTTTCAATAAAAAAAGGAACTGCCCCGCAGGGAAGTTCCTCAATCTTCAAATGGCAGGGGTAGCTGGACTCGAACCAACGCATGCGGGATTCAGAATCCCGTGCCTTACCAACTTGGCGATACCCCTATGTCGCGCTCTCAGCAACATAGCGAATTATAGCGGAAGATGAAACCATTGTCAAGAAATTTTTTTCTGCGCTTCTTCTGCCTCTTCCTTCTCCAGCGCGAGCACCGCCTGTACAAGAATCGCACACTCCAGACGCTTCTTTTGAATCGCGCAGCCGACCTCGTAGGGATGGCGAATGTCCCCATGAAAGAGATCGGCGTTGGCATGACAGCCGCCGCTGCAGTAGAACCGCGCCCAGCAGTCGCGGCAGAGCGGCTTGTTCAGCACATGCGAGTTGCGGAAGTACGTCGGCAGCTCCATGCTCTCAACGCCCGTAAAGACCGAGCCGAGGCGATAGCCCTCACGCCCCACGAACTGATGGCACGGGTAGAGATCGCCGTTCTCCGCGACAGCGTAGTACTCATGCCCCGCGCCGCAGCCCGCGAGGCGCTTTGCCACGCACGGCCCATGGTTGAGATCCATGTTGAAGTGGAAGAAGAAGAACCCCTTCCCCGCACGCACGCGGTCGAGATAGGTCTGCGTCAGGCGGTCATACTCCGCATAGATGCGCGGCAGATCCTCCTCCGTAAAGCCAAGCGGACTGTCCTTCAGCACGACCGGCTCCATCGAGAGGATGTCAAAGCCCGCCGCATTCATGGCGAGCACATCCTGCGTGAAGTCGAGATTCTCGCGTGTATACGTCCCGCGCAGGTAGTAGTCACTGCCGCCGCGCGCATCGACGAGTTTCTTAAAATTCCGCATGACCACATCGTACGTCCCATGTCCTCCCGCATCGGGACGCATCGCATCGTGCACCTCGCGCCGTCCATCCGCCGAGAGCACGACAGAGATATGATTTTCGTTCAGCCACGCGATATTCTTGTCGGAGAGCAGCATCCCGTTCGTCGTGAGCGTCAGTTTGAACTCCTTGCCCGTCTCCTGCTCACGCTGACGCACATACTCCGTCACCGCCTTCACCGTACTCAGATTCATCAGCGGCTCGCCGCCGAAGAAATCAATCTCACAGTGCTTGCGCGGGCCGCAGCCGTCAATGATAAAATCGACCGCCGCACGCCCCACCTCAGGCGACATCACCGCACGATGTCCGCCATAGCTGCCGCCGTCACCGAAGCAGTACTTACAGCGCAGATTGCAGTCCTGTGCCACCATCAGGCACAGGGATTTCACCAATCCGCGCGACTTGAAGGTCGGCGGTACGTCAATATCGGGGGCAAAGAGCGCCCCTGCCGCCATCAGCTCGTGCAGCTCGTCGAGTGCCTCGCGCAGATCCCCCTCAGGATAACGCCCCCTGAGACGTGCCACGACCGCCTCATCGTTCGTCCCGTCGAAGTCATCCATCATATCGTAAATCATCTCGTCGATCACGTGAACCGCACCGCTGTTCACATCGACGAGGATGTGCATACCGTTCTGCTTGAACTTATGCGTTCGGACTTTCATTTGTTCTCCTTTGTACTATAAGTCAAATGTTACCGATGTAAGGAAGCCGACGCCTTGCATCACTCCACGCAAACACCTCGTTCCGCAAGTGATCGTGTGCTCGTTCGCCTAAATACCGGCGCACTTCTTAAACGCGCTACGCTTGAACGAAAGAAGTACGCCGGGGGCGAGTCGCACACTTTACTCACTTGCTTCACTAGGGTTTGCTTTGGAGTGGCACAAGGCATGCGTCTCCATAACATTTGCCACAACACACATAGAAAAAGCCCCTCTCGCAAACGAGAAGGGCTGTGCCGATTTCCCCGTCTTACTTCGCGCAGGGCTGATTGCCCACCGTGCAGGAAGTCTTGCAGGCAGACTGGCAGGATGCCTGGCATTCGCCGCAGCCGCCCGTGTAGAGCGTGGACTGCATCGTCGGCTTGTTGACCGTCTTGATGTGCTTCATCCTTCATACCTCCTCAATCCATCGTTCTGAATTTATTCTATCGCATCATTCTTTATTATGCAAGCAGTTTTTACACGCCTGCCCATTCCGCATCCACGCGCTGAATATCCGCACCGAGCGCCACGAGCTTTGCCACGAGATCATCGTACCCGCGGTCGATGTGATGGATGTAGCCGACGCGCGTCTCATCCGGCGCCACGAGCCCCGCGAGCACCATCGCCGCACCCGCACGCAGATCTGTCGCCCGCACAGGTGCACCGCTAAGGAGAGCACCTCCCTCGACCGTCGCCGTCCGCCCGTCCACACGGATCCGTGCGCCCATGCGCACGAGCTCATCGACGTGCATAAAGCGGTTCTCGAACACCGTCTCCGTCACGACACTCGTCCCCTCGGCGATGGCGAGCATCGCCATGAACTGCGCCTGCATATCCGTCGGAAAGCCGGGATAGGGCATCGTCTTGAGATCAATCGCCTTCATTGGGCGGTCAGCAGAGACGCGCACCCCTGCAATATCCTCCTCGATCTGTGCGCCCGCTTCCTTCAGCTTCGCAATGACGGGCTTCAGATGCTCGCTGATCGCGTTCTCGATGAACACATCACCGCGCGTCATCGCCGCCGCGACCATGTACGTCCCCGCCTCGATGCGGTCGGGGATGATCGTATAGCCCGCCGCGCGCAGTTCCGGCACGCCGTCGATCTTGATGCGGTTCGTTCCCGCACCGCGGATGCGCGCCCCCATCACATTGAGATAGTTCGCGAGATCAACGATCTCCGGCTCGAGCGCAGGATTCTCAAGAATCGTGCGTCCCTCGGCGCAGGACGCCGCCATCATCACATTCTCCGTCGCCCCGACACTCGGGAAATCGAAGTAGATGCGCGCCCCCTTGAGCCCGTGCGGCGCACGCGCGTGAATCGCGCCCTGCGTGATCTCGATCTCTGCCCCGAGAGCCTCAAAGCCCTTGAGATGCAGATCGATCGGGCGCGTCCCAATGGCACAGCCGCCCGGCAGAGAGATCTCCGCATGACCCTCGCGCGCAAGCAAAGGCCCCATGATGAGGAATGACGCGCGCATCTTGCGAACGAGGTCATAGGGGGCTGAGACCGTCGCAATGTGCGACGCATCGATGACCAGACGATGCTCCGCCGCCGTGTAGTCTGCCGTCACGCCGAGGGCACGCAGCACCGCCGTAATCGTATAGACATCTTCGAGTGCAGGCACCTCATCCAGCACACTTTTTCCGTTTGTACCGAGTAATGCTGCCGCGATAATGGGCAGCACCGCATTCTTCGCCCCGCCGATCTTCACATGGCCGCGCAGGGGATGCCCTCCATGAATGATCAGTTGTTCCATTCGTCCTTATTCCTCAACCTTCAGCGTCGCGTGGATCACGTTCTCGATCACATACGGCGCATAGAATTTCTCACGTTCGTCCTTCTTCTTCGGATCGCCGAGCAACGTCACGCGCTTCGGCTCCTCGCGCTCTGCCGCGCGTGCCGACGCCTTTGCCGCAGCACGCATGCGCTTCTTCATTTCCTTTTCAGAGCCCGGTGCGGGTGCCGCCCCGGGCGCGATGATGATCTCATTATTCTGCCCCTGAGCGGCAAGACCGTCCAGCTTCTCCGCCGTCGTCTTGAACTTCTCCTCGTCGTCGGGGATCTCGAGCCCCGCCTGCGCGAGGAGTGCCAAGGGATTCACAGGGACGAAGCCGCCGCCGCGGATATCGAGGTTCAGCGTCCCCGCCGGCTGCGCTTTCGGCACACGATAGGGAATCGACAGCGTCTCCTCCGGTTTGCGATAGGGGCGGATCTTCGTCTTGAACGTCACCGTATCGCCCGGCTTTACCACCAGCTTGTCCGGTACCGCCGAGACCAGAACGGCCGTCTGACGACCGCCCGTGAGCTCCACATCCACATCGAGATCGAGAATATCGGACTCCTCCTGCGGATTCGTCACGATCATATTCATCGCCTGCAGCAGCTCCGTCACCGCGACCTGCCCGACATCTGCCGCGCTGTAGTACATATTGCGCCGCTCAAAAACCCCGCTGTCCACCGCATTCGTACGGATGGCAAAGCGGATGCGCGCCGTGCTGCTGCCGAGGGAATCCGATACGCGGTTCATCGCCGCATAGGCAATACTGCCCGAAAGCACGGGCAGGAAATCCTCATCGTAGGCAATCTGTGCGCCGAAGGTCTCCTCCGTGCCGAGCGCGTCGTCCTTCACGTGAATGCGAATCGGAACAGCGGTGGGGAACGTCCCGAGGATACCCGCAACGCCCGTCTCGCGATCCTGATTGATGCGCCCGATCACACTGCCGATGTTCGCGATCTTCACGCCGTTGCTCTGCCCTGCGATCGTCCCGACCACATCGGCGTCCGTCATGAAATAGTTCACGTTGCCCTTGTGCATAAAGGAGTGACCGAAGGCCAGCACCTTTTTGCCGTCCACCGCCGTCACCGTTCCCGTCGCGCCGATGCTGAAATCGCCGTAGACAATGGCGACCCCGACGGGCTGACCGCCCGCAAGAACGGCATCATAGCGCGTGGGAAGGGGCGTATTGGCACTGACCGTTCCCAGCGGAAGGAACGTACTGCCTGCGGGCATATTGTTCTCTAGATAGCGCAGCCCCGCCGAGCCAAACCCGCTCACAAAGAAGGCCGACTTCTCCTCGGCATCGTGCGCTTTCGCTTTCTTTGCTGCGGAAGATGACGCGACGGGCTCGGTCGACGATTTCTCACCTTTGTCCGCGCTCTGCACAGCATCAGCGGCCGTGTCATGCGTATCGTCCGCAGCCTTCTGTGTCTCTGCTTCCCCCGCATCATCTGCGGGCACTTCCTCTGACTTTTTCTCTCCGCGCAGGGCGGCGAGCGTATCACGCCACTCCGCCTCACGCTCGGCGCGTGTCATTTTCTCGACTTTTTTCTCGCGCTCGCGCAGTTCGTCCTTTTCCTTTGCCTTCTTGCGCTCCGCAACGGCGCGCACGACGTCCACCGTGTCGATACGCGTCTTATTCTTCGTATCGGGCATCGACCAGAGCGGAATCATGTCCTCGATCGGCGTGATGAAAAAGGTATAGGGGCTGAGATCCTTCAGCCCCGCTGCAAGTGCCCCCACGAGACGGCCGTCCACATAGATCGGACTGCCGCTCATCCCCTGCAGGACACCGCCGACGTGCTCGATGAAATTGCCGCTCGTCCGCGCCATAATCATCCGCTGAGAGCCCTTGCCGCCCTCCATCTGACCGACGATCTCCACAGGGAACGTGCGCACCTCGCCCGTCGTATCGAGCACGGTATACGCCGTTCCCTGCATCCCCTCCGTCACCTCATTGTACGGGAGAATCGGAGGCATCGCAAAGGACGGCGGTGCGTAGAATTGTACCGCCAGCGCAAAAAGAGATGCCGACGCCAGGCGCTTCCAGTTATATCGCAAAATGTCACCTCAAAATATAGTACCGTCATAGTATCTGCCCTATTGTAGCATACACAGAGATATTTCGCTAGTGTTTTCGCGTGCATCCACCGCAGGACTGCACGCAATAGAAAAGAGCCGCTGCACGAAGACCGAACAATCTTCGTGCAGCAGCCCTATATCATACATTTTATAGTTTGAAACGCTCCACCTCGTGCTGGAGGTCGGTCGCGATCTCCGCGAGCCCCTCGCTCGCCTTCGCGATGTCCTCAAGAGCATTCGTCTGTGTCTCCACCGACGCACTGCCCTCTTCGGTCGTCGCGGCATTCTCCTCGGCGAGTGCGGAGAGGTTCTGCACCACATCCGAGATGGATGCGTGCTTCTCACCCATCGTCTTTGCCGATGCGTTCAGCTTCTTGACCACGTCGTCCGTCTCCTCGACCGCCTCAGAAATACGGTCGAAGCACTCCTTCGTACTCTCCAGGCCTTTATGCGACTCCGAGGCGAGCTTCGTCGATACGTGCATCGTATCCACCGCCTGCTGGCTCTTCGTCTTCAGCTCGTGAATGATGCCGCGGATGTCGTCCGTAAAGCTCGAGCTCTGCTCGGCGAGCTTGCGAATCTCCTCCGCCACAACAGCGAACCCGCGTCCGGCCTCACCGGCACGTGCCGCCTCGATCGCGGCATTGAGCGCGAGGAGATTCGTCTGGTCGGCGATGCTCTGGATCATCGTACTGGACTCTTCAATCTTGTCCGCACCCTGGTTCGTCTCTTCGACGACCTTGGCGACTTCCTCGGTCGCCTTGAACATCTCCTCGGCGCGGCCGAGCAGATCACTTAGGATCTTCGAGCCCTCCGCCTTGCGGTCACTGATCTTCTGCGTCGTCTCATTGAGAACATTGACGATACGTTCTGTATCCTGCTCGATGCGCAGCACCTCATTCAGATGGTCGGCCGCCTTCTGCGTATCCTGCGCCTGGCTGGTCGCCCCATCGGCGATGTTCTGTATCGCCTTCGAGACCTCCTGCGAGGTGTGTGCCGTGGACTGTGCGGTCGCCGTCAGCTCCTCGCTCGTCGCCGCCACGGACTGCGAGGAGGAGTTGATCTTGCCCATCGTGGCGCGCAGCGTCTTGGCAAGTTCTGCAAGATCCTTGGATATACTGCCAACCTCATCCTCTCTGCTCATGTGCTCACGCACCCGAACATTTGCCGGATTGTCCGCACGCAGATCGAGGCGGGCAAAGTTCTGTACCACGCCTTGCAGGTCGCCCATCGGCGTGGAAATCCGACGGTTGACAAAGACAATCAGTCCCACGGTCAGCAGGACAATGCCAACGACAGCAATAGCAACGAGAATATAAATCATGTGGTACGCACCAGCGGTGAACTCGTCATAGCTCGTCGCTACGCACATTCCCCACTGCTCTGAAACGCCGTCAAACGAGATCGGCGCATAGACATAGAGTGTATCCTTGCCAGAGGAGGGAGAAACCTTTTCCTGCGCGAATGGGTTCTCCGCTGTCCCCTTCGCGACATCCTCCGCCTTCATCCCCATCAGTTCAAAGATATTCTTCATGACCAAGTCAGTGGACAGTCCATGGGCAACGATCGACCCGGACTGGGAAAAGAGCGCATAGAACTGATCCGCTGAGCTGATCCCCTGCAGATCTGACTGGAAGCCGCCCATATTGATGTCAAAGAGCAGTGTGCCGAGGAACTGACCGTTCACCATGATGGGCCGCGAAATCGCCGCCGCCATCATTTTCCTGCCATCGGACGATGTAAAAGTATAGGGATCGGTCAGCATCGTCTTATGCGACTTCTCCACATTCGTGTACCAGCCCGCCGTCTCATAGCCATTGAGCGGGATCACCCTGTCCGCCATGGCGTACGGGATGAGGCGCCCGGACGCATCCGAGTACGCTGTATTCGCCATCTCCGCATCCCTGCCGTCAAAGGCGTTCGGAGCAAAGCACGCCCCTGCACCGAGCAGCTCGGGACTTGCCGCCATCGTATCGCGCAGCACCTGCACGACCGCCTCACGGCTGCGTGTCTCCGGTGCCCCCTGCAGAATCTGCTGAATCCGTACTTCTGTGAGTGCCGACGCCTGGTACGCCTTTTCATAACGCGTTTGAACAGACGCGGCAATCTTCCCCAGTTCGTTAAAGCGCTCCGTCTTCTCCTCATTCTCAAGCGTATCATAGGTCATCTTTCCTACGATACCAAGGATAATCGCCATCACAATGACAATACTGACCACCACAATGCAGTTGATCTGAAAGCCGATCCCCCGCCCCTGTGCGCTGCGCTGCAGCTCCATCCCCGTTGACATAGCGTTCCCCTCTCTCCAAACATTTTCCTGTCATTTTCCCATATATAGTTTTAGTAAGTATAGCACAGGATATCACACACGCATAGAGTTTTCATAAATATTTTTAATTTGATCCCCCCTATTTTTATACTCAAGGGAGTCATAAAATAAACGGTCGCAGAAAGAAAACTCCTCCTGTGACCGTCCCTTGTATTACCGTTTAGAGTTTGAAACGCTCCACCTCACGCTGGAGGTCGGTCGCGATTCCCGCGAGCCCCTCACTCGCCTGTGCGATATCCTCAAGAGCATTCGACTGTGTCTCCACCGACGCACTGCCCTCTTCGGTCGTCGCGGCATTCTCCTCGGCGAGTGCGGAGAGGTTCTGCACCACATCCGAGATGGATGCGTGCTTCTCACCCATCGTCTTTGCCGATGCGTTCAGCTTCTTGACCACGTCGTCCGTCTCCTCGACCGCCTCAGAAATACGGTCGAAGCACTCCTTCGTACTCTCCAGGCCTTTATGCGACTCCGAGGCGAGCTTCGTCGATACGTGCATCGTATCCACCGCCTGCTGGCTCTTCGTCTTCAGCTCGTGAATGATGCCGCGGATGTCGTCCGTAAAGCTCGAGCTCTGCTCGGCGAGCTTGCGAATCTCCTCCGCCACAACAGCGAACCCGCGTCCGGCCTCACCGGCACGTGCCGCCTCGATCGCGGCATTGAGCGCGAGGAGATTCGTCTGGTCGGCGATGCTCTGGATCATCGTACTGGACTCTTCGATCTTGTCCGCACCCTTGTTCGTCTCTTCGACGACCTTGGCGACTTCCTCGGTCGCCTTGAACATATCCTCCGCACGCGCGAGCAGATCGCTTAGAATCTCCGATCCCTCTGCCTTGCGGTCACTGATCTTCTGCGTCGTCTCATTGAGAACATTGACGATGTGTGCTGTATCCTGCTCGATGCGCAGCACTTCACTGAGATGATCGGCTGCCTTCTGCGTATCCTCCGCCTGACTCGTCGCCCCCTCGGCGATGTTCTGGATCGCCTTCGAGACCTCCTCGGAGCTGTGCGCCGTCGTCTGCGTGGTCGCCGTCAACTCCTCACTCGTCGCCGCCACGGATTCCGAGGAGGCATTGATCTTGCCCATCGTTGCACGCAGATTGTTCGCGAGCTCGGCGAGATCCCCCGTCATCGCACCGATCTCATCCTCTCTGCCGAGATAGCCGCGTGCACGTACGTTGGCAGGATTGTCCGCGCGCAGATCGAGGCGGGCAAAGTTCTCCACCACGCCCTGCAGGTCACCCATCGGCGTCGAGATTCGCTTCGTGACGAAGGAGATCAGCACCGCCAGAAGCAGGAGAATACCGATGATGCCAACGGCGATAAGGATATAGATCATGTGGTGCGCCACAGCGGTGAACACATCATAGTTCGTCGCGGAGCCGATGCCCCACTGCGCCGTAACGCCGTCAAAGGAAATCGGTGCATACACATAAAGTGTTTCGTTGCCGGTACTGGAGGAGTTCTTGCGAATCGTGAAGGGATGCTCTGCCGTGCTTTTAAAGACATCCTCGCCCTTAATGCCCGACAGCTCATAGAGATTCTTCATCACCACGCTGTCATCCCGGCCTTGAGCGACAATGCCGCCCTTCTGCCCGAAGAGAACATAGTACTGATCGTCTGAACTGAGTTTTTTCAGATCGCCCTGGAATCCCCCCATGTCGATGTCGACGAGAATCGTGCCGAGGAACTTTCCGTTCTGGACGATCGGGTAGGACAGCGCCGCCGCCATATAGTGCTCCCCATCGGCCGTCGTAAAGGCGTAGGGATCGGTGAGCACAGGCTTCATCGTCTTCTCTGCCGCCGTATACCACTCCGCCGTCTCATAGCCAAAGAGCGGCTCGATGCGATCTGGCCAGACAAAGGGAAGCAGACGTCCACTCGCATCCGAGTACTCCGTATTCACCATCTCGGCGTCTCTGCCGTCGAAGGCATCCGGCGCAAAGCAGACACCGACGCCGAGGATGCCGGGTGTCGCCGCCACGGACTCCTTGAGCACCTTGACGACTGCATCGCGGCTGCGTGCCTCCGGTGGTGCCTGCAGAATGTCCTGAATGCGAACCTCGGTAATCGCAGCTGCCTGATACGCCTTGTCATAGCGCAGCTCAACTGCAGCCGAGATGCTTCTGAGTTCCTGAAAGCGCTCCGCCTTCGCACGCTCTTCGAGCGTTCCGAAGGTCATATAGCCGACAATCCCCAAGATGATCGCCATGACGACCACAACGCTGACAGCTACGATACAGTTGATCTGGAAGCCGATGCCCCGCCCTTTGGCGACGCTCCGTAACTCCGTTCCCGCTGGCATAAATACCCCCTCTTTCCTTAAGGAAGCACGGATAAATTCAGCCCCGCCATCTGACGGACTTCATTTTATCAGCGATTCCCTAAAACAAATGCGCACCGGTGTGGTGCGCATTTGTCTCAGATGATCCATCGTCAAGCAAAATCCCCCGGTAAGAAGCATCCATATTGCTTCTTTTGTCCTGCAAGTATACCACAGAGAATTTCATTCGGAAAGAGTTTTTACTATATTTTTTAATTTATCTGACCAATTCTTCATATAATTCTAGCGATATGAATCTTATTCACGGCGCAGTGCCGAGGACTCAGTCGCACCGAGCGTCTGCTCCAACTCCTCCAGCGTCTGTTGCTTGCTCTCACGCCCGAGAAGGAGCACCGTTCCCGAAATCACAGCAAAGACCGCCGCGAACATCATAAAGATGCCGCTCATGGGAAAGGCACTCGCAAGCATCACGCCGACGAGCATCGGTGCAATCATGCCGCCGATGCGGCCGAATCCGGCCGCCCAGCCGCTGCCAAGCGCACGCATCGCCGTCGGATACTGCTCGGGCGTATAGGTATAGATAACGCCCCATGCGCCGAGATTAAAGAAGCTCATCGCCGCGCCCCAGCCGAGGAGAGCGGAGACGTCGCCTGCATTGCCGAAGAAATAGCTGCACACGCCGCTGAGCAGGAGAAAGAGCCCGAGCGTATAACGGCGGCCGATCACATCCACGAGATATGCCGCTGCATAGTAGCCCGGCAGCTGCGCAAGTGTCATGATGAGGACGTACTCGAACGTCTTGACAATGGCAAACCCCTGCGCAAAGACCATCGAGGGCAGCCACATAAAGATGCCGTAGTAGCTGAACACAATGCCGAACCATGCGAGCCAGAGCATCACTGTGCGGCGGCGCATCCCCTTCGCCCAGAGCGCGGAAAATCCCGGTGTCTCCACCTGCTCTGCCTGCACACGGTGCGGGGCAAGCTGATCGAGGAAGGGACGCTCCGGCAGACGAAGTTGGCGCTCGATATCGCGCACAATCGCCTTTGCCTCATCCACACGCCCCTTGGCGAGGAGATAACGGATCGACTCGGGCATGTGCAGGCGCAGGAGGAATACATAGAGCGCGGGCAGTGCGCCAATAAAGAACGCCGCCTGCCAGCCAAAGACAGGAATGAGGAGATAGGCGATGCATGCCGCCGCAAGCCAGCCGAGCCCCCAGAAACTCTCAAGGAGCACAATGAAGCGGCCGCGCAGCCGTGCCGGCGCATACTCGCTCATCAGCGTCGCCGCAACGGGCAGCTCTCCGCCCAGACCGAAGCCGACGAGAAAACGGAACACGAGCAGCGACTCATAGTTCCACGCGACGGCACAGAGACCCGTCGAGATACTATAGAGGAGAACCGTGATCGTAAACACCTGCTTGCGGCCGATGCGGTCAGCAATCGTTCCCGCAAGCACCGCCCCAAGCGCCATGCCGATCAGCCCAATCGAGCCGATCCATCCCACCTGCGCCGGCGTGAGACTCCACTCGCGTGCCAGTACCGGCAGGACAAAGGCGATCAGCCCCGTATCCATCGCATCAAACAGCCAGCCAAGCCCGGTGACAACGAGCAGCTTGTACTGGAATCTGCCGAGCGGCAGATTTTCCAGACGATCCAGAATCATTGAACGTACCTCCCGAAGAAATCATGGACTTCTTTCATTGGATTGGAAAAGATAACTAGCACATATTATAGTCAAAGAATACTGACGATACAAGATTCTTTTATGATTTTTCCTTAGGGAAGCACTGATAAATTCGGCACAACCATCTTGACGCATCTTTTTCGCCCGCTTTTCGTTAGCAAATCCTCCACATAGCCCTCGCTATGCGTCCGGTTTGCTGCCTCAATCGGACAAAAAATCTACGCCAATCTGGCAGACCTCATTTTATCAGCGATTCCCTAGAATCTTCCTTTTTTTCACTCATAAAAACACCATAACCCGTTACGCCGAACCCAATGCCGACAAAAAGATAGGCGACCGTACTGTAAACGACATCCTTCTTGTTATTGGCAGAGATCGCCGCCGCTGCTTCCTGTGCATTCGAGGCTTCCCGTGCAAGTTCCAGGTTCTCAGCCATCGGATCGGGCGAGAGATGCAGCAGGAGCAAGCCAATGCCAAGCGACATTAAGCCGAACAGAATTACTGTGAGTTTCTTCTTCATCATATCCCTCCATATATAGCAAAAGGGACTCGTGAATCATCACGAATCCCTCTCTCTTGCGGCAACTACCTACTCTCCCACGTCGTCTCCAACGAAGTACCCTCGGCCTGT
>ERZ773267.873-NODE-873-length-18269-cov-6.308719_pt1 | contig 18269 bp, 17 predicted proteins | sample MGYA00511959_ERZ773267 | MGnify/ENA primary metagenome ERZ773267 (study PRJEB29015, sample SAMEA2738165) | human oral metagenome | biome: human oral; feature: human-associated habitat; material: saliva | place: China | collected 2240 ... | reverse complement strand
GTAGGTTGTGGAGAACGTGGAAATGAAATGACAGACGTTCTTATGGAATTTCCGGAAATAATAGATCCAAATACAGGCCAATCTCTGATGAAAAGAACTGTACTTATAGCAAATACTTCAAATATGCCGGTTGCAGCGAGGGAAGCAAGTATATATACAGGAATAACAATTGCAGAATACTTTAGGGATATGGGATATTCAGTAGCGATAATGGCAGATTCTACATCAAGATGGGCAGAAGCACTTCGTGAAATGTCAGGACGTCTGGAAGAAATGCCAGGGGATGAAGGATATCCGGCTTACCTTGGATCAAGAGCTGCTGACTTCTATGAAAGATCAGGAAAAGTAATATGTCTCGGAAAAGATGGAAGAGAAGGGGCACTGACAGTAATCGGAGCAGTATCACCTCCAGGAGGGGATATTTCTGAACCGGTATCACAGGCTACTCTTAGAATAGTTAAGGTATTCTGGGGACTGGATGCAAACCTTGCATACAGAAGACACTTCCCGGCTATTAACTGGCTGAACTCATACTCATTGTATCAGACAAAGGTAGATAGTTGGATGGATGTAAATGTAGGACCTGAATTCTCTCAAAATAGAAAAAGAGCAATGGCTCTGTTACAGGAAGAATCAAGCCTGCAGGAAATCGTAAGACTGGTAGGAAGAGATACACTTTCAGAAAAAGATCAGCTTAAACTGGAAGCTGCAAAGTCAATAAGGGAAGATTATCTGCAACAGAACGCCTTCATGGAATCAGATACATATACTTCACTTACGAAGCAGGATAAAATGCTTCAGCTAGTTCTTAAATTCTATGATGAAGGACAGAGAGGACTTGAATCAGGTGCATATTTGAAAGAAATTTCTGAAATGCCTGTAAGGGAAAAAATTGCAAGGGCAAAATATATGCCTGAAAGTGATTTAGATAAAATGAATGATATTTTAAATGAAATCGAAAATGAAGTAGATAACCTTATAAACAAAGGAGGTTCATTAGATGCTTAAGGAATACAGAACAGTCAGTGAAATAGTAGGTCCTTTGATGGTTGTTGAAGGTGTTGAAGGTGTAAAATACGAAGAACTTGTAGAAATAGAAATTCAGACAGGAGAACTTAGACGTGGAAGGGTTCTGGAAGTTAACGGAGACAAAGCGATGGTTCAGCTGTTTGAAAGTTCTGCAGGAATAAACTTGAAAAATTCAAAAGTAAGATTTTTAGGAAAACCTTTATCATTAGGTGTTTCTGAAGATATGATAGGAAGAATATTTGATGGATTGGGAAGACCAAAAGATAACGGTCCAAAAATAATACCTGAACAAAGTTTGGATATAAACGGAGTGGCAATAAACCCAGTTGCAAGGGATTACCCTTCAGAATTTATTCAAACTGGAGTATCAGCAATTGATGGACTTAATACACTTGTAAGAGGACAAAAACTGCCTATATTCTCAGGATCAGGACTTCCTCATGCTGAACTTGCGGCTCAGATAGCAAGACAGGCAAGAGTATTAAACTCAGAATCAAAATTTGCGGTAGTATTTGGAGCGATAGGGATAACATTTGAGGAAGCTCAATTCTTTATTGATGACTTTACAAAAACAGGTGCGATTGACAGGGCAGTATTATTTATGAACCTTGCCGATGACCCTGCGATAGAAAGAATAGCTACACCGAGAATGGCTCTTACATGTGCTGAATACTTGGCATTTGAAAAGGGAATGCACGTACTTGTTATACTGACAGACCTAACTAACTACTGTGAAGCTCTTCGTGAAGTGTCAGCAGCGAGAAAAGAAGTTCCTGGAAGACGTGGATACCCAGGATATCTGTATACTGACTTATCTACAATTTATGAAAGAGCAGGAAAAATAAAAGGTAGGGAAGGATCTATAACTCAGATTCCTATACTTACAATGCCTGAAGATGACAAGACACACCCAATTCCTGACTTGACAGGATATATAACTGAAGGACAGATTATACTTTCAAGGGATTTATATAAACAGAACTTGATGCCTCCTATAGATGTATTGCCTTCACTTTCGAGATTGAAGGATAAAGGGATAGGAAAAGGTAAAACAAGGGAAGACCATGCGGATACAATGAACCAGCTGTTTGCGGCCTACGCTACAGGAAAAGAAGCAAAAGAACTTGCAGTAATATTGGGAGAATCTGCTTTATCTGATACAGACAAGGCTTTCGTTAAATTTACTACAGCTTTTGAAGATCAGTATGTGGCACAAGGATTTGAAAAGAACAGAAGTATTGAGGAAACATTGAAATTAGGATGGGAATTATTAAAAATATTGCCAAGAACAGAGTTGAAGAGAATTAGGGATGAATATTTGGAAAAATATTTACCTGCAGGAGATGAATAGTTATGGCAAAGTTGAATGTAAATCCTACCCGTATGGAGCTTTCAAGGCTTAAAATAAGACTTAAGACAGCGGTAAGAGGACATAAATTACTGAAGGATAAACAGGACGAATTAATGCGTCAGTTTATTGATATGATAAAGAAAAATAAAAAATTACGTGAAAGAGTTGAAGGAATGTTACAAAATTCCTTCAAGGATTTCCTTTTGTCAAGAGGAGTAATGTCTGATGAAATGCTTGAAAACGCCATTGCCTATCCTAAAGAAAAAATAGGAGTGGAAGTTAAAAAGAAAAATATAATGAGCGTTAATGTACCTCAAATGACTTTTGTCAAGGAAAATGAGGGAAATCAGGGAATGATATATCCTTATGGATATGCACAGACATCTGCGGATTTGGATGATGCAATTGATGGACTGAGCAGTGTTATGGATAATTTGCTGGAACTAGCTGAAGTGGAAAAAGCTTGTCAGCTTATGGCAGATGAAGTTGAGAAAACTAGACGTCGTGTAAATGCATTGGAATACATGACAATACCACAGCTTAAGGAAACAATTAGATTTATTCAGATGAAACTTGATGAAAATGAACGTGGAAGCATAACAAGACTTATGAAGGTTAAGGACATGATGTCCAAAAAGGAAGCATAAAAAATATATGAAAAGTCATGGGACTTTCTTAAAAATAATAGTTTGTAATATATTGTTATAAAAGTAAATTTTCTGATATATTATAGGACGTTGTTTTTTGAGAAGTTTCATGATTTTTTGTTTTAATATATATTAAATAAAATATACTTGAAAATTAAAATAAAATAAGTTATAACGAAAAGGGAGGAAATTCTTATGTTTTATAAAATAAAAAATGTTAATCTTTTATCTGAATATACTTTGCTTATAGAATTTCAAAATAATGTAAAAAAAATATATGATGTAAAACCATTGATTGAGAAATATTCTTCTTTTAAGGATTTAATAAATATAAAGGGACTATTCAAGCAGGTTAAAATAGATAAAGGTGGGTATGGTATAAGTTGGAATGATAATATAGATTTATTATGTAATACTCTCTGGAATGAAGGAAGATTAATTTAAAATATTGAGATTTGATATAAAAGTATGCTTTAATAAAAACAAGGCATACTTTTATTATAGAGTCTTTTTTATCTAAAATTATGTCTTATAAATTTATTCTTCATTAAAATTTAATGGTTCTCCATTAATTGCTTTTATTTCTTTCAATTCTTCTGAAGAAAGATTTTCCAAAAAAATACAATATTCATTTGGATATCCACCAACAAACTCCATTTTGGGCATTTTAATTTGATTTGAATTTTTGATCCATAAACATAATTTGTTATTGCCCCAAAATCTTGTTAATGTTAAAATTTGACCTTTATATATAACATCTATATTTTTCAATATAATCACCTATAAATTTAAAGTTTAATGATTTATATTATATCACAAAATTCTTTTATCAAAAAGATGGAGTTGAAATTAAAAAGTATAAAATTTGAGCTTTTAACTCAAAAATATTACTTTTTGATAAAAAAAGATGTATAATGAAATAAATTGATTTTAGAAAGGAGAAAGAAGAATGTTATTACAATTTTATTTCTCAAATTACAGGTCATTTGAAGGTGAAGGAATTTTAGATATGAGGGCAAGTGGGAGCAATGAGTTATCTTCACATATAAGAAATAGCCTTAATGAAAAAATTTTACCTGTGACAGCTATTTATGGTGCAAATGCAAGTGGAAAATCTTCTGTATTTGAAGCTTTTCAATTTATGGCCTTCTGCGTCTTAGAATCTTTATCTTTTTCAGATGATAATAAAAAAATTCATATAAATTGAAAGTGGATTCTTTCAAATTTAGTGACAGTAGAGATAAACCAAGTGAATTTGAAATTAATTATATAGATAAAAAAGGTAAAAAAGAATTGTATTATAACTATGGATTTAAAATTGATAATTCAGGTATTCTGGAAGAATATTTAGCTTCAAATACAAAAACAGGAGTAAAAAGAAATGAGGAATATACTTATATTTTTAGAAGAGAAAGAAATCAGAAACTTTATTTAGATTCTTCAATAGAAAAGTTCAGAGAAAATTTAGTTAGTTTCATAAATTCTTTTGATGATTCTATTATCGATATAGAGGTAGAAAAAATTTCTGCTATTGATGAAAGTGATAGTGATAACTACAGAGTATTTACTGTACATAAATCTGATAAAGAAACTTCCATTGCAAGAATATCAATGAATGAAGAATCATCAGGAACTAAAAAGATGTTTTCACTATATCAAACTTTATTAGATGTTTTGGAAAAAGGAACAGTGTTTTTTGCTGATGAGTTGGATATTAAATTACATCCTTTACTTATGAGAAATATACTGTTGACATTTACAGATAAAGAAAAAAATCCTAATAATGCTCAGTTAATATTTACAACACATAATACAATCTATATGGATATGAATTTATTGCGTAGAGATGAAATATGGTTTGTTGAAAAAGATAATGGAGTATCAAATTTATATTCTTTAGATGATATTACAAATGAAAAAGGTGAAAAAGTAAGAAAAGATTCTAATTATGAAAAACATTATTTATTAGGAAACTATGGAGCTATTCCTAACTTAAAGAACTTATTAGGGAGGGAATAATATTGAAAAAAATTAATAAATTAACTCAAAAACGTAGTGAAAGAAAAAAAGTACTTTTAAAATCAGGTGCGTATTTAATTGTTACTGATGTAGAAAAAACTGAAAAATATTACTTTGAAGGAATAAAAAATCGCATTCCAGACAGTTTAAAAAATGATTTACAAATAAAAATATACTCTAATAAAGCTTTGTCAAAAATTATTGATTTTGCTGCTGAACAAAGAAATAAAGATGAAAGATTTAGAGATATATGGCTTGTATTTGATAGATATGAAGTTAAAAATTTTGATAAGCTGATAGAAGAGGCAAAAGAAAAGTAATAGATAAAAATACAAAAATAATGTAAAATTAAATGTGTCAAATAAAGTGATAATTATATAATTACATGAGGAGGAAAATATGAAAAGAAAAATTGATGTACTGGAAAATTCAGGTAAAATTATGAAGGCATTATCAAAGGGGATACTTCTTACAGTAAAGGGAGATGAAAAGGTAAATAGCATGGTTATAAGCTGGGGAGCTTTGGCAATAGAATGGAATAAGCCAATTTTTGTAACTTATGTAAGGGAAAATAGATACACAAAACCAATTTTAGATAAAACAATGGAATTTACGGTAAATATTCCTTTAGAAAAAATGGATCCTAAAATATTTTCAGTGTGTGGAATGAAAAGTGGGAGAAATATTGATAAAGTAAAGGAAGCAGAAATCACATTGGTGGAGCCTGAAGCTATTTCTGTACCGGCTATAAAGGAACTGCCAATTACATTGGAATGTAAGGTTCTGTATAAGAAAACACAGGAATTGAAGGATTTACCCGGAGAAATAGTGAATAGAAACTATCCTCAGGATATAGACGGATTTGCAGTTGGTGCAAATAGGGATCCGCATACTGCATATTATGGTGAAATAGTTGCGGCTTATATAATTGAGGAATAAAATATGATATAATAGAAGAACTGGAAAATAATAATAAATATTCATATGATATATTTGAATTTTAATATTGTAAAAGAATATGGATTTATATTATAAATAAAAATTATGGAGGACAAATAAATGGTAAAATTACTTGCAATTGATATGGATGGAACACTTTTAAGTGATAAAAAACATATTGCAGAAGAACAGAAAAGGGCAATTAAGGAAGCGATAAATGCTGGAGTTCATGTTGTTCTATGTACAGGGAGACCGTTGATAGGTGTTCTTCCTTTTTATGAAGAACTGGCACTGGAAGATAGAAAAGGATATGCAATTGTAAATAATGGTTGTGCTATCCATAATACAGAAGACTGGAGCATTGTAGATTATGAAATGCTGTCAAAGGAAGAACTGGAATATTTACACAGTTTCTCAGAGGAATTTGAAGGAGTAAACTTTACGTTATTTGATGATAACAATTATTTATGTATAGGAAAACCGAATAAGTACACAGAAAAGGATGGAGCATTTGTATTTACCAAAGTAAAAGAAGTTTCAATGGAAGAAATTTTAAATGGGGAATGTAGAATTTATAAGACAATGTATGTGGGTGAACCTTCACAAATAGATGAAATTCAGGAAAAATACGGAGAAAAGTTATGTGAGAAGTATAATGGAATAAGAAGCCAGGTGAGCATTTACGAAACAATGCCTCATAATGCTGATAAAAGTTTGGCAATAAAGAGACTGGCAGAAAGGCTGGGAATTGACAGGGAAGAAGTAATGGCAATGGGTGATGGAAATAATGACGTGAAAATGCTCAAATATGCAGGAGTAAGTGTGGCTATGGGAAATTCCACTGAAGATGCATTGAAGGCTGCAAAATTTGTTACAGATACAAATGAAAATGACGGAGTGGCAAAAGCCATTGATAAATATATACTTGGGAAATAAATTTAATAAGTATTTCTATAATTTACTTAATAGAAATACTGAAAATACTGGAATATTGTTAAAAATTGTCAGAAATGGCAATTTTTTTTTTGAAATGTACTTGACAAAAATCGATTACTAGTGTAAACTATTTATATAAATTACAATTGTAAACGATTTATAGAAGGGAATTTTTTAAATTTAATATGCTAGAAGATAGAAAAATCAGAATAGGAGGTAATATGGAGGAAAGCAGTAATTGTCACATAACAGGGGCAGAATGGGAAATAATGAGAGTAGTATGGGCCAATGAGGAAGTCACGAGTAAATTTGTTTCAGAAGTTCTGGGAGAAAAGATGAACTGGAAGCATGCAACTGTGAAAACATTGTTAAATAGGCTTTTAGAAAAAGAAGTTCTCAAAAAAAGGGAGAAAGGAAACAAATATATTTATTATACAGAGTATAATGAGCAGGAAATTGCAAAACAGTATGTTATGGAAACCTTTAACAGAATATGCAGGACAAAGGTTGGAAATATGATAACGGAACTTATAGAAAATAATGTACTCAGTTTTAAGGATCTTGAAAATATAAGCAAGGCAGTAGAAGAAAAAAGGAAGACAGCCGTGGAAAAAATTCCATGTGACTGTCTGCCGGGACAATGCAACTGTCCGGAGCATCAGCATGAAAAGAAAATAGGAAAATGCTGTTCAGAATAATAAATATTATAAATTAAGAAGACAAATAATGGAGGCGGAAAAATGAAAAATAGTACTTTTAATGTGACAGGTATGAGCTGTGCAGCCTGTGCCAGAACGGTGGAAAATGCCCTCAATAAAAATGAGGATATAAAAGCAAGTGTAAATATTGCTACTGAAAAAGTTAACATTGAATATGATGAAAATAAATATAATTTTGAAAAAATAAAGAATATAGTTGAAAATTCAGGATATGGATTAGTTGAAACATTAAGTGAAGAACAAAAAATGCAGATGTATGAAGATAAGATAAAAAGTCTTAGAAATAAACTTATTCTGGCTGCGGTATTTGCCATTCCGTTAATGTATATTTCAATGGGACATATGATGGGAATACATCTGCCGGATATTGTAAATCCTAAGAAAAATGCAGCTATTTATTCGATAGTGCAGCTATTACTTACAATACCTGTAGTTTATGCTGGAAAGGATTTTTTTATTCATGGATTTAAAAATCTTGTAAGAAAATCCCCAACTATGGATTCACTGATTGCTATGGGGGCTTCAGCGGCAATTGTTTACAGCTTATATGCCACATATATGACAATAACTGTAGATCCTGAATATCATATGAATCTGTATTTTGAGTCTGCAGGGACTATTATAACATTGATTTTGCTTGGGAAACTTCTGGAGGCAAGAACAAAAGGACAGACTTCTTCAGCAATAAAAAAACTGATAGGGTTGCAGCCAAAAAAGGCTAAAATTATTGAAAATGGTATTGAAAAGGAAGTTCTTATAGAAAATATAAAAGTGGGAGATATAATTGTAGTAAAACCTGGTGAAAAAATAGCTGTGGACGGTAAAATCGTCAATGGAAATACTTCAGTAGATGAGTCTATGATTACTGGAGAAAGCATTCCTGTAAGTAAAAATCCAGGTGATAAGGTTATCGGTGGAAGTATAAACAAAAATGGAAGTATACAGTTTGAAGCTACAGAAATAGGAAAAGATACTGTACTTTCACAAATAATAAAGCTAGTGGAGGAAGCACAAGGGTCAAAAGCGCCAATTTCAAGAATGGCAGATATTGTGGCAGGATATTTTGTACCAATTGTTATAGTAATTGCAACCGTTACTGGAATAATATGGTTTATAAGTGGTTCAGGCCTGACAGCGGCACTTACTTTCTTCATATCGGTTCTTGTAATAGCGTGTCCATGTGCGTTAGGGCTTGCAACTCCTACATCAATAATGGTAGGTACAGGAAAAGGTGCTGAAAACGGAATACTTATAAAAAGTGGAGAAGCTCTTGAAACTGCCCATAAGATAAAAACAGTTGTGCTGGATAAAACAGGAACAATAACAAAAGGAAAGCCTGTACTTACAGATTTGAAGGTGTATAATAATTTTAATGAAAATGAGATTTTACAGCTGGCTGCAAGTGCTGAAAATAATTCGGAACATCCTTTGGCTGAAGCAATTGTAAATGGTGCAAAAGAAAGAAATGTTGAATTTAAGCAATATGACAAGTTCAGGGCAATGCCTGGATATGGAATAAGAGCAACGATTGATGATAAGGAAATTCAGATAGGAAACCGTAAACTGATGGCTTCAAGAAAAATCAGTACAGAAGCTGCTGAAAAAGATTATGAAATATTGTCAAATGAGGGAAAAACTCCTATGTTCATATCTGTGAATAATGAACTTGCAGGATTGATAGCTGTGGCAGATGTAGTAAAGGAAACAAGTAAGGGAGCAATTGAAAGAATGCACAAGCTTGGCCTGAAGGTAATAATGCTGACAGGAGATAATGAAAAAACTGCAAAATATATAGCAAAGGAAGTAGGAATAGACAGTGTAATAGCTGAAATACTTCCATTCCAGAAATCTGAAGAAGTGAAAAAACTTCAGGAAGCAGGAGAATTTGTAGCCATGGTAGGTGACGGAATAAATGATTCGCCGGCACTGGCACAGGCAAATGTGGGAATTGCAATAGGAAGTGGAACAGATGTGGCAATAGAATCTGCAGATATAGTGCTTATAAGAAATGATTTAAACGATGTGGCAGGGGCAATAGCATTAAGTAAAGCAACAATTACCAACATTAAGGAAAATCTTTTCTGGGCATTTTTCTATAATGTAATAGGAATACCTTTTGCAGCCGGAATCTTTTATGCATTTTTCAATGGACCTAAACTTGACCCTATGATTGCCGCATTTGCAATGTCATTGAGTTCAGTATCGGTGCTTATGAATGCGTTAAGATTGAAATTTTTTAAAGTAAAGCATTAAAAAAAACAATACATAAAGGCTTTTAATTTAATAAAAAATATGATAGAATAGAAAAATGAAAATTTATAAAAGAAAATTTTCAAATTTATTATTATTTTAGGAGGAAATTCAGATGAAAAAAATTATGAGAGGTGTACTGTTATTCGGTATGTTAGGAGGCATGTTACTGTCATGCGGAAGTAAGAAAGAAGAGAATAATTCTCAAAATCAGGCTCAGACAAAGAGCGAAGAAAAGGTTTTTAAAATTGGAATAGGGCAGATTGTAGACCATCCGGCTTTAAATGATGCAAAACAGGGATTCAAGGACGCTTTAAATAAAGCAGGAGTTAAGGCAGAATTTGAAGAAACGGTGGCAAATGGTGAAATGGCAACTCAGACATTGCAAATGCAGCAGTTTTTGAAAAGTAAGAAGGATTTAGTTTATGCTATTACAACCCCAACATCACAGGCGGCAAAAAGTCAAATTACGGATATACCTGTAGTTATTGCTGCGGTTACTGATCCACAAGGTGCAGGACTTGTAGGAATTCCAAATATTACAGGAACAAGTGGAGCTGCTCCAACAAAAGAAAATCTTGAGATGATGAGAAAAGTATTTCCGGATGCGAAGAAAATTGGGATAATTTATAATTCATCTGAACAAAACTCGGTATCAGAAGTAAAGACTTTAAATGAACTGGCTAAAAATTATGGTTTTGAAGTTGTGGAAAAGGCTGTAACTAATGGGACAGAACTTGTATCAGCTGCAAATATTCTTGTGAAGGATATAGATTTGTATTATGCTATACAGGACAACACAGTATCTTCATATTTCCCAACATTGCTTGAAATAACTGATAAACATAAAATACCTGTATTCGCTACAAATAATGTTTATACAAATCGTGGAGGTCTTATTGCACAAGGGGCAACAGACTATGAAATAGGTTACAGGGCAGGAGAAATAGCTGCGGAGATTTTAAAGAATGGTAAAAAGCCGAGCGAAATTCCTATAGAAACAATAAAAAATTTGAAGATTGAAATAAATAGAAAAAATATGGAAATGCTTGGGATAAAAATACCTGAGGATGTGTTGAAAGAGGCAACCTATACAGAAGATAAAAAATAGAAAACTGTGAAAAAGCAAAAAAACTATATTTTATTCGTTTACTAAAATTTCACTGATATAGACCGTTATCTATAAAGAAATATTTGTTTTAAAAATGAAAAACATAAATTATAAATAATATAACAAAACTATATTTACTCGTTTATTAAAATTTCACTGATATAAAACAGTCATTCATTAAGAAAAAGTCAAAAAAGTTGACTTTTTCTAAATTCATTTCCTGCTTTATATTGTGAAGTTTTAAATAACTCGAAAAATATAGTTTTTTTAGTTTTCAAATTTTCTTTTTGAGACAATTTTTTAGATTTCTAGTGAAGAATCGTATATTTGTTTAACTTTACTCTTTATTTTGTTATTTAATTCTTCCTGCAGGTTTTCCATTATTTTCTGTTTTCCTATAAGGGAACCGTTTCTAGTATTTCTATATTCTGAAGGAACATTTCCTGTGTATGTAATTTCTTCAATGGAATTTTTGTAGGTAACTGTGTCTTTATAATTTTTTCCAATTGCTCCTCTTGTGGAAATATAAAATTCTATTTCGCCATATTCTTCAGATTTAACAGCATTTTTAGTGAAATATATTGTTTCGTAGATGAATTCTCCTTTTTCATTAACTCTATTTGTATTTACTGTTTTAGATAAATTTTCTATTTTAACCGGATAATTTACAATATTATACTTTGGATTTTCCCTGTATTCAATGACAATATCAGGTTGACCGCTAAAATTCTGTGTACCTATGTCCTTCATATAGAAATTCACAATACGGTTAAATTCAGATGAATTACTTACTACGCTGTATCTTACTTTCCCCATGCTGTTGTATTTATTTATCAGTTCATCAGTATTTTTATATCCTGGAACAAAACTTTGAGCCTTTTTGAAATATGACACAGCCTGCCTGTAATCTTTTCTTTTGATATTACTTCCTCTGTTGATTATTTGGGCTCCAAGATTGTAGTTAGTTTCAGCATCTTTTAAATCTGCATTTCTCTTACTGTTATCACGATTTTCCCTATACATCTCCATATAATCTGCATTTAATTCAAAAGCACTGTTATAAGATTTTTCTGCAATTCTGTACGCTCCGTCTTTTTCAGCCTGTATAGCAAGTTTTATGTAGTTATCTGCTTTCGTATTGGTAGTTGTTTTTCTAATTTCATAATAATATTTTGAATTTTCAGGATAAAATTTATAGTCAAGCATATCAAGAATCATATATGCATTTTCATAATTTGCCGCTTTCATTTCTTCATTAAATCTACTAAGAACAGCATTCTGATATCTGTTGTGAAATTCGTCAACATTGTCAGTATATTTTGAATATGAGCTTACTGCAGTATCAAAAAATTTCTTTACTGAAGCATAGTGTGAGTAACGTAGTTTTCTTTCGGCAGTTTTAAAATAAAGTTCAGATAACGTTTCATATGCTTCCTTTTCAATTCTTACATAGTTTTCCCTGCTGAAGCCGTAAGTCTGTTTCTGGTGAGCAAAATTTGCATCATTAATAAGACTTTCAAGATATTTCTTATTTAGGAATGTTTCTTCCCTGTTTTCAGAAAGTTCATAATCAAAGACTCTAGTAATACTAGATTTTGCATTATTAACAAAATATTCAGGATTATTTTTTCCCGTAAAGTCAGTAAAATTTTGTGCATAGCTTCTTGTATCAAGAAGAGTATAGATTTTAAATAATTTTAAGTTAGCTTCAATTTTTTCAGTATCTGTACCATTTTCAGTAAGATTTTTGTAATGAGTTATTATATTTGAAAATTTTTCTGAAATCATTTCTTTATCTTTAGGTTTGATTGACTCCAGTTTTTTATTGTGGGAATCAAAGTAGTCTAATGTGATTTCAATACTTTTTATATAGTTTCCTTTCTTATACTCTGTTTCAGCCTTCTCCAAAGCGCACGAAACAGCAAAAATAGCCAAAAGACAAAGCAAAATAGCCTTTTTCAAGTAATTTAACATAACATCATATCCTTTCAATCTGATAAATTTTTATTTATAGAAGTTTTTAAATGAAAAATTTGAGATATATCTGAGTGAGATTATTATATACGAAAAAAGTTAAAGAAAAATGAGAAAATAAATGGGAAGTAGGAAAAAAAATTTTATTTTGAGAAAAAAACGTGATATAATAAGTAATAAAAATTAGAATTAAGGAGGAAGTATAGAAAAATAAAAGAAATTGTTTCAAAGTGAATTTTTTCAGATAAAAGTAATTTTTAAATTAGATGATATTTAGAAATATGAAATTTAAGCAGTTTCAAAATATTTTATATATGTAAGAAAATGAGTAATAAAATAAAAAATATAGCAATTATAGCCCATGTCGACCATGGGAAAACAACTCTGGTGGATGCCCTTCTGAAACAGTCAGGAACATTTGCCGCACATGAAAAAGTGGAAGAAAGAATTATGGATAGTGATGATCTGGAAAAGGAAAGAGGAATAACTATCTTTTCAAAAAATGCATCCCTGCATTATGAAGGTTATAAAATAAACGTAGTTGATACTCCGGGGCATGCAGATTTTGGTGGGGAAGTACAGAGAATACTGAAAATGGTGGATTCTGTATTATTACTTGTAGATGCCTTTGAAGGAGTAATGCCTCAGACTAAATATGTACTGAAACAGGCATTGGAACATGGATTGAAGCCAATCGTAGTAATAAACAAGATAGATAGACCTAATTCTGATCCTGACGGTGTTGTTGATACTGTATTTGATTTGTTTGTAGATTTAGGGGCAAATGATATTCAGCTGGATTTCCCTGTGGTATATGCTTCAGCTAAAAACGGTTTTGCAAAAATCAATATTGAAGATGAAGACAAGGACATGAAACCTCTATTTGACATGATTCTTAAACATGTGGAAGATCCTGAAGGGGATATAAATGAAACATTGCAGATGCTTGTAACTAATACTGAATATGATGAATATGTAGGAAAATTAGGTACAGGGAGAATCTACAATGGAAAGCTTACTAGAAACCAGGAAATCACCCTTATAAAAAGAAATGGAGACCTTGTAAATGGAAAAGTTTCCAGAATATACGGTTATGAAGGGCTGAAAAAGGTTGAAATGGAAGAAGCTTTCGCTGGAGATATTATTACTATTGCCGGAATAGATAAAATTGATATAGGGGAAACAGTTACAGATAAGGAAAATCCAAAGGCATTGCCACTTATTGATATTGATGAGCCTACTCTTGCAATGACATTTATGGTAAATGATTCACCATTTGCAGGGAAGGACGGAAAATATGTTACTTCGAGAAATCTTCTTGAAAGACTAACAAAGGAAGTAAATCATAACGTAAGTATGAGACTGGAAATGACTGATTCTCCGGATGCATTTATTGTAAAAGGAAGAGGAGAACTTCAATTATCAATATTACTTGAAAATATGAGAAGGGAAGGGTATGAAGTAGCAGTATCTAAGCCTGAAGTTATTTACAAGGAAGAAAATGGAATGAAAATGGAGCCGGTGGAACTTGCCATAATTGATGTTGCCGATGAGTTTGTAGGAGTTGTTATAGAAAAGCTTGGCCTTAGAAAAGGTGAAATGGTAAATATGGTTCAGGGAAGTGACGGATATACAAGACTTGAATTTAAAGTACCTTCAAGAGGTCTGATTGGATTCAGTAATGAATTCCTTACAGAAACTAGAGGTACAGGAATATTAAACCACTCATTCTTTGAGTATGAGCCATATAAGGGAGATGTTACAGGAAGAAGAAGAGGAGTGCTTATTGCAATGGAGGCAGGTACAAGTATCGGATATTCACTGAATAACCTTCAGCCGAGAGGAATCCTGTTTATCGAGCCTGGAGTGGAAGTATATGAAGGAATGATTGTTGGGGAACATTCAAGGGAAAATGATCTTGTGGTAAATGTATGTAAAGGTAAAAAACTTACAAATATGCGTGCCGCAGGAAGTGATGATGCACTTAAACTTGCACCACCGAAGGTATTTACGCTGGAACTTGCACTGGAATATATAGAAGATGATGAACTTGTGGAAATAACGCCTAATAACATAAGATTAAGAAAGAAATATCTGAATGCTAATGAAAGAAAGAAATTTGAAAATTCAAAAAACTAACATGAATTGTTTCTGGAGATTCATTGTTTCACATTATAAATAGTTCATGTTAAACATATGAATGGAGTGAAATCTATGGAAGGTGAAAAATTAGAAGAGCTGGAAAGAGCATTGAGAAGTCAACTGTCTGAGGAGAAGCTGAAGTTTATTGATAAATATAGGCTGCAGCTTAACTCCAGAAGACGTTGGGTATGTAAAAAGAACCAGACTCCCGAACGTGTATATTTTTCCCATAAGTTTGCTATGGATAATGGCATACTGGAATTTCTGTTCAGGAAGTATCAGTTCTGTTTTGCAAAATTGAAGTATTTCAGAAAGAATCTGGATAAGTTTTCCTTCTGCAAATATCATCCCCAGAAGGGATTTTATGACACTGAATTGTGGGATGCAGAGTTTTTCTGTCATAAACAGTCAGGAACAATGATTGATTTCAGATATCTGCAGCAGATAAGACAGGTTGAAGTTTTTCAGGGATTTATAAAATGGCTGGAAGAACTTCCTGAAGTTGAGGAGAAGTGAGGGAACAGTTTAGTTGATAGGTTATCAATGGGACTGGGAAAAGAACATTTCAAAAGATATAAAAAAATGATATTCACTTATTTTACAAAATTTTACTTATTTAAAATATTCATTCATTAAGAAAAAATCATAAACTCGCCTAAAGGCTCAGACAATGATTTTTTCTATAATTCATTTTTATTTTAAATTGTAAAATTTTTGAATAAATTCGTTAATATCATTTTTATTTTGAAATGTTCTTTTTTTGTTGTGAAAAAGTTGAAAAAGGACATGTGGTGTCCTATCAAATATGTATAATAGTAATATAGAAAAATAATTTTTAAAAAATAGAAAAGATATAGATAAATAGTATATAAAAAGAGTTTTTTAAATAATTTAAAAAATATTTGAGAAAAAAATCTTTAAAACATTGATTTTTTGAAAATATCGTGTTATAAATTAGAGTATACCAAGAATTCTATTTGTCGCATATAAGAAAAAGGAGCATATTATGGACGAGACTCAAATCGAAAAAAGAAAAAAGCAAGGTGTCAGATTACTGTTATTAAGAGAAGATCTGGAAAAAGGAAAAAACATAAATAAAGAAGAAATAAAAGCAAAATTTGATATAGATGACAAGACATTTCAACGGGACATAGACTTTTTAAGGGCATTTTATACTGAAAATATAAATCCTGAAATAGAAATAAAATATGATAAGAAAAAGAAGGGATACATTTTAAAAAATAATAAAGATAGATTCAGAAATGAGGAAATACTTGCAATAAGTAAGATTCTTCTTGAAAGTCGTGCATTCTGTAAGGAGGAATTGAATGAACTTTTAAGGAAACTGTGTCTTCTGTCAGAAGAAGATGATATGAAGCAAGTAGATGGAATGATAAAAAACGAGAAATTTAATTATGTCCCATTAAAACATGGGAAAAAGCTGCTTAATATAATATGGGAACTATCAAGATATATAACAAGGCAGGAAATAATATCCATAAGTTATACTACGAAAGAAGGAAAATCAAGAGTTCATCGTATAAAGCCAGTATCGATAATGTTTTCAGAATATTATTTTTACATAGTGAGTTTTATGGCTGATAAATTTGTAGAGGATGGGCCGACTATTTTCAGAATAGACAGGATAAAAAAATTGAAGGGAACAGGAGAAAATTTTGAGGTGCCATATTTGGAAAGATTTGAAGATGGGGAATTTAGAAAAAGGGTGCAGTTTATGCTTTCAGGAAAATTGCGTACTGTAAAGTTTGAATATACGGGAATACTGGAAGTGGTACAGGACAGACTGCCAACAGCAGAGGTTGTTGAAGAAATTAAACTGGATGACGGCATAAAAAAATATGTGATAACAGCAGAGGTATATGGAAAAGGTATAGATATGTGGCTGAAAAGCCAGGGGGACAAGGTAAAGGTTGTTGGGGAGAAGGAAAGTAGTACATTCATCACATGACAGAAAAAAATAGAGTATAGGAAAATATGAAGTGAAAGTGTTGTAATTGCTAGAAATTGATGAATATTCTTTGGAAGCAGAGGGACAAAGTGCATGGACTGTTATTGTAAAAAAGTTGCAAAAAACAATAATCAAAAAACTTTTTCAATAAAATTTTGTGATTTCTCAGAAAATAAATTCATTTTTATCAGAAATTTTTGAAAAAATACTTGATAAATTAGAAAAATGTGATAAAATAAATTAGTAAATCCGTTTAAAGTTCTTACCACCAGTATGTATAAAAAAAATTGTAAAAAACTTACTTAAAATCAGTAAAAACAATACTTAGGAGTTACGGAAAATGGTAAAAAATAAGCAAAAAATCACTAAAAAAATCGAAAAAAAGATGATTTTAATGTCTGAAAAAAACTCTGTAGCAATAATAAATAGAAGGTTTTCTCGACAGAACGGATAAGAATAGGTAATCCAGTAAAATAAGGATTGAAACATATTAAGTGCTAGATGTATTCCAGGACACCATCCTTATAAGAATAGGTAATCCAGTAAAATAAGGATTGAAACTAAGTCTATTTCTGAAAGTTCCTGTGCCAACTTATCTAATAAGAATAGGTAATCCAGTAAAATAAGGATTGAAACGTTTCCTAGATAAATTATTCCAATTCCTAAAAATCTATAAGAATAGGTAATCCAGTAAAATAAGGATTGAAACCTCTGTCATTTACTCTACAAACTACAACTTTACCATTATAAGAATAGGTAATCCAGTAAAATAAGGATTGAAACTTATTTCCTGCAATGATTATCGGACTTATTTCTACAAATAAGAATAGGTAATCCAGTAAAATAAGGATTGAAACTCAATATTTTGTGGCTTTGGTTCTTCTAACAATCCGCATAAGAATAGGTAATCCAGTAAAATAAGGATTGAAACAATTTCTTCAGGCTCAAAAGAGTTAACTCTTTCAAGTATAAGAATAGGTAATCCAGTAAAATAAGGATTGAAACAACTGGAGGGATAGAGGAAATTGTAAATCACTTTTTATAAGAATAGGTAATCCAGTAAAATAAGGATTGAAACCCAATATGTTTGGAGCTACCGGTTTAACTGATGCATAATAAGAATAGGTAATCCAGTAAAATAAGGATTGAAACTTTTTGTGAAAAAATAAAAATATTTTATAAA
>ERZ773267.871-NODE-871-length-18279-cov-4.136853_pt1 | contig 18279 bp, 17 predicted proteins | sample MGYA00511959_ERZ773267 | MGnify/ENA primary metagenome ERZ773267 (study PRJEB29015, sample SAMEA2738165) | human oral metagenome | biome: human oral; feature: human-associated habitat; material: saliva | place: China | collected 2240 ... | reverse complement strand
CTTACAATCAAGGCTTTTCATTATTGATTCATACCAAGCTTTCTAGGCTTTTACGAGCAAAGATACACACTCAGCGGTTCGCTGTTGCCGTATCGTTTCGTCGTAAACTCCTTACTTTACTACAGCTATCCCATGGGCGGAACATCTCCTTCTACTTCGCTGATGCCTCAGTTCGAACATGCAGTGATACCGTCTCAATGTGTGGTGCTAGTAAACTTATATATTATAGAGTGAAAGTGTTAAAAACAATATATAAATAACACTTTAGAACAAAAGTATATACTGCCTTGTATTAAAGACCTTTTTAAAATAAATGTGTAAAATGATTTATTAATAGATTAGTTAATCATTTACTTCAATCACGCTACGCTTTGTAAAAACTTTAATAACAAAGTTACCAGTAGTACATTTTCTTATTTAGATATTGTTCTCTTTGTTCTCTAGAATTTTCAGTATTAAAAACAGTTTCAACTATTGTTTTAGCTTTCACATGTACTAGAAGTTTAATCTGATGATACTCATATGAAAATGGGACTATCTTGATAATATATATTTTCTAAACTATTCAATTAATCAATTAAACACTACTGCTACCTTTTAATGTTTCAATTACTTCATTAAGTGGGCTTCCCTTTAAATATGCACAATAAACTTCAGCTACATTCAACTTAATAATATAAATAGGACTCAATTTCAAAGGGTTACCTGTAAAAATCTCCATGGTTACTGAACCAAAGTCGAGATCTGTTTCTGACTCAGTTGGCATCACAAAGAAATTTTTCACAACTAAATCTTTTTCTTGAGTAGAAACCAAATCTTTATAAGCTAATTGATACAAGAATTGCTTCGTGACATCCCCAATTCCTGGATTATTGTACAGTCCCTTTTCTTCAACTTTTAAGAGATAATATTTGGCATCGAAAATCATAAATAATGAATCTTGTATAGATATTGTATCAGGTTCAAGAGTTTTAGAACTATACTGAGTTATTCCTTTAGATGTCCATTTTGGTTTTTCTAGATACTCTTTCAAAGACTGTGTGCTATTACCCAGTCCAAGCGACTTGAGTGAATGATTAAGATGGTTTTCAAAAGCCACTGCACAAGCTTTCTCCCAAACTACATGGAATGAGTTCGTTCCAAAGAAACTGATATCGCTTTTTTCTGATGATGTATCATTCTTATCAACATAGATATAAAGAGCTTTCAGTAACAATTGGTTTCTAGTATTAAACTCTACTGAAAGTTGCTGCTCAATTCGATAAAGAATATAGTCCTTTTCAGCTAAATCATCCAGCTCCTCCTCTGTCAAAAGAAGTTCTGGTAAGCCTAACAAATCATTCAAATTAGCATCTTGTAAAGTCTTAGTTGTTTGAGTCAAAATAATTTCATGAAGTTGTTTGATAAAGTGTGTCTCATCATCAATCTTCCGTTGAGTAACCAATTCTGGATAATAAGGTCGATTATTCGAAATAATGGTAAAAGTGTCATTAACAGTTTTATCCCAGTTAATATCCCCATAGCCGTTGATTTCTAGAATTGAATCCTCAACATTATACAAACCATACTCAAAATAATCACTCAAGAGATACATAATTAGAGCTAGTTCATTGAATGAGCTTCCTGAATCATACTCTGAATAAATCAATATTTCTTGTTCCTTCTGATCAGCTTTCTCAATGACTTGGATAACCTCTTTGAGCTTGATATCGAGATCTTCTTCTTTATCTATATACTTAGGATAACATTTAAGAACGAAATTTTGAATCATCACAAGCCCGACATAAGTAAAGACATAGAGTGACTCACTCCCACCCGAAGAAAGTTCCTCCAGTTCAGCATCTTCTTCAAACAAGTCTGATAGTTCCTGTTGTTCCTTAGTATTTTTTACAGTTTTTAAGATACCAAAGGATTTCAAGCGTTGGAGTAATTTTTGAAGCGGCTCTTTATCTAAATCAAATCTAAATTGAAGTTCATGAAAGGTATATCTCTTTTGTTCACGAATAAACACTGATTTCATATAGTCTATTCCTTATCGTTTGAAGCAAACAATTCATATTTTTTAGAGACTTCATAATCGAAAATTTGTAACCCATTCTGTTCAAACTCTTTGCAGATAACTGAGTATCTGTTGGAATTCTCTACTCCCTGGAAAAAATCTTTTCTCTTCGGCTTAGCTGCATCATCAAAGAGATACATCAAAACCTTGTTCTTAAAGACATCAAGGAACTTGTCATTTAGGATAGGATCATAAGATTTTTTACCTGACTCGGCTGGATTGCTATTATTTGACTTAATCTCAATCTTATATGAATCGAGTTTAATGAAGAATGGCCCCATCAACTTATCTTCGTTGATTTTGTAGTCTTTAGATAAAACTTCATTGAGAGCCTTACGAAGTGCATTCCACTCATATGTTTGACCTGCAACATTAAATTTATATCCTTCAATCTCAGATTCTCCGCTATCCAGATCTAGATACTCAAAATCCCAGCGTCTCTTAAAAGCAGTATCCATAGGGAAAACGCCTTGGTCAGCACTATTCATTGTAGCCCAGATATATAGGTTGTCTGGCAGAGTCAATGTAGCAACTTGATCTTCTGAAACTTTCAGTTCGTTTGCAAGATACTGTCTCAAATCCTTAGAAGTACGGATTGGATACTCACTGACACCATTTTTTCGGTCCAATAATTGGAAAATGTCGCCAAAGACTGCTGCAACCTTAGCTCGGTTAATCTCCTCGATTAGTAAAAGATAAGGTTTAGGATTATCTGTTTGAGCACTCTTAAGTGCTTTTACATAAGAACGTATGAATGGCCCAGGGACATATTGATAAGATATTTCTTGTTTCCCATCCTTATTTATAATAGGAACTGGTTTATAAGTGCCAACAAACTGAGAAAAGACATAATCTGGATGGAATGTTACCCTCTCATAATCTTTTTCAGGATTTTCAAGCAGTTCAACCATCTCTTTACTTAACTTATGACTCTTACCAGTACCAGGTGCACCAAAAAGAATGCGGTTCAGTGACTTATCTGAATACACTGGTTCAGTTTCATATTTAAGCGAAGTTAAAACAGAAGTTGTTTCTTCAATTTCAGCTGTAGTAGGAACTTTTTTGGTTGCTACTTCGAAATACTTATCTAACCTGTTTCTATAGCTAGTAAGTAAAGAAACATCTGAAGCCGAAGTTAAAATACCTTTTTTACTCTGTAAATACTGGTTGAGTCCTTCATTAATTATTGAACCAAGAACTCTTAATGAACCTTTAGCTTCTACGTCACTTGTGATATCTACTTCTGTCTCTCCATAGGCTAACAAATCATAGATTGCCATGTTATTGAAGTAAACATCATCTCCGTTATTCACTAATTTATAAATTGCTTTTTCGGATATCAGAGTTAAGAACTTAATTAATTTTTCTTCAGTATCACTCGAGACAGAAACTTCATATCCTAACCAATTCAAAAGAACTTTATTAAGGGATGACAAATCATCAGCAAAAATTAGTGTAAGATAATCAAAATTTGAAGTGAACGAAATTTTCTTTTCAAATCGACTCCCGCCTGTTCGTTCTACACTAAAAGATTTTGATGAATCAACAAAAGTAAATCTTGCTAGTTCATAACATAATTCAAAAGTGACAATCAATGCTTCAATCTGAGAAGACAGTAAAGGATTGGAGTTTAGAGTATCACTGAAGCCTGAACTATCAACGCCTTCAGTTCTAAATATATCTTTTACTTGACTAAATACTTTACTATAAACCGTAGTTTTTAAAGTAATCCCTTTCCCATTTGCATTGGAACAATACTCGATCTCATACTTGTTGTCTGATGCCTCCCATAGTAATATTAAAAGAGCCACCGCAGACTTAACTTTAGGCATCGAAGATTTAATACCTAATTTTAAATCAATTGGTTCATATTGTTTCAGATTACCCACCTTAACCATTTTCAATCTCCATATCTTTTTTAATTAATTCTGCAATTGCATTTGCTAATTTTGGAGGAACTGCATTCCCCACCTGTTTCATTTGTGATGTCTTAGTACCATGAAAAATAAAATCATCTGGAAAAGACTGCAATCTTGCGGCTTCACGCACAGTGATAGCTCTATGCAAAAATGGATGTGTAAACTTCCCTGAGGAAGGGGTATCAAAACGAGTAGTAATCGTAACTGACTGTTCTGATTTAACCATACGTTCCCAAGTCCCACTATAAATAGATTTAGTCAGATGCTCTTTTGGTAAAGCCTCTTTACCTGAATTTTCAGGTATCATTCTCAGACGCTCCAAAGCGATTTTAGAGTGATTTGTCGCTTTATGGTTATAAAGTCTAGATGACTTGGAACGCATTTCTTCTTGATATTTAGTTAGAGCATCTGATATATAAATCTGTTCTTCATCTCCTTCACCAGAATTTAAAAATGCTAAATCACTAATTGCATCCCAAATAGTAACGGTATCAACTTGTTTCAGCTTGAAATCTACTGCATTATCACCTTTTTTACCGATAATAATAGCTCTCCTGCGTTTCTGTGGTACTCCAAGCGTACTAGCATCTACAATATCCATGGAAAGACAGTAACCTAAATTCTCAAATAGTTCAACTAACTCTTTTTTGAAATAGCCTTTTTCTGCAGTCAGGAGATTAGGAACATTTTCCATAACAAAGTAGTCAGGAGATACCAACTCCACAACCTTTACAAAATACTTAAATAAGAAATTACGTTCATCATTAATCGTTTTTCTACTTCCTTTCTGGGAGTATCCTTGACAAGGTGGACCACCAATGATAACTTTAATTTTTCCTTTTAATAATCCAAACTCTCTTTCTAGATCGAGCGAGGTTATATCTCCTACAATCATATTAGTGGTAGGGTGATTCTTTTTATAAGCTTCAGCAATACTTTCGTCAAACTCGTTTGCAACTAGCGTATTAAAACCAGCTTGCTCAAAACCAAGTGACATACCACCTACACCAGCAAAAAGATCCAGCACATTGTTATTCATTATCCAAATCCTCTATTCTTTGAGTAGCAATATTAAAATATCCCTCTTCAAGCTCAATACCAATAAAATCTCTTCCCAAGCTTTTCGATACCACTCCAGTTGTACCGCTTCCCATAAATGGGTCAATAATTAAGTCACCTTTATTTGATAACAGCTCAACAAAATGACTAATGAGTTGAACAGGTTTTTGAGTAGGGTGTTTCCCGAAGGATTTTTCATTCTTTGTAACGAGAGAAGTTTCAATAAAATCATGATACAACTTACCTTCATTATTGAAAGTACCAGTTCTAGTTTTATAAGTGAAATAGAGCCAAGCCTCTGTGGAGTTCACAAAATGAAGATTCATATTTCTTGGCATTGGGTTAGTCTTATGCCAAATGCCAGTTGTTTTATAATAAAATCCATGTTTTTCTGCAATCTGAATCAAGGTTTCTAATTTAATTAGTGACATGAACATAATCATACTAGCCCCTTTTTTTGAAACCCTAGCCGACTCTTCAAAGAAGTTATCCATTGACATCAACCATTCTTCATAATCTAAATCATCCCAACCTGCTGCACCAAAGAAATTTTCTCTCATTTTATGTAGATTGGTATCACGATTTTTCATGAACATTCCCAAATTATACGGTGGATCAGTTAAAATCAAGTCAACTGTATCTGACTTAATCTGTTTCAAATAGGTAGCACAATCACCATTATACAAATTAATTTTTGCCATACTAAACACCACTCTCAATTAACTCTGATACATCACAACACAAATAGGTTGATATTTTTAGCAAGGTATCAGTAGTTACACTCTGATTCTTAACTAATTTTGAATAAGTACTTGAACCAAGCTTTACAGCTTCTCTCAACTCAGTTCTGGAAATATTTTTCTCTTTTAATTTTTCCCATAAAGGGTTATAACTAATATTCATCTTCACTCCAACAATAATATTCTTATAAATTATATCACATAAGTACCTAAAACGGTACATACAACTCGTTTATTGTCGAATTAAATTATTTTTGATAAACTATTGTTGTTTAATAAAACAACAGGAGAATTATATCATGTTTTCAAAAACTCGTCTAAAAGAAAGACGACTTGCAATTGGATTATCTCAGGTCGATATTTCAAATAAGCTAGCAATCAATCGTTCTTCCTACAGTAGTTGGGAATCTGGACGTGCCAAGCCCAATCAAAAAAATCTAGCAGCACTTGCTAAAATCTTAGACGTCGATGTAACCTACTTCGAGTCAGAGTACCACATCGTTAATAACTTTCTTAAGCTTACTACTGCTAACCAACAAAAAGCTGAAGAATATATTGAGGAGCTTCTTCAATTTCAACACTCCGATAAAGTAGTGCAGCTTTATCCTGTCTCAGTCTTTTCTGAAGTTGCTCTTTCTGCCCCTCTTGAAGAATCTTTATTTGATGAATATGAAACTGAAACTGTCTACTCAGATGAAGAACAGCTTGGATATGATGTCGCTGCTTGGATTAGTGGTAAGTCTATGGAACCAATCTATCAAGATGGTGAGGTAGCTCTTATTCGTTCCAGTGGATTCGACTATGATGGCGCAGTATATGCTCTATCGTGGAATGATTCAGTCTTTATCAAAAAACTTTATCGCGAAAAAGAGGGTTTTAGAATGGTATCCTTAAATGATAAATATCCAGATAAATTTATTCTTTATGAAGATGGGCCACGCATTGTTGGCAAAGTCGTAGGTCACTTTATGCCTATTGTATGAGGTTATGATACGTTTAAAGGATATTTTAGAACTTGGTACTTATGACCATAATCCAGGAGCTCGTGCTTAAATTTTCGATATGGAGAATTTCGAAGAAACAATTGAGAAAAATCAATTCTCTCAAGTCTATATTCCAAACAATTAGAACTGCGAAATTTACCAATATGCTTTCTTAGTAGATGACACTGTCTTCTACGGAGGTTTGACTCAATGGGCTATATCGACTACTCTAAAGAACCTAGAAACGATATAGCTTTCATCGACATGAAGTCTTTTTATGCTAGTGTAGAGTGCGTTGACCGTGGACTCAATCCACTTCACACATCTCTCTGTTTGACGAGCCGTGCAGACAACTCAGCTGGACTCAATCTTGCTTCTTCTCCTGTTTTCAAGAAGGTCTCCGGTAAATCTAATGTTGGTCGGTCTTATGATCTCCCCTTTGACATCAAGACACGAAAGTTCAATTACTACAATGCTAGAAGGATAGGGTTACCAACCACGCCCCAATATGTTTCTTATATTGAGAATCGGGTCAAACGTACCCTTATCCTTCCACCACGGATGAATCGATACATCGAGAAAAATCTTGAAATCCAACAAATCTTTCAGAACTATGCAGCACCAGAGGATATTCTCCCCTACTCGATTGATGAGGGTTTTATTGACCTTACTTCTTCGTAAGGAAAGAATACAAAAACTTATACTGGTATCATTCCAAAAATCACTCAAAAACATGTTCTTCTCAAATCGAACCTTGGACACTTGAACTTAGAAATGGAGAATGTTATCAGTATTGAACTAGTGGAGGACACTCTCTATGAACCAACTTGAATTCCACCGCAACGAACTTCAGATGAATTACTTCAGTGATAGTTATCGTAAATTCGAAATCGACTTCTATCGCTATTCTGCCTTGGATACCCCTTTAACCTTTCTTACAGACGATATTCTTCTAACCATGGCCAAATCAATGAAGAACTACTTCAAACTAAAAAAGGGAAATGCAAAAGATAATCATGATCACTACTTCTTGTTTCAGATTGAAACCTTGGATAAAAGTAAACTGACTAGAAAATATACCTATCTGAAGACTGTTACTCACATCACCCCTATATCTTTATAAGTTTCTTTGAAAGTGATGAAATAGGGGATAGATAAGAAAGACAAAAGGATGACAAATGGAAATCAATGAAGAAATTTATGACAATCTAGCAGATTTTATCAATAAACTTGTTGTAAGAATTCAAAAGAATGGGTTCAAAGTCGACCAGATTAATCAACCTTCAAATTTCAGTGAGGGCTTCTTTCAGTTGTGTAAAGCTAAAACACTAAACCTTAGCTTGGTAGACATTACGAATCTAGACAGCTATCAAATACTGTACACTGCAACTCCTGAAGCATCGCAAGAATATCTTACAGAAAGCATTAAAAGCTTCTATACGGAAATAATAGAACTTAGTAAAATTTAATTTTATAGCTAATAATCAAAGGAGAATTTAATGGTACTGACGATTTAACTGGCTTCTTACTTAAAAAAATGATTATGCTTGCTTGGTATAGAGGTGAAGAAAATTTCAAACTACGTCACGTTCGTCGTCAATTCAAACGATATGGTATGAGTGAGGAAAGAACCTGGGATTTGGATTATAACGCTCTATCCTTGCTACATCTCATCTCTCTCAAGTCATATTACTTCTTAGATAGTGGAGAGAATTTAAAAGATGTCACGAAGGAACTCTTGGATACCTACTACGATTTGAAGATTACTCGCAATGAAAGAGTAAAAACTGCTATCTAGTCACTCCTGCATTACCGAAAGAGGATATTATTTGGTTCCTTGATATTCTCGAACGAATGCTACGACTCTATCAATCCTATGCATCAAGAATTATTGATATGACATGGCACAAATTTGATGTTTGCATTACTTCACCAGTCAAAGCACGAGTTAAGGGAAATGAACGATTTATACTAGACTGGTTGCTAGAACGTATTAAAATTCTTAAGGCAAATCATTTTTCAGACAATGACATCCAAATCTTTTTCCAAGTTTGGGCAGGGGTCAATCCTGCTTTTTGGGTGTAATAAATAAATTCCATAATGTGAGAAAGTTAGCCAAGGCATCCCCTTAACTGACTTTTTCTTATCTTAGTCTTCAAGCTTTACTTGTTCTTTTAGTAGATTGAAGAGTTTTTCATCACTCAATCGGCAAAAATCACAATCCTCTTTTTGACAAGCTTGAGATACATTACCTTTGCGAATAGACTTCCAGAAGTGTTCAATCTCTGCCCTTACTTCAGAAATATCATCTTCAGAAATAGCGACTGTATGAACTGAATAGTTAGTTTGACTACTGTCATCATCTAGGAAGACATACTGAGTTTCAATGGTCTTGCCATCTGTGTCAATCTCAGCGGACTCTTGCAAGAGGAGATTATAGAAGGCTGCCTGACGATGGTACTCTCCACCTTTTTCGAGGGCTTCTACACCGTGTTTAGCAAATCCTGTCTTGTAGTCAACGACACGGATAATATCGCCATCGTACTCCAACTTATCGATGATCCCTATGATTGGCATACCATCTAGATTGACATGGAACTCACGCTCAAGTTGTGTATCCTTGCAACTATTTGGAATGTATTCCTCAAAGAGATTTTTCAATAAGCGCTCGCCATTAACTTTCATCTTTTCAGCAGTCATCACATTGCCAGTGATTTTCGCTTTATGGTTTTCGAGAGAATTGTTAAAGAATACTAGAGCATCATCCAGCGAAAGTGTCTGTTTCTTATCTTGGTAGATAGCCTCCATGGTCTTATGAATGACTGTACCAAATACTGGACCTGTCGGAGCATGCTCAACTTCTAATTTTTCTTTATATTCCTTCTTAGGGAGTTGCAAACCGGCAGCATCTGTCAACTGAAGGACATTGTCAAAATAGAAAGTTGCTGAACAGGCCAAGAAACGATTGAGGCTGCTGACACTAATTGCCTTGAAGTTTTTAACTGCTTGCTCGAATGTTGCGACTTCAACTTTCTCGGTGTTGTCAAACTCAGGTGTTACGTTCAACATGACTTGTGTGCAGTATTCGCATGGATAGCTATCTTTCGAATGGTCGCCGCCACAGATAAAGTTTCCTGCTTTTAATCCTTTCAAGTATTCTACAATTTGCTCCACAACTATATCTACATCAGATTGCGTAATTTCAATATCCGGAGTTGTAGAGAAACCTTTTTCATCATCTGTATTTTCTACAAATACATACTGAACAAGGATTTTCTTATCCGTGATATCGACTTCTAGACCTTTGAAATTGGTCAAAAGGATATAGTAGATAACAGCTTGACGCCAGTAATCTCCACCAAGTGGTTCTTTCTCGCTTGGACCTTCTAATTTCTTAACTGCTTTTATCGCATTTCCAGTCTTGTAATCAATAAGACGAATGTAGTCTTCTCCAAGTTCAATTTTATCAATTTTACCAGTCAATGTACAATCAGCTACCTCTGAGCAATCAACAGAGGTGTTCGTCAAATCACCGAGCTTAATCCCTTCAATAGACTTCTCAAGGGCGATTTCTCCATCTTTTAGGTAGCCATCTGCCTTATAAAGATTCTCAATGATTGACAAGCCACGCGCTTGGTCATCACGACGAGCTCGATCACTTGGGAGTTTCCAAGATTCATTTTCAAAGATGGTTTCAAATCGTTCAATAGCTTTTTCTTTTGGAAGGACTTTCTTATAATTAAGGACTGTCTTATCACCTTCTTGAGTAACAAAGATTCCTTCTAAGGTCTCATGGATGATGTTCCCAAATGTCAGCGCCTCACTACTTTCTGCCGGAAACTTAAGTCCCTTATTGAAATAGAAACTCAAAGGACATTTTAGATAACTATTCAAAGAGCTAACGCTCAGACTGAAATCAGATAAGATTGATTGGAGACTATTAGTAGAAAACCTAGGTACTTCAATCGTAGCACCAAGATTGAAATCTGTCGTATCTACTTCTACAAGCTCTTCAACAATAGAATCGAATTCTCCCAAGAAATGAGTTACTGGATATTCAGCATTATATGAAAGATGTAACTCCTTCTTGGCACGTGTCATAGCAACATAGAAGAGTCGGCGATTTTCCTCTTCTTTTAATTGAGATTCATTATTCTCTTTTCCATCAAGAGATGGTGGATAAGAGAAACTACCTGACTTATTCTCACCACCAGGCCATTCAGATCCTTTTTTCTTACCATCATTACACTTCATCATGAATACATGGGTAAACTCAAGACCTTTAGAACCATGTGCTGTCATCAATTGAACACAGTTTTCTGGTACAGCCGCAATGTCTTCAATAGGAAGCTCTACTTTCATTTCTTGAAGACCTGACAAACTGCGTAAGAAATCTGATAGTGATAGGTTTGGAATCATTAGGGATTCGACTTCCATCAACTTGTAAATCTCACGCCAAATAGAAACCAAACGATATTTTTCTTTGGAATGCATCACATACTGATCAATTTCAAATGTACGCATCACCTCTTGTAAAATAAACATCGGTGACAAGGTCTTTTTAGACTTGGATAATTTCAAGCGCAGTGATTCCAACTTCTTGTAGATAGCTTTAATGGTTTCACTTGTGATTTCTCTACTTGTTTTCACATTGCGAATAGCTGCGATTTCATCAACTGATACATCAAAGAAATCAAAATAGAGTAGTTTTCTCAGTTCACTAATATTATTATGGGAACGATTGATGTACTTCAAAATAGCAAGTATTTTCTTGAAGAATGCTTCTTGGAATAAATCTTCTTTTTCCTTGATTTGAACAAAGAATCCATTTGAGCGCAAGAGTTTGGCAAACTTACTACCATAGTCATTTCGACCATAAATCACACCAATTTCGCTTGGCGAAACACCCTTGTCAATCAAGATTTGAATCTCATTCATAATCCCCAGCATTTCTGCCTCTTCAGACTCATAGGGGGTTACTACTGGTTTTAGATTGGCATAGTCTTTATTAACACCAGCGGAAATAAGAGCCTTTTCTTCGCGAGGATTTTTGCTAATCAACTCTTTAGCTGCGTCGATAATCGCTTGAGATGAGCGATAGTTTTCTTCCAATACGATTTTGGTTGGGTTGTATTTCTTTTCAAAATCTCTTACATTATCTGCACTAACGCCTTGGAAACGATAGATACTTTGATCATCATCTCCTACGACAAAGAGATTGGGATTTTCTTCCCCTTTTACAAGAAGATCCACAATTTGGTTTTGGACAACCGATGTATCTTGGAACTCATCGACAAACAGATACGAAATTTTTTCTGCGACTTGCTCTTGGAAACTTGGGTTTGACTCCAATGCTTGAATGGTCCAGAGAATCATATCATCAAAGTCAAAGAAGTTTTGCTCAGAAATTTTTTCCTGGTATTTTTTAATGATGTGAGATCCAGAAAGCAATTTGTCGTATTTAGCCTTCTCTTTCTCAAAGTTAACATCGTGGAATGAAAATGGTTCTTTTCCTAACTTCTTATTACCATTTTTACCATACCAAAAATTTTTAAATTTTTCATCCTCCGGAGAAGACAACTCAATAGCTTTTAGATAGTCATCAACCTCTTGTTTAATAGTCTCTTTTGACAAGCCATGTTTTTTCATTCTTGAAAAGAGGTCAAGCAACTGCTCTTTAGCGGAATAACGTTCTCCGGAATTTTTGAAGAGAACATCCTCTTCATCAATATGTTTATCCATCATTTCTTTGAGTAACTCAAATTGAGCTGCTCTAGAGATGACCTGAGGTTGTCCACCAAACTGTTCTGGATTTGACAAAATTAATTCACTACAGAAAGCATGAATGGTAGATACACGAACACGGCGACCACGCTCACCAATCAGTTTTTCTAAACGGTCAAGCATTTCAGATGTACCAGCTTCAGTGTAGGTCAAGCAGACAATCTCATGTGGTTCTACTTCATAGTTGGTCAAAATATTTGCAACCCGTCGTGATAAGATTTGTGTCTTTCCAGTACCAGGCCCAGCGATAACCATGACAGGACCTTCAACAGTTGATACCGCCTCCTTTTGTTTCTCGTTCAGTTTGTCAAATTCTTTTTGAAATTCAGCTTTAACATCCACTTTAGTCATAGATTCCTCCATTTTTCTTTTAAAACTCCGTTTTGACATCTTCAGGAGCAATTATATCATAATGCCATGCTTTTTTGCTGTCGTAACTGTATGGTTGTGAAAGTACTTCTACACCTGTTAAATCAACAGATTGAAGTATCTCATTATACAGGTCAATAACTGCTTTATCTCCGTCCATTTCTGCATCCTCATCAGAGACTTGCATACCATGTAATTCAATTTGTAAGATTGTTTCAACATACTTTTGAAAGATAGTAGAATCAAAATCAAAACGATATTCGTTAACTATTTTGAAATCATCAGTATGACGGATTGTAATTTCAGATTGAACAGAAAATGGATAGGTCAGCCAAAATACAATTTCACCACTATCCTCAGTACGAAACATCGCGTTTAAGTGATAATTGACCCAACTAAAATGATTGAGTCTTAATTCATAGTTGAGCAAGTCATCCCACATTTCCCTCCGACTAGTTAGTTCTTCGAACTTAATAGGTTTTAAGGTCATTGTTCTTCCTTTCTACTGAATGAGTTTTCGTACCATTTGTTCCATGTCTACACATAAGGAGCGACCACGTCCTCCATTACTTTTCCTGTCAAGCATGGCTTGAACAGAATTCATACTTGAAAAGTAAGTCAGAAAACTACGTAATCGATCAATCTTCTTCCGATAGGAATACTCTTTAAAGATACTATAGTTAAAGATGTCCGGATACTTTTCCTTCAGATGATTTGTTTCAACAATAGCATTTACCTTATCATAAAAGATTTTGAATCGTTCCTCCTGGATGGCTTTCTTTTTATCCAGTTCTTCCTTCTCTTTCACTTGATTAAGTTTTATCTCTTGTGTAACTTTTGATACCATCAAAAAACTTTCAATTGATTTCAAAGTGTCTTTATCAGAAAGTTGCCAATTAACTGGAATAGAATATGAGACTTCATTTTCATCATGCCAATCCAACAAGTCTTGAATGTTTGATTTAAACAGTTGGATTTCTTTTTCTTCCTGTTGTTGTAACAACACTTGCTCACGTTTAACACGAAGTTCTTCCAGTTCATCATTCCAATTTTCAATCAAATGGTAGAGAGCCTGTAAAGAAAGTCCTACAAAATCAGCTAAATTCTTCTCTACACCAAATCCACTAAACTTAGGCAGAAATGATTCCAATTGGTTAAATACATTCTCTCGATCTAATTTCTCCAAGTATCTCTTATGTGCTGCTAAATCAAATTTTTGTAGAATTGCACCACGAAGATAAGTATTAAGGACATACAGGATTCGCTCCTTCTTATCCCAAGCTAGATTCTTCTTGCGTCCTTTTCCTAACATCATCTCAAATAGACGATAGTCACTCTCGGAATCGCGGTCATTTTCTTGGTCCTCTACAAAATAGCCTTTTGCTTTGTATTCTTTCAATTTATCAAGCGTGATGTAGTCTTTCAAGTGCTCTAGATTTTCACCTAGATCAGCCATAATCAATTCTTTATCAAGTAACTTTTTCTCAGCCTTTCTTCCCCTATCCTTAGTTTTGATATCATCTCTGAGTTCCTTATCTGCAAAACTTATAACACAATCTTTTCCAACTGGATAAATTTCTGCACTATTCCCTCTTCGGTAAATGCGATAAGCATTTTTTAGCCAGGCACCACAAAGATAACACTGTCTTAAACTATCATCACTACTTTTCACCAGCTCAGAACGGATCCATTCTTTCCTTGCATCTTCTAAGTTATCAGCTATAGAAAGTTGTAACACCAAGTCATAATTTGGTTTCCCCATATACTATCCCTTTCCTATTCATAATACCCCTTAAACTCACCACGCTTCTCAATAATACGCATCGCTGCTTTAACAGCATGGAATTCATCAACCAATTGCTCAATCAGATGTCCTCTAAAATCGAATAGTTAGGATCTTTCAATTTATTAGAGAAACGAGAATTGACTCTTTCCTGTTCAGTCTTTTCTTGCTCTCTCTTACCATCTAATAATTTTCCTCTTGGATAACGAGAGGAGGCAAACAAATCCTTTAAATTTTCATCGCTGTGGAAATAACCCCCTGTTGTCAAAAATATCTTTAGGATCATATGATGAGCATTTGCTTCAGAATCTTGAGCACTCCCTACCAAAATCCAATAAGAATCAATCGTGTCATCAGGGTTATTTTGTTCAGCATTTCATCTGCAAACTCAAAAATTTGCAGAACAGACTCAGATAATGGATATTGTTCGCAATCTTCAAGGTAAATTTTAGAACGTTTTTCCTTTATAATTTCTATATGATTTTCAACTACCAGCTTTTTACTATAGTCTGAATATTCATCGTCTAACTTTTCACGATAATCTTTACGTTTCGTAACTAATTTCGCTTCCTCTAAAGAATGTTATAACTTACTCTTCGTAATTGAATAATAACCAAGAGGATAATTCATACCAGTATCAGATGTAGACAGGATTGCCATCGTCTCTACTACCTTATGAACTTTTTTTCAGCCACTAGGCCTTCCAGTTTCTTCAAAGCCATTTTAAGCTGACGCGTAACCTTATAGTGAAAGTTTGTTTTCTTTGTTGACATTTGATTTCCTTCTTTCTTTTTCTTAAACTGCATATTCTAATGCGAATGCGTAAAGATCATCTAGAAAATTTCGTTTTTCTTTTGAAGTGGTGTGATAACCAGAACAAGACTTGCAATAGTATGTTCGACAAGTATCGTCTTCGAGCAACTCTACAGCTCTCTGAGCTTTTGTTTCAGTCACATAGATAAGTTTGTGTTTTCGAGCTGAACTACAATAAACTCCATGAGTTGATCGTTGTTCTTCTTGACGTTTCATCTGGTATTTATAGGCATGTTTACTAATTTTACACATATGGAACCCATCCTTTTTGGAATAAATGATGTATTTAAATAGCCGAGTCTTTATTTCTTGACTCTATTGTATCACTTTAAGTACATTTTGCAATAGGTAAGATACATAATTTTAGTGTTTTTGTTTGTTACAGCATACTATCGATAATTCAAAACAAAAAAAGATACATCATTCATGTACCTTTTTAATTCTAATTATTATATTTAATATTCCTAGAGAGAATCAAAAATTTAAAGTTTTTCAATCTCTAAGATGGTAAATTTACCATTAAAGCGTTCAATATAGTGCTGAAAACCTTCTCTTCCATAAGTTGTCAACTCATACTCAATCGTTTCAATATCTCCCTTAGAGGTGCGACTGACTACCTTTAAAGCTGGAATATCATCTTCTAGCACATTAGCATATCCCCCGATATAACGGAAACGAATCCGATATTTTTCTGTATTTGAAAACATGGAGAAAGTATGGTAGCGAACTTCACTATCCGTCATCAGTCCTTCTAATTCAGACTTACTGAACTCAATATTTAACTCATCGTTTTCTCTATGAACAGTTTTGAAACGATCCAAACGGAAATGGCGAAGATTCTTTTTATCAATAACATAGCTACCATTTTCTTCTAGCAACTTATAAGCAATACAATAGAAATAATGATCATTAAAAATAATAGAGACTGGCAAAACTTGATAAGATTGTTCTTTATTTTTTTGTCCAATATAATTAAAAGAAAGAGGTTTTTTATTTTCTATCGCGTTAAAAATACGAGAGAGATGAGTCAAAATAGATTTCTTGCCATCCTCTTGATAGATTGATAACTCTTTATAGTGATCAAGTTCCAACTTTGTTAAGTTAAGAATACGATCACGTTCACGATCATCGACCGCCCTATCAACAAAAGTCTGAATTATATCGTTCACCTCTTCCTTACGAAGAGCACGACTCTCTAAAAGGATTTTAGATAAAATAACAGCTTGATTGTACTTTAAATTACCATAACCTTGATCATAGTGCGCCTCATAATACCCACCCTTGCGTGAATATTTGATTTGCATGTTCGGACGTAATTCAGCAAGATTCTCTTTTAGCTCTTTTAAATCCTCTTTTAGAGTTCGCTCAACAATTTGATAACGATTGAGGTATTCCTCTTTTTCAACTTGATTTCCTTTCTCAAGCTCAGACATAAAATATAAGAGACGACTTGCTTTACCTTTTAATTTAGTACTATTGTTTTCGGCATTCATTATCAAACTCACTTCGTTTAGATTTCTTATTAACTATTATACCATACATTGATTTTACATAAACAAAGAGAACTAATATTCTAAATTTAGAAAAATTTCTACAACTATGACTATCGATTTTCAGACTCGAAAAATACACAGTCTAAATCTAACATTTCATCTTCTGGAAATTACTACTTATTCAACTTTGATTCTAAATAATTTACAATAGCGACTGGGTAAAAGATAAAATATAAGGCACGAAAAAAGTCCCCACCAAAATCAAATCTTGTTGGGGTATCGGTGCGGTTTGAAACAAATCTAGCCTCATTTTCGCAATTTGATATTGCGTTAAACCTTGCTATGTTAGGGTTCTGCAATCAAATTGCAGTACTCTCTTATTTAAGAGTAATAAGATCAGATAGTTAGATCATCTCAAACCAATCCAAAGCATCTTTGATTGCTTCTTCTTTTTCAGGTGGACAAGTTGGAACATGTTGATCGCCTTCCTCTTTGCTTGATTTGTTGAAATTATCACATTCAATCAAGTCAAACTGTCGTTTCACTTGTACAATGTAAAAACTAGAAACCTTAAAGCCATATTTCTTCAAAACATAGTCTTTGATTTCTGGATAAGTCGCATCCTTTCTGATGGAAAGTGACTCAATATCTTCTTCATTAATTTCAAGTTTGATATGGTTGTCGACATCTAGTTTGGGCAATAGCGCAACCGTCTCCATGTGATGCGTTTGTATGACTCAAAAGGTTAGGGGAACCTTTTGAGGATTAGTTACACTTCACTAATAAACTTACTGCCTCAACATGATGCGTCTGCGGAAAAAGATCCACCGGCTGGACTTTCTTCAATTCATAGCCCAACTCTTGGTAGAGTTTGATATCACGTGCCATGGTTGCGACATTGCAGGAGATATAGACGATGCGGTCAGCTCCTGTTTGGGCACTTGCCTTGATAAAGCTTTCTGTCAAGCCCTTGCGTGGTGGGTCGACCAAGATAACGGTTGGTTGTATGCCTTCCTTGAGCCAATTCTTCATGGCATTTTCAGCCGTATCACAGACATAGTGGGCATTGGTAATGCCATTTAAGCTTGCATTCTTCTGGCTATTTTCTACAGCTTCGGGGATGACTTCTACCCCATAGACTTCCTTGACATGCTTGGCAACTGACAAACCAATGGTTCCAATTCCTGAGTAGGCATCGATTACCACATCATCTTCTCTTAAGTCTGCAAAGTCAATGGCTGTTTGATAAAGCTTCTCTGCCATTTCGGTATTGACCT
>ERZ773267.868-NODE-868-length-18322-cov-3.764110_pt1 | contig 18322 bp, 19 predicted proteins | sample MGYA00511959_ERZ773267 | MGnify/ENA primary metagenome ERZ773267 (study PRJEB29015, sample SAMEA2738165) | human oral metagenome | biome: human oral; feature: human-associated habitat; material: saliva | place: China | collected 2240 ... | reverse complement strand
AAAAATAAACAAAGATAAATTTAAATAAATTTTAAAAAAGATAGAAAAAAGGGGCTTAAATTTAAGCCCCCGGAAGCGTAAGTTTAGAATAGAAATTAAAATTTATAAGAGACGTTCACCTTAAAGTTTCTGCCCGGCTCCCAGTCGATTGCGTTCGCATCGCCCGTGTACTGGGCCATTCTTTGAGAGTGCGAGACGTAGGCTTTGTTAAATACGTTATAAACGCCCGCGTTTATCTCAAGGCCTTTAAATTTACCGCCGCTTGGCGCATAAGTGAGATAGATGTCGCTCACGGCGTAGCTCGGGATATGTACGGCAGCGTCGTTGCCAGCGCTCGTCGTGTCTTTTGAGGCAAAATAAATAAGATTATAGCCCACAAGCGTATCGATAGCGTTTATCGAATACTCGGCGTTAAAGGTGTATTTGTCGCCCTGGTCGCGGTAGCCGATGATATTTGACGTGTAGTAGCCGCCGCTGCCGTTACTCACGCGGTCTTTGTATCTTACTTTTTGATGAGTGTAGCTAGCACCTAAGCTTAGCGCATCGAGGTTTAACCTCGCTAAAAGCTCGACGCCGTCGATATCCGCGCCGCCTGCGTTGATCCTATAAAGCACCGGATTTATACGCCCGCCTGCTGCGTTATTATCTACGATTAGATTTTTGTATTTGGTTTTAAAGTATTTAGCTACGAAGCTAACGTGTCCCGTTTCGCTAAACTCGCCCTTGTAGCGTCCGCCGATCTCGTAGCTATCGCCAGTAGTGGCCTTTAGATCAGGGTTTGCTCTGTATCCTAGCGCCGTACCCCTACTAGCGCCGCTAGCTAGCATAGACTCCATAACATCCGGTCCTCTAAACACTTTAGCGTAGCTGGCAAATACTCCAAGCCCCTTCATAAACTCGTAATCAAGCGCGAGAGCGGGCGTAAATTCGTCAAATTTGTATTTGTATCCGCCGATATTTGCGCCCGTGCCGTTATAGGTCTTTAACTCGTGACGCTCGTATCTGATGCCAGGAGTCACAGTTAGGCCTGCAAATTTGATCGCATCCTCTAAGTAAAACGAGTAGTTGTTTACTTTTTCGGGGCGGTTGTTTTGCGGTTTATTGAAGTTTTCGCTATGGTAGTACTCCGCGCCGTATCTTAGCGTCTGCGTCACGTCGCCTGTTTCTACCACTGTTTTTGCTTTCGCGCTTAGGCCTCTAGTTTTTACACCCCATTTGCTATCGTCGATCCTCTGATGTTTCGTATGATAGGCCGTTACATCGAGGTTCAGCAGCTCGCTCGGCGTAAATTCGTACTTTAACGTCGTCGTATCGCGCTCGTATTTGCGATTAGCGTCGGCATTACCTCCGCTATGCCAGCTGCCAAACTCCGCTCTCAACGGATAAAGTCCCTTGTAGTGGTTGTGTTCGTGAGAGAGCGATATCCTGTGTGCGTCTAAAAAGCTATATCCAAGCTTAAAAAGATAGCTAAGGTCATTGCCGTCGCCGCCTATTTTCTTACCGTTGCCGCTCTTGCCGTAGTCGTAACCTTTGTGATTTATCGCGGCTAAAAAGTCAAGCCCCTCGACGGGCGCGGTAAAGACCATTAGCCCTTGCGAAAATTCGTCGTTGTTTGAGGCGTAGCCCGTTTTGATTTTAGCGCCGATGATTTCGCCGTCATCTAGCAGGTCTCTAGCGTCCACCGTCCTAAAAGCCACCGAGCCTCCAAGAGCTCCGGCGCCGTTTACTACAGAGCGCGAGCCGACCTCAACGTCGATGGCTTTGATCAGATCAGGGTCGATTAGTAGGTCTGCGTTATGGTGAAAAGTATTACCGTTTTGCTTAGCGCCGTCGATCGTGATGTTTAGACCGCGGTCGCTAACGCCTCTCATGTAAATTTTTTGATTCATGCCGTTCGTACCGCCTACGTAAACGCCCGGGATATCGCGCATAACGTCTTTTAGTATGCCTGCGTTTCTCGTGCTTATTTTTACGTCGTCTACGCCGTAGCCACCGCTAGTGCTACTTACCTCTACGCCGCTTAGCGTTACATTCTCGGCGGCGTTTGCGCCGATAGCTAGAGCCGCTACGAAAGAAATCTTCGCAACATTGTTAAAACTCATTTTTTCTCCTCTTTAAATTTATGAAAATTTGCGCCGATTTAGAAAAACATTTAAATTTTGTTTTCTTTAATCCGCTCAAATTTTGAAAACGAATACTATAATCTTAAGACTAAATTTTAGATAAATTTATCTAAAATATTACTTGCTTATTTGTTATTGACAATAAATACCATAATCTGATATAATTGGCGCGCAAATTTTATAAGAAGGCATTAAATGGAATTTCTCAAACACAACGTCGATTACGTTATCATCGGTATTTTAGGGCTTATGAGTTTTACGGTAGTGTGGCTTACGATAGAGCGCTTGATCTTTTACGCAAACGTTAAATTTGAAAATTATAAGAATCAAGACGACTTTGAAGAGAGCGTAACCAGAAATTTAACAACGCTTTATATCGTTTATTCAAATGCGCCATATATCGGGCTTTTGGGTACGGTTGCGGGCATCATGGTAACCTTTTACGACATGGGTATGAGCGGTGGCATCGATACTAAAAGCATCATGGTCGGCCTGTCTCTCGCGCTAAAAGCAACCGCGCTAGGCCTCATCGTCGCGATACCTACGCTAATGATCTACAACGCGTTTATGAGAAAAGTGGACGTTTTAGTAAACCGCTACAAGGCTTCACGTGAGAATGCCTAAAAAAGAGGGATTAAACGTAATCCCGCTCATAGATATTATGCTAGTTTTGCTAGCTATCGTGCTTAGCATCTCTACCTTTATCGCTCAGGGCAATATCAAAATCGACCTGCCAAACAGCGAGAGCGCGGAAAAAAAGCAAGACGAAAAAGACAAAATCGCCGTTTTAATTAATAAAGATAATGAATTTTTTATAGGCGAAGAGAAAATCGCCGAGGAAAATTTAAAAGAAAAGCTAAACGAGATAAAAAACGAAACGTTAATAGAACTCAAAAGCGATAAAGAGAGTAAATTCGACTCGTTTATCAAGGTTATCGACATACTAAAAGAAAAGAATCATGAAAACTTCGCTATCACGACAACAACTGAATAGACGCGCCAGCTTTACGGGGCTTGGCGTTTCTATCCTGTTGCACTCTATCCTCATCGGATCTTTTATCAAATTTTACGAAGAGATAAAACCTATGCCGGAAGAAAAAAGCGTTAAGATAGCGCTAAATACTTTTACGCCGCCAGCAGCTCCGCTCCCGCCGGCACCTACCCCGCCTGCCCCGCCGCCTCCGGCACCGCCTGCGCCTCCTCCGCCTGAACCTGTCGTCACGCCGCCAGAACCGCCAAAACCGGTTGAGCCGCCTAAGCCGATAGAAAAACCAAAACCAGTGGAGAAACCAAAACCGATAGAAAAGCCTGTGGAAAAACCAAAGCCAAAGCCTAAACCTACGCCAAAACCGGTTAAAACGCCTGAGCCAGAACCGCAAGTAGCGCAGGTAGTACCGCCCGCACAGCCGTCGCCGCCGACCCCTACGCCGCCCGCGACACAGCCAAGTAGCACTCCAAGCTCGAACGTAAAATCAAATTTACCGCCTAGCGGAGCCCAAACGGTCGGAGAGATTAATTTTTCAGATCCTTCTGCAAGTAGTAATTTTAATAGGGATAAGTACCAAAAGGCTATTAAAAAGCATCTTAGGTATCCAAAGCGAGCTCAAAAAATGCGCCATCAAGGCATAGCTCATGTCAGGTTTTTGTTTAAAAAAGATGGAACTGTTAGCGACATAAAAATCGTAAAAAGTTCAGGCTTTGATACATTAGACGAGGCTGCAATAGACACCATAAAAAGAGCAGCTCCAGATTTTGAAAAGCTAGATAGAGATTACATCATGACAATTCCTATTGGCTTTACACTGAATTAGCTGTAAAATTTAAGTCATTTGATGCGGGTTAATTTACTCCATTAATTTATGACAATAAGCTCATACTAGACGAAGCCGCAGTCGAGCTCATAAATCGCGCCGCGCCGGATTTTCCGACGCTTGATCGCGACTACGCCATCAAAATCCCGGTTAGCTACAAGCTCACGTAAATTTAAGCCGTTTTTGCGGCTTAAATTTCTACTTTTATTCTACAAATTTGACGCAATAAATCAAAAAATAAGCCACTATATTTATAAATTAGCACCGCTAAAATCAGCCGCAATCAAATCAAATTTGACGCCGTTGCAGGAATCCAAATTTGCCAAATTTATAGCCCAAAATTTAGAATAAATTCATCAAAGAGCTCGCCCAAGCGACCGATCAAATTTGCGCCAAATTTAACCGACGCAACTAGTTCAAATTTACGCCGAGTGATCTCGCCAAATTTTACTTAAACGCCCTCTTATACGAGTTTTCTATCAGCTCAGAGCACCCTAGCTCGCTCATGGCAGCCTGCGCAAAATTTGGATTTCGCAGCAGCTCTCTGCCATAAGCCACCGCGTCGCAAACGCCGCCTAGTAGCAGCGCCTCGCCCTCGGATGCCTTTGTTATGAGTCCAACCGCGATTACTGGGATGCTAACGGCCTGCTTTACCGCCTTAGCATAGCCAGCTTGATAAAGCGGAGTAAACGCAGGCGCGCTATCCGTATGCTCAAAAAATCCGCCCGCCGAGACATGGATAAACGCCGCGCCCAAAGCCTCGAGCTCTTTTGCTAGCCGTACGCTATCTTCTAGGCTCCAGTCGCCTTTTACCCAGCTATCCGCGCTTATGCGCACGCCGACGGGGATTTGCACCGCGGCTTTTACCTCGCTTAAAATTTCTTTTAAAAATCTCGTGCGATTTTCAAAGCTCCCGCCATATTCGTCGTCTCGCAGATTGATCTCAGGCGAGAGAAATTCGCTGATGAGATAGCCGTGCGCGGCGTGGATCTCGGTCGCGGAGTATCCTGCGCGCTCGGCTCTGATTGCTGCTTGGACGAAGCTTTGCTTGACCGAGACGATATCCTCCGCGCTCATCTGTCTCGGCGTTTTGTAGCTCTCGCTAAATTTTACCGTGCTAGGCGCGATCAGATCCTCGCATTCGCTTTTTCTGCCGGCATGCGCGAGCTGGACGGCCATTACGGCGCCGTATTTGATGCACTCTTTGACGAGTCTGGCGTGTGCCTCTAGCTGCTCGTCGTTCCATAGCCCCAGATCGCGGCTCGTGATCCTGCCTCTAGGCTCGACCGCCGTAGCTTCGACGATGATGAGCCCGACGCCTCCTAGCGCGCGAGCGGCGTAGTGCAAGCGGTGAAAGCATCTAGGACAGCCGTTCTCGTTTTTAGCCTTATACATGCACATCGGCGGCATCACGATGCGGTTTTTGATCTGCAGATCACCGATTTTTAGCGGCGAAAAAAGCAAGCTTTGCATGAGAAATCCTTTAAAGATTATTTGCGGTTATTTTAGGATATTTGTTTAAATTTATTTAGTCGTGCGGTAAATTTTAGTAGCCGCTGCGAGAGTGCAAATCAACCATAAAGGCTAACGAGTCGCAACGGTTTTATGTAAATTTGTATCAAATTTGAAATTTTACTCGCCGCCGTTAAGAACGGAAGCAAAATACTCATCGATATCAACGCCCTCTTTTTTCATCTCTTTTAGCCTTAGCCTTACGTCGGCGTCTTGCCAAAGAAGTGGTGGCAACGCAAACATCACCCTATCAAGGCTAAATTTACGCACATCCTCGCGCCAGCCATCCCAGCGGTAGAGCTCATAAAATTTAGATATATCGCCGCACAGCACCCAGTACAAAAACTGCGAGTAGCCAAGCTGCGTATCTTCCCATTTGCCGCTATCTGGTGCGTAGTAAAAGACGTTGCTGGCTTTGCCATGAAAAGCACCGCCATTTACCGCGAAAAATCCGCCCAAAACATCGTCTGCTACAAGCAAATAGCTAGGCATTTGCCCTGGCTCGCTAAAACTTTTGCCAAGATTGAAGCTATAAATTCCGCGCTTCATACGCTCACATCCAGAGCCCAGCACACGCAGCCAACCGTCATCTATCACTACGCCACCGCACCCATAAACAAGCGCTCCCATCGGCGAGCGAGTAGTGACCTGAAGTCCCAAAAGCTCACTTTGCGCCCTGCTCTCATCTCGGGGCAAAATTTCATAGCCATTTTTAGCCTCTTTTAGCCACTCTTCTACTAGCGCCCAGCCTGGCTCGCTGACGTCTATAAGCTCGTCTAAAGCTCTCATTTTCTGTCCTTTCAATAAATTTGGTGAAATTTAAAAGAAGAATTTGGCGAGTCGCCCCGCCAAATTTATATAGATAGATTATTTTGCATCCCAAGCTAGGATCGTGTTGCCCTCGGCATCGGTAGCCACGTCGCCCATGCCCATGATGTTGTAGCCGCAGTCTACATAGTGCACTTCGCCTGTTACGCCACTAGCTAGGTCGCTAAGCAGATACATAGCGCTGTTGCCGACGTCTTCAGTGGTGACGTTGCGTTTTAGCGGGCTGTTTACTTCGTTGTAGCGCAAGATCATCCTAAAGTCGCCTATTCCGCTTGCAGCAAGCGTTTTGATAGGGCCTGCACTGATCGCATTTACGCGGATATTTCTAGCGCCAAGGTCGTGTGCTAGGTAGCGAACTGAGCTCTCAAGCGCTGCTTTTGCAACGCCCATTACGTTGTAGTGTGGCACAAATTTTGGTCCGCCAAGGTATGTAAGAGTTAGCACCGAGCCGCCCTCTTTTAGCACTGGCAAAACCGCGCGAGTAAGGCTTAGTAGCGAATAAACGCTAGTGCCCATCGCTATGTCAAATGCCTCTTTTGTGGTATTTACAAACTCGCCCTCAAGCGCCTCTTTTGGTGCGTAAGCCACCGCATGCACGACAAAATCGATCTCGCCAAGGTCCGCTTTTATGCGATCTGCAAGCCCATCTAAATGTGCTTGGTTATTTACGTCAAGCTCATAGACAAATTTGCTACCAAACTCCTCAGCTATCGGCTCTACACGCTTTTTCAGAGCGTCATTTAGATATGTAAATGCCATCTGCGCACCTTGATCGTGACAAGCTTTTGCGATGCCGTAAGCTATCGACTTAGCGTTGGCAACGCCTACGATCAGACCTTTTTTACCTTTTAAAATCATTATTTCTCCTTTAAAATTTTGCAATTCAAATTTTAAACCAAATTTAATAGCGGCAGTATCGTGAGATGAATTTTAATGTTGTGTAGAAATTTTAGGTCAAGACTAGGCAAATAGCCTGTCGCAGACTTAAAATTTCGAACTCATTAAAAAGCGCTCACGAGACAACGCGTATCAAATTTAAAAAATTATTCGCATCCCAGCTGGCTGTGCCTACTAGAACACCATCGCAGCTTTTGATACCTGCGATATCAGCTATATTTGCAGCATTGACGCTTCCGCCGTAAAGTAGCGGCACATTTGCCTTTGTCTTTAAAAAACTTAGCACCTCATCTATCTGCTCTATGCTAGCACTCTTGCCAGTTCCTATCGCCCAGATCGGCTCGTAGGCGATGACTAGATTTTTATAGCCAAGGTCTATATTTTCAAGCTGGCGGCTTAAAAATTCTTTGGTCGCTCCGCTTTCATTTGTGTTTAAATTTTCGCCGATGCAGTAGATGACGTTCCAGCCGTTTTTTGCGGCAAAGTCAAATTTCGCTCGCAAAAACTCCTCGCTCTCTTTTAAAATTTCACGCCTCTCAGAGTGGCCGATCAGCACATCTTTGATCTCAAACTCATCAAGCATCGCCTTGCCGATCTCGCCAGTAAATGCCCCACTCTCGCAAGGGTAGAAATTCTGCGCCCCAAGCCTAAAAATATGCTTTTTTTCATCAAAGGCACTAGCTGGGGCAAAGACGCTCACGTCGTCGTTTGCGCTTAAATTTGCATCTAAAATTTCAGCGTACTCTCTAAAGCTCTCTCTTGTGTGGTTACACTTTAAATTCGCTAGAAATTTCAAGACCTACTCCTCTTTTCTAAGCGGCTTTATGCCAGGTAGCTCTTTGCCTTCTATTAGCTCCAAGCTCGCACCGCCGCCAGTTGAGATAAATGTCATCTCATCAGCGTCTCCAGCGCGCTCAACTACATCAGCCGTATCACCGCCGCCAACAACGGTAGTCGCGTGCGTGTCGATGATGGCGTGGCTCATTTTGATACTACCTTTGCTAAATTTATCCATCTCAAAAACACCCATAGGTCCGTTCCACCAGATGGTTTGCGCATCGGCGATAACCTCTTTAAATAGCCTAATAGACGCAGGGCCAATATCAAGCCCCATCCAGCCGTTTGGGATCTCTTGAGCAGGGACGTATTTCACGGCACTTTCAGCTGAAAATGTCTGAGCAGCGACGACATCTACTGGCAGATAAATTTTGACACCTAGCTCTTTGCCTTTTTGTAAAATTTGTCTTGCATCTTCGATGAGCTCTTCTTCAAGGAGCGAATTACCGATGTTTTCGCCAAGTGATTTTAAAAACGTAAATGCCATGCCGCCGCCAATTATTAGCTTATCTACGCGCGGAAGCAGGTTATGTAGTGCTTGAAGCTTGCCACTAACCTTTGAGCCACCCACAACTGCGACAAATGGACGTGATGGATGTTTTATCAAATTTTGAGCAAAATTTATCTCTTTTTGTAGTAAAAATCCCGCCGCCTTATGCTTTTCATCGTAAAATTTAGTGATCGCCTCGACAGATGCGTGAGCCCTGTGGCAGACGCCAAATGCGTCGTTAATGTAAAATTCGCCAAATCCTGAAAGCTCTTTTGCCAAAGCCTCGTCGTTTTTAGTCTCGCCCTTTTCAAAGCGTAAGTTTTCTATCATCAAAATTTCGCCAGCTTTTAGCGCCTCAGCCTTTGTCTTAGCGTCATTTCCGATCACATCTTCAGCAAATATCACATCTCTATCAAGCAGTCTTGATAGCCTTTTTGCTACGCCGCGAAGTGAAAATTTCTCCTCGTAACCATTTTTTGGGCGTCCAAGATGGCTAGCCAAAACCACGCCGCAGCCGTTATCTAGGCAGTAGCGGATAGTTGGTATCGCTGAGCGGATCCTGCGGTCATCAGTGATGTTTAAAAACTCGTCCATAGGCACGTTAAAATCGCACCTTATAAAAACTTTTGCGCCGTTAAGTTCAAGGTCGTTGATCGATAAAATTTCACTCATTTTTCACCCTTTAAATTTACTTTGTAGCTACGATTTTAGCAAGATCTACAAGCCTTGTTGAGTAGCCCCACTCGTTGTCGTACCACGCAAAGACCTTCACCATATCATCAGCGATGACCTGCGTAGTGTCGCTAGCTACGATACTGCTGTATGCGCTCGTGCAAAAGTCGCTGCTAACTCTGTAGTCATCATCGACGAATAAAATTCCCTTTAAATTTGACTCCGCAGCCGCTCTAAAGGCCTCATTTATCTCATCTTTGCTGGCCGGTCTTTTTAAAACCGCCGTTAAATCGACCATTGATACGTTTGCCACTGGCACGCGCACTGCTTGGCCGTGTAGTTTGCCACTTAGCTCTGGAAGCACTTTAGCGATCGCTTTTGCAGCCCCTGTGGTCGTAGGTCCGATATTTAGCGCTGCAGCGCGCGAACGGCGGAAGTCTTTGGCCTTTACATCAACTAGGCTCTGGCCGTTTGTATAGGCGTGGATCGTGGTCATCAGCCCTTTTACGATACCAAATTTATCATTTAGCACCTTTGCAACTGGAGCTAGGCCGTTTGTAGTGCAGCTTGCGTTTGAGACGATCGCTTCGCCTGCGTATTTATCGTCGTTTACGCCCACTACAAAGGTCGCCGTGTCGTCTTTTGCCGGAGCGCTCATGACGACTTTTTTGACGCCACGAGCAAGATATGGCTCACATTTTTCAGTGGTTAAAAACTTGCCAGTACACTCTAAAACCACGTCTACGCCGTAGTCTGCGTAGCTAAGCTCGTTTAGATCTCTTGTAGAAAAAACTCTTATCTTTTTGCCATTTACTTCTATAAAATCGTCGCTTATCACCTTAACGTCTTGCTTAAATTCGCCATGCACGCTGTCGTATTTGAGCAAATACCTCGTCATATCCCTTGTTGCGGTGTCGTTAATAGCGACAAGCTCAACATCGTCTCGCTCTAAAATAATACGCGCAGCACACCTACCGATACGTCCAAAACCGTTGATCGCGATTTTTACCATGTTTAGCTCCTTGTGCTAGATTTTCCGGTCGCTTTAGGGCGCCCAGAAAGGTTATTTTCGTACTTTTAGCTTTTGTGCGTTAAATTTATCCGCCTCCGCACTCCGCTAAGCGCGTAAATTTAAGCCGCTTCAAAGCCCGCCTTTGCAAATTTGCCCCTCGCTTGCTCGCTGAAAAACAAGCCTCGCAAGCCCAAAAATCCCCAAATTTTACAAAATATCCATTTAATTTGCGCTTTATCGGCGAATTTTTTGATTTTCAACCAAATTTCACTTCAAATTCGCTAAACTGCACCAAAATTTTAAAGGCAAATTTATGAAAATCGCGCTTTTTGGCGGTAGTTTCGACCCGCCTCATCTCGGGCACGACGCCGTCGTTAAAGCCGCGCTAGAGCAGCTAGACGCGGATAAGCTCATCATCATGCCGACGTTTATCAGCCCGTTTAAGAGCGAGTTTTCCGCTCCGCCGCTACTTCGGCTAAGGTGGGCGAACGAGGCTTGGGGCACGCTAGCTAAAGTCTGCGTGAGCGACTATGAGATCGCGCAAAATCGCCCAGTACCGACGATAGAGAGCGCGCGGCACATGCGGCAAATTTACGCTGTGAGCCGGCTTTATCTCATCATCGGCGCCGATCACCTAGCGAGCCTAGACAAATGGCACGAGATAGACGAGCTCTTTAGGCTCGCAACCTTCGTCGTAGCTAGCCGCGACGACGTAGCCGTGCCTGAAAATTTTAAAATTTTAAACATAAACGCGCCCGTTTCGTCCTCGCAAATCAGGCAAAATTTAGACAAAAGCCTGATGATACCGTGTATAGCGGACGAGGCGGCGAAATTTTATCAAGGAAAAACATGCAAGAAAGAATCGAGCGAATCATCAAAATCCTAGACGCCAAAAAGGCCGAAGCTATCGAGGCTATCGATATGAGCGGGCGCGAATACATCGCAAAATGCGTCATCATCGCCACCACGATGGGCGAACGCCACGCCTACTCGCTAACGGACGACCTAAAAGAGGGGCTAAAAGACGAGGGCGAGCAGTTTTTAGGCATAGAAAGCTCCGGCGACTGGGTCGTGATCGATCTGGGCGACATCCTCATCCACCTCATGAGCGCACAGTACCGCGCCAAATACAACATCGAAGAGTTTTTAAGCAAGCTAAAAGAGGCGAAAGCCTAAGTCAAATTTAGCCCGACGCGCCGGTAACGTCAAATTTGCCTATAGCATGAAGCGGACGGTAAATTTGACCAAAGCCGCCGCTATAAACTGCTGAGATTTGTTTGATCTTGCAATGTGGCGCAAGCTATCTTTGTTAATAAAATACGAACGCTAGCTCTTGACTGAGCGGGCTTTAACGAGCAGCAAATTTAGGCCAAATTTGATCCTGATGATTTTTAAAAGCACTATAACATCGCGTAGCTTTTACGGCTTTCAAGCTGGCAAATTTGGAGTTTTTTCGATATGCAAAAGCCTGGTCGCGTTTTCAGCGCTCTAAAATGCTAGCTAATCAAAAACGCAAAAACCAACAAACATCGCACGACAAACTCGCAAACGCTCGCAAGGCAAAGTACCGCTAAAGCAACGCGCCGCGGCTACCACCGATAAATTTTATCCTCGTAAGCGATCAGTCTAAACTCCTCTTTGTGGTTGCCGTTGCCGATCGTGTGGCTGTCTTGGCCCGCGCCCAGGCGTAGCTTATGCAGTCTGCCGCCGTATGTACCCACAAATAGCACGCTGCCGTTCTCGCTTATCGCCATAGATTTTATCGTGCCGCCCAGATAGTGGCGCCAAATTTTACGCCCGTCCTTGCCGACTGCCTTGATGTAGCCGTATGCGTCGCCGAGAATGTAAAAGTCCTGCGTCGCTACGCCCGCATATACCCTCATCGCATCGTCGATCAGCGTGAAATTTTTCTCACCCTCTTCGTCGTACGAATAAGCCTCGACCTTTAGCCCTCGCTTTAGAGCCACCCTATCCACGCCGATCGTGACGCCGTTGTAGAAGTGGCAGGAGTTCGTGATGAGCTGCGTATCGTCCGCGCTAAAGAGGCAAAAATGCGGATACGAGCTCTGCGCGCCGATGCTGCCCAGTCGCTCGCCCTCGCGATCCATCAGGACGTGATCGCCGCACTGCTCGCCGGCGACGATGAGAGCATTGTCGCTTGATAGCGTCGCGTTAGCCATATCGATATAGAGTGCAGCGTTGCCGTCGTCGTCCTCGTAGAGCTGCCCGTCCTCATAGATCGGATGGATGAGCTTCACGCCGCTTTGCGAGATCAAAAAAATTCCGTCGTGGCAGCTCAAAAGCACCTTTTTGCCGTCGTTAAAAGGTAAAATTTCAGCCTCGTCGTATGTTAGCTCCACATTGTGGCTAAATTTTGCGATAGGCTCACCGCCGCCCTTGCCGTCGTAGCCTTTTACGAGCTCAATCTCGTCTCTCTTAAGAAGGGCGTAAATTTCGTTTCGCTTTGATTTGCCCACCGTAATGACGCCATCTGCGATAACGCTAACGCGCTCGCCTTCTAGCAGATATAGCTTCTTATGCCAGCCTTCAGGATCACTTTGCGAGACGATAAAAAGGACGTTCTCGCCGCCAAGAGGGCAAATTTGATCTACATTGCCTAGCTTGTCTGCTATTTTATCCTTCTCGTCAGCATTACCTGCTTCATCCTCGCTCTCCTCAAAGATAATGTTTGAGGGCGGAAAATCGGCTCTAAATTTCGCCGTCTCGCCGCGCTCGTTGGCTTCCTTTAGCAGCGCAAATATTGCCTCGCCCAGATGCGCTCTATCATCGACGGGCTCCTCGCCATTATAGGCGTCCCAGCCGTGAACCTCCGCAAACGCCACCATATCGTTTACGGCCTTGGCATATTTCTCGCCCTTTTCATTCCACTCTTTTTGACATTCCGCCTTAAGCGCCTTGTAGTCCAAGTTTTTCATTGATTTTCCTTAGGTTTGTTGTCCGCTTTTTCGCTACGATTCGCGAAATTTTAGCCAAGACCGTTAAAGCTAAATTTAATGTCTCTAAAGCCAGCAAATTTAGCGCGGCAAATAAGCAAAACGCTCTTAAAATTTGCCATCAACCCAAACTTGCCAAATTTAAGACACGCAAATTTGATGGCAAAACCAGCCTCGTACGCCTACTAGCTCCGCCAGAGCTTTTCTACCTGCGCGGCGTCCTCGCGTGCTAGCTCAAATCCGAAAATATCGATATTTTCAAGCAATCGCTCCTTGCTAGCAGGGTTTACTACCACGCAAAACCGGTGCTGTACGAGCCAGCGCAAGATGATTTGCATCCGCGTTTTACCATATTTTTAGCTGATTTGCGCGAGCGCGGGCTCTTTTAGCTCTTCGCCGGGCTCATATAGTAGCTCTACTTGCACGTCATGGTCGCGGTCACCTTGCCGCGCGTAGCAAAGCGCTGTAGATAGGAGCGAGAGGGCGTTTGATAAACCGCGGGTTTAACTTCGCTACCTTGCGCGATTTTGGCTAAATTTTCGACTCCAAATTCTCCAGGGTAATCGCAAATGCCGATCGACGCCGCAAGTCTCTCACGGTAAAGCCGCTGCAAAACGCCCCACGCAGAGCTAGCATCGCCCGCCCCTGCGCGCAGTAAAAGTAGATCGACGTAGTCGGTATTTAGTTTTTTTAAGGAGCGTTCAAAGCTTTTTATCATGCCGCTTTCGTCGCCGTTTTGAGCACCGAGCGAGCTTTGGATAAATAGCTGTCCGCGCCCTAAACCGCTAGCCTCAAACGCGGCTGCTGCAGCCTCCTCGCCCCCGTCCGTATCGATCAGGCGGTAACCTAGCCCAAGAGCCGCCCCCAGCGCGTTTTTGTCTTTCAAATCATCAAATTTAGCTGCACTAAGTCCGATGATCGGCATCAAAATTCTATTATTTAGCGTGAGATATGGCGTCATCGCGGCAAGCCTCTCGCCGAGATTTTTCGCACCGCTTAGATCTACGCCGTCCGTCAAATTTACCGCACTGGTCTTGCTAGTCTGCTGGGCAAACAAATCCAACCCCGCAGCAAGCCCCGCCGCGCAGGTCGCCGCGCCTTTCATGAAGTCCCTTCTTTTCATTTTTGCTCCGTTTTTTTGATCTTATCGCTTTTTACGCTTAAATTTGCAAACCAAACGGCGCTGCCGCGTTAAAATTTGCTTAAAATCACGAAAATTTAAATTTGATTCCACAAAACGAGGTCCGAAAAAGCCGCACTTGGATTTAAATTTTATCTAAATGCGGCCGAGTAGAAATTTACGCTCGCCAAACGCGGTCCAGAGCTAAAAAGTCAAATTCAGATCTCAAACGCGCACGAGCTTGGCTGTCCGCCCTCAAAACCCTTTTTAAACCACGTCATGCGCTGCTTTGACGAGCCGTGCGTGAACGAGTCGGGCGTCACGCGGCCTTGGTATTTTTTCTGTAGCGCGTCGTCGCCTATCGCGCTCGCAGCGTTTAGCGCCTCCTCGATGTCGCCGTCTTCTAGCACGTTGTAGCGCCCCATGTAGTGCGCCCAGACGCCCGCATAGCAGTCGGCCTGTAGCTCGACCTTGACTTGTAGCGCGTTTTGCTCCACCGGGCTTTTAGTGCGCGATTTTAGCTCGTTTACTTTACCGAGCGTTCCTAGCAAATTTTGCACATGATGTCCGACCTCGTGGGCGATCACGTACGCCTGCGCAAAGTCTCCCGCGGCTTTGTATTTAGCCTCTAGCTCCTCAAAAAAACTAAGATCTAGATAGACTTTTTTATCCGCTGGGCAGTAAAAAGGCCCCATCTGCGAGCTAGCCGTGCCGCACGCGCTAGAAACGCCGTCTCTAAAAAGCACCAAGCTAGGCTCTTTGTACTGTGCGCCGCCCGCCTTAAACACCTTGCTCCACACGTCCTCGGTCTGCGCCAACACCGCCGAGACAAAGGCGACCTTTTCCTTCTCCTGCGGGCTATCTAGCGCCGCCCTTTGAGTGCCCGCGCCGCCGCCCTCAAGTAGCGCGAGAGGGTTAAAGCCCATAAAGTACGCGACCGCGCCGATAACTAGTACCACGCGGCCGATATTTGAGCCCAGCAAAAATCTAATAATCGGTATGAGCGCGCCCAGCGAGCCCATGCTGTTTACGCTGTTTTGCCGCCTATCCTCGACGTTGTCGCTTCGTCTGCTATCTTGCCATTTCATTTTTTACTCTTTCGTTTTGGGTTTTTCTTTTAAATTTAGCCGCGAGTTGTGCTGTTTTCTTGCCTTTTGCTGCTAAATTTAGGGCATATTTTAGCGACTATTTATAAATTTATCGCTTTGCTCCGCGGGCTAGTTTAAATTTGACGATAAAATTTGAGTTAAAACAAAGTAAAACAGTGTAATGCAAAAATAAGCTAGCACTAGTCGAATTTGGAGTATTAAATTTAAAATCTAGCCTTAAATCCGTTCAAAATTCTCGCCACTAAGATCCCAAAAACTATACCGATACCGTCTGCGACGATATCTAGCAAGCTAAAATAGCGATTTGGTACAAACGACTGCATGATCTCTATCTGGATACCATAAGCTAGCAAAATAGCGACCTTTGCGCCCAAATTTAACCTAGAAAAGCCAAGATACAAAGTAACGTAAAGCGCGGCGAATGCAATGAAGTGATTTGCTTTATCCCAGCTGTTTTCGATGAGTTTTATCTGTGCGGGCGTGAGAGCCAGATACTCGATCGCTATCAAAAATATAAAGAAAAATGCGGCGGAAAATTTGGAAAGATTCATGGATTTTAAGGGGTTGTTTTAAAACAAGAAGCGCCGTTTTAAGCGCTTCTAAATTTATTAAATTTAACTCTTACATCTTATCTTTTGCAGCGATACCCATTAGCCCTAGAGCCGTTTTTATCGAGAGTGCGACGACGGCGAAAAGCTTTAAAAGCTCGTCTTCGTTTTCGCTGCCTACGACGCGATTTTCGTTGTAAAACTTATGAAAATTCGCCGCCAAGCTCTTTAGGTAGTCGCAAATTTTATTCATCGAGCGCGTATTAAAACTATCAACCAAGATATCATTTAGCGTAAGCGCCTCAAATAGCAAATTCTTGCCGTCTTCGTTCAAATTTGCAAATTTCACACCCGCGACATCGGCGACGTTTTTGCCAGCTTTTGCGAAAATTTGATTGACCCTGGCGTGCGCGTAATTGATATAAAATATCGGGTTTGAGCTATCCTCGCGCTTTAGCTCGTCCACATCAAACTCCAGGTGAGTGTCGCAGCGCTTGCTGAGGAATATAAATCTAAGCGCCTCGTAGCCGATCTCCTCGACCACGTCACTCATCAGCACGACGTTGCCCGCGCGCTTGCTCATCTTGTAGGCTTCGCCGTCTTTTAGTAGGCTCACCATCTGCGAAAGTATGATTTCAAGGCGGTTTTCATCGTATCCTAGCAGATGTAGCGCCGCCTTCATGCGTGCGATGTAGCCGTGATGATCGGCACCCCAGATGTTGATGCAGCGATCAAACCCGCGCCTAAATTTATCGTCGTGATACACCACGTCGCCGGCTAGGTAGGTGCCGCGACCGTCCTCGCGCACGATGACGCGGTCTTTTTCGTCGCCTACTTCGCTTGATTTTAGCCAGATTTTACCCTCGCTCTCATATATACCGTTCTCGCTTTTTAGGCGATCTAACGTAAGAGGGAGCTTGTCATAGTAGCTCTTTTCGCTAGCCCAGTTTTCGATGAAAATTTGCGCATCGGCTAAATTTTGCTTGATTAAAACCAGCACCCTATCCTTGCCAAACTCGGCGAGTTCTAGATTTCGGCTCTCGTCGTAAAATATCTCTTTGCCAAATTTCTCTAGCGCCTCTTTTGCGATAGGCTCGATATAGTCGCCGCGGTAAAATTTCTCCGGATACGCCACGCTTTCGCCGAATAGATTTTCGCGCGCCCAAAGCGATATGGACGTGCCTAGAAGCTCGATTTGATTGCCTGCGTCGTTGATGTAGTATTCAGTCGCGATATTTTCGCCGATGTGAAGCCCGACGCGAGCTAGCGTATCGCCGAAAACCGCGCCCCTAACGTGCCCGATATGAAGCGGACCGGTCGGATTTGCGCTGACGTATTCGAGCAAAATTTTCTCGCCGCTAGTTCCGCCGCCTTTTGCGAACTCGCTCGGATTTGCAAGGCTAGCCGAGGCAAATTTATCTAAAAATGCGGGCTTTAGTTTAAAATTTATATAGCCGTTTAGCGCCGTAGCCTCGAAAACTTCGCTATTTTCAAATTTAGACGCTAGCTCGGCGGCTATGGCTACGGGGGATTTTTTGAGCTGTTTTGCTAGGCTAAAAGTAGGCATAGCGTAGTGCGCCAAACCCTTATCTTTTGGCTTTTCTAGCGCAAAATCAAAGTCCACGGCGCCTTTTATTTCGTTTATTACGCTTTTTTTCAACGCCTTTCCTTACGCGTTTTTAGCCGTATCTTCAGTCTTTGCGGCGGTTGCGGTTTCTTCTTTTTTCTCTTCTACTTTTTCTACGTTCTCGGCTTTTTTATCGTCTTCCATTTCTGATTTGAAGCTCTTTATGCCCTTACCTAGGCCTTTTGCGAGCTCGGGGATCTTTTTCGCTCCAAAAAGCAAGACCACGATAAGTAAAATAATAAGCAATTGTTGGACACTTGGACCCATTTTTTCTCCTTTTGATTTTCGTTATATTAGCATAATTTTATCAATTATTCCATTTGTTAATAATCTCTTTTGCGTCTAAATTTGACGTTTTTAGGCGCATCGAGCGCAAAATCCCACGCAAATTTTCATAGCAGCTTTGCAGATCATCATTTATCAAAAAATAATCATACTCTAAGATATGCTCCATCTCGCCGACCGCGTTTATCAGCCGTTTTTCGATAGTTTCTGCACTGTCGGTGCCGCGATTTTGCAACCTTGATTTTAGTTCGTTTTTGCTAGCAGTCGTGATAAAAACGGAGGTGATATTTTTGGCAAATTTTGATTTTGCGATATTAAAGCCCTGCACGTCGATGTCAAAAATCGCTATCTTGCCCTCTTCAAGTGCCTTTAAAACGGGCTTTAGCGAAGTACCGTAGTAGTTGCCGTGCACGCACGCCCACTCTAAAAACTCGTCCGCATCTATGCCTTTTTTAAACTCGTCTTCGCTTATAAAATAATAATTCACACCCTCGGTC
>ERZ773267.865-NODE-865-length-18367-cov-12.280526_pt1 | contig 18367 bp, 17 predicted proteins | sample MGYA00511959_ERZ773267 | MGnify/ENA primary metagenome ERZ773267 (study PRJEB29015, sample SAMEA2738165) | human oral metagenome | biome: human oral; feature: human-associated habitat; material: saliva | place: China | collected 2240 ... | reverse complement strand
AAAGGCCGGTGACTGTGAATGCTCTTATAAGCAAAGCCCATACCAATCCAAATCAGAGCAGTCAAGGCCAAATATTTAAGCCAGCCACGCCAGTCTAACTTCTTAGCCTCAAAATGAGAGGGTTCTGCCTTATCTTGTTCATTGACCCGGTTGGACAGCCAAGTATAAAGGCCAATCGGCTGCATGATAAAGAAGTAGATGGTTGTCAGTACTTCTCCATAAAAGCTAGCCTGGAAGGACAAGATGAGATAAATGGCCGAATTAACAGCTCCAAAGAGATAATTGCTGGCCCGCCCCTCAGCTACTAGGATGACGCAGACGATGCCTGTCCAGGAAGCAAAGAGTCCCAACCAGTCATGTTGCTCTTGCCCACTGGTGAACTCCAGAATGAAGGGCAGACTGGAAAGAGCGATCAAGTAGAGCCATTGCGACAAGCTGCGCCCGCCGAATAAATCCTGCCAGAGCAATTTGGCGATACCGCTAAGGCCCTGTTCTTTTGCTGCTGCACAGACATTCTGGAAATTCCGAGCAAAGGTTTGAGATTTTTGTTTTAGTCCTGCGTAGAGAGCTGCAGGAGAGAGTTTTTGATTTTTTACTACCATTCTATTTTACCACTTTCTTTTTTAATCTGCTTGATAAATCTTGTTAATCGCTTCTTTAGCCGCCTGATAATTGTCTAAATAACTGCCAGCTAGATAAACCGTCGGAATATGAGCTAAACACTGCTCTTTCAGCTTTTTCAGATAGCTTGAAAAATCACTGCGGATAGCCTCGTCTGCCATGCTCATATCACGAAAGCCGTCGTTGACATAGGCTCCAATCGGCTCAGCAAAGAGAATCAAATCCCATTTCTCCTTGGCCAAAATGCTAGCAAAGAGGTTGTCAAAGGTGTCTGTCTCCTCGTTTTGAACGGGACTTTCTTTCAGATAGTAATCATAGTAAGCCTTGGTTACCAAGGAATTTGTATCGGCCACGACCAGACCACGGTTGGCGCTGCTGTCAATCAAGCGGGAAGTCTGAGCATATTGTCCTAAGAGCAAATAATAATAGTCTTTAGAGGTCAGCTCATCATCTCGCACGTTATTTTGAATCTGGTATTCTCGAGCATATTCCATACTAACCGGAGCATCATAGTAACGAGCTAAGTCCTTGGCCAAGGTCGTTTTACCATTGCTGGCGCTGCCCATAATCAGCACTTTCTTGGTAAAGTGACGGCGGAAAGGTTGGGCGATATATTTCCAATAAAGGCTAGGATTTTCCCGAATCATCGTAGCTGAAATCCCAAACTGTCGCTCCTCCAAGCAGGTTTCAAAACCACGCTTTGTCAGCTCCGCTTGATAGTCTGATTCTCCGACAAAGAAAATCAGTTTCTCCCGTTCTGCATCATAGCCCACCAACTCTAATAAAGTCGACAGCCACTTGTCCCAACCCAGAGGATAGCGGGGAAAAGACGTTTCGTCTAGTTTATAAACCTGAGTCAATTCATCATCGGCGAATGTCTCACGCGTATAACGGAATCGCTTCTGCAGAGATAGACCTACTTCCTCGCCACGGTCTCCCTGATAGCCAGAAACCACCACGCGCACTTTGTCATAAGAACGCTTAGCCTTCTGAATCAAATCGATATGCCCCTGATGCAAGGGAGCAAAGGTTCCAAAGACGATTGCAATTTGTTTTTTCATGATTCTACCTTTTTGTTATTTTTTCTCTTTCTATGTTTTTATTATATACTATATTTTCCTTCTGTCAATAGTTTTTTATAAAAAAATATAAAAATATTTTCAAACATCTAAAAAATACATTCAGAGCACAAAAAAGAGAGTGGGACAGAAATCGGTAATTCGTTAGAATTCGATTTCGTCGTCCCACCTCCGCACAGTTAGTAGAGCCCACTCAACCACTGCGTCTTGCCCGACAATCCAAAGACAATTGAGAGGCTAGGACTTTTGTCCCAGCCTCGCGTTTATCATATTCAGAAACTATTGGCGCGGCAACTGATTGCTCAAGAGTCAACGGCTATTGAGTCTAGAAACAACTGAGCCGAAACTAGATTTTTGATCATTTGGTTCTGCCCACCGCTTTTTTATAAGATTTATTGCTGATAGACTTCTTGGTAGAATTCCAGCTTGTCTCCATCCTTGAGCGTGATTTGATTGGCTCCCTTAGAAGCCATTTCTCCATTAACCTTAAACATCCAGTAGAGACCTTTCGCTTCATCCTGAGCATGACCGTCAATGGAAGTGATAAAACCTTCTTTTTCTTCGACCTTGTAGGCTTTCTTCAAAGCATCCATCGCTGTCTTGCCTTCTTCGACAGCCACTGTCTTTTCGCTCTTCTCCTGTCCCTCTGGTGCAATACTGATGCTGATGTTCAATTCCTTTTTGACAGAAGAAGCTGCTGAACTAGAGTTGGTATCTGTTGTTGTTTGGTTATTACTACAGCCCACCAAAAAGAGAGCAAAGGTAAGCGTAAGCAAGCTAAAGATTTTTTTCATGATAAAGTCTCCTTAAAATAAAATACAAGATAGGATAAAAGAGCATGGTTGAACAGGCATGAGCTAGATTGAAACCTGCCCCTGCCACCACATAGGTCCACCAAGGCATTTGATAAATCAAGGCTGTGATACCATCAATCACAAGACCATAGCTAAAGGCTAAAAGCAAGGCCAACATACTCTGGCCAAACAAGCCCAGTCGCCGATACAGCAGGTACCATAAGCAAATGACCACCGCAAAGGACAAGATCTGGAAAAGGACCCAAGGCCCCATTCCAAAGAGGAAAGAAGATACAAAGATACTGATAGACATGATTAGAAGCGAGCCCTTCAAGTCCTCAAAATCCACCAAGAGAAAATACAGCGCTGTAATCGGCTTGATATTGGGTAGGCCAGCAAAGGTATAACGAAGCACGACGCAGACAGCCGCCAGAAGAGCGATTCGAGTAAGGTAACGAAGAGACACAACTACTGCCTTTCTAAACGATATTCTCTAGTATTATAACGCGACTCTGATCAGCCTAGCAAGAATGGTAAGTAAATCAGCTTACTTACGTATCCTGTCGAATCATCTCCGTCCGTCCCTGATTTTGGTAAAGGCGATCATTTCTGGCCGAAAATCCCATTTTCTCCCAAAAAAGGTTGGTCTGCTGATTTTTTTCAAAACCGACTAATGATACTTTATGGATGCCAAGCTTTTTCACTGCTGACAAGGCCTGTTCAACTAGGGCCTTGCCCACTCCTTTTCTACGAAAATATGGATGAACAGCGATATGATAAATGTAAGCTCGGTAGCCATCCGTTCCAATCAGAATAGCACCAATCAAGCTATTGTTCTCCAAGGCAACCAGACAGGTCTCAGGATTTCGCTTCAGAAAACGGGCGATCCCTTCCTCAGAGTTATCTAAACTATTGATTCCTACACCACTGCAAGAGAGCCACAGCTGGTAAACAAAGGCATAATCCTTTTCTGTCATCACACGAATTTCCATTGCACACATCCTCCCTAAGCCATTTCAAATTTGAGTTGACCGCCTTTGACGCCAACTTTGAGCGTTTGACCAGCTGCTAAATCTCCAGTCAGGAGCAACTCAGACAGCTTGTCCTCCACCTGCGTCTGCAGAGTGCGACGCAGCGGACGTGCTCCCATTTCTGGATCATATCCTTCCTGAGCCAGTAGTTTCAGGGCACTAGCTTGGAATTTAAGCACAATGCCTTGCTCTGCCAGACTCCTAATCAACGGTTGCACCATAATCTTGACCACTTCCTGCATATCCTCAGCAGACAGACTGTGGAAGACCACCTTTTCGTCAATCCGATTGATAAATTCAGGACGGTAGGTCTTTTTCAATTCTTCCAGAATGCGTTTTTCCATATTGGCCTGATCAAAGCGGATATCCCGCGCCCCAAAACCAACTGTCTTATCATCCCGCAGGGCTGTTGCCCCCAGATTGCTGGTCATGATAATGATGGTATTGGAGAAGTCCACCTTGCGACCCTTACTATCGGTCAGCTGGCCATCATCTAAAACCTGCAAGAGGACATTGAAGATATCTGGGTGAGCCTTTTCCACCTCGTCAAAGAGGAGGACAGAATAAGGTCGGTTGCGCACCTTTTCCGTCAATTCGCCGCCTTCCTCATAGCCTACATAGCCCGGAGGCGCCCCGTTGAGACGACTCGCCGCGAATTTCTCCATATATTCACTCATGTCAAAGCGAATCAGGGCTGATTCATCATCAAAGAGAACTTCTGCCAGGGCCTTAGCCAGCTCTGTCTTTCCGACACCCGTTGGCCCTAGGAACATAAAGGAACCTATTGGGCGTTTGCCGGTGCGGATACCTGACTGATTGCGACGAATAGCTCGGCTGACAGCCGAAACTGCTGCATCCTGCCCGATAACACGCTTGTGTAGTTCTTTTTCCAAGTTGAGGTATTTTTTGGCATCTGTCTGAGTCAATTTCTGCACAGGAATACCAGACAAGCGACTGAGAGTCTCTAGGATATCCCCCGCTTCCACTTTCAGCTTGTAAACAGTTGATTCCTGCTCTTTTGCCAGTAGCTGGCCGACTTTTTTCAACTTTCCAGCCATCAAAGCCTTATCCACAGGCGTCAAATCCGACTGTTTATAATTCTGCGGTCCTTTATTTTGCACTGTTGCACTGGCCTCATCCAAAAGGTCAATGGCAGAGTCTGGCAGATGCTTGCTGGTCAGATAGCGATGAGCATACTTGACCGCTGTTTCAATGGCCTGGTCACTAATCTGCACCTTGTGGTGATCCTCATAACTCTTTCTCAAACCCTGCAAAATAGCAATGCTGTCGGCCACAGTAGGCTCTTCAATAGTGACCTTGGCAAAACGCCGAGACAGAGCAGCATCTTTTTCGATATGTTTCTGATACTCTTCCTGCGTCGTAGCACCAACTGTTCGCAAGGTTCCCCGGGCCAGAGCAGGTTTCAGGATATTGGCCGCATCCAAGGTCGAGTCAATCCCGCTGCCAGAGCCCATGATAGTATGCAGCTCATCGATAAAGAGGATGACATGGCCGTCTCCTTCGATGTCATTGATAATGTTGTTCATCCGTTCTTCAAAGTCTCCGCGGAAACGAGTCCCAGCGACAACATTCATCAAGTCTAATTCCAAGACGCGCATCTTTGCAAGTTCTGCCGGAACCTGACCAGCTGCCACGCGTTGAGCCAAGCCCAGAGCCAAAGCCGTTTTACCGACCCCCGCATCACCGACAAGTACTGGATTATTTTTTGTCTTGCGACTAAGAATCTGAATCATCCGAGAAATTTCCTCATCCCGCCCAATGACTGGTTCCAGACGACCAGCCCGAGCCAGCTCTGTCAAATCCCGAGTATAATCTTCCAGACCACCGCTGGTTGAAGGAGGCATGCCCATCATATTTGCCATGGTTTGTTTGGCAGAGGCCGTGTTTTTATTTAGCGAGCGGATCGACTTGATTTCCTCTCTACCCCAGCCAGCACGCTGCTCTAAAGCCTTTCGCAAATCGCTAAATCGAGGGACTGTACTCTTATCATCATAGCTAAAACCTGCAGCTTCTAACACACGAGCTGCCAAGGTGCCACGGTCAAATAGCATAGCTAGGAGCAGGTGCTCTGTTCCTAAGTTTTTAGCATGGACGGCTTCCGCAATCTGCCCTGCTTGAGCAAAGAGCTCCTCCAAACGGTGAGAGAAAGGCAATAAGTCAAAACCACCCTTTTTTCGGTACTCTTTTCCAGTAATGTCAAAGGCCGCTTCTTCCAGTTTATCCACTTCAATAGGGAATTCATTTAGAGCCGAGCCTGCCACGCTATAGGGATTATTAGCCAGAGCCATCAGCACCTGCCACGATTCTAAATAATCAGTAGCAAAATGACCAGCTAAGAGCTGAGCCGCCTCCAAGCTTTCTACTAAAGCTTTTGAATAATTCATATCCTTAATTTCCTTTTCTATCTAATTGCTGCAAAATTTTCCGTAACATTCTGGCTCGAACCCTCGGAGCATCTGTCCCCAAGACAGCATCGCTGGCACTCGCTAGGAGCAGATCTCCTTCACGCTGGCTGATAATTTTTTCATCAAAGAGCAACTGCAAAATATCTGAAAAAACTGGCTGGCTGAGCGACTCCCCGACATTGGTCAACAAATCAGACAGCATCTGGTGCCGATCGGAAAATTCAATCTTACCAATCCTGATATAGCCACCGCCACCGCGCTTGCTCTCCACGATATAGCCCCGACTCTCTGTAAAGCGTGTCTTAATCACATAATTGATCTGACTCGGAACTACCTGAAAAACATCAGCTAACTCACTGCGCTTCAGCTCGACCATGCCCGCCTGCGCCAAAATTCTTTTGATGTATTCTTCTATACTATCCGAGGTATTTTTGATGCCCATGATATACCTTTCTATCTGTTATATCTAAAAATAAGCATTCAAGTCTTCTCTAACATTGACTATCTTTGACTATTATACCGAAAAAATCTATTTTTTGAAAGAAAAAGAAGTCCCAGAAAGCTTGAAAATATCTGATAATTCAGAGTAATGAAAAAGATTGATAGACTGAGTAAATACGATTGTAATCGCTTGCTTTTTACTTTTAAAGACTTATAATAAAGGTGTGAAAGTGTGGTGTTTACACCATCAACCGTATCCAAACAATCATCAAAAGGAGGTTTTCCAATGAAAATAAATTGGCTCAACTATACCCATCATGTGCTTAGCTGTCTTTTTGTCACCCTGAGCATCTTGACGATTTTTTCTGCCGAGTATGTCGTTTTCCCAACGAGCCTTCTTCTAGGCTGTCTCCTCATTCCTCTGCTCTTTGAGCAGCATTTATTCAGTCGCCGAATGACTTGGAGCCTCAGCATTTTCTTTGCCATTCTTGCCTTTGCCCTTCTCTTTATCATCAAAACCAATCATATCTCCCTTAGCTATCCAGCAACAACCCTTCTTCTTTTTGTACTAGCAAGCCTGAGTTTTTCAAACTCCTTTATCCTTCACAAAAATAAAGAACAGAAGGCCGCTAGATAGAACAGCACAATAAAAAGTGTGGAAGCAACATGAGCTCAAAAGAGCCATGGATTCCACACTTTTTTTATTTTATAAGGAACTGGTGATAGCTAAAAATGTTTAAACGGTCAGTTCAATCTGATTGCCTTCAAAAGCTTGGATATTGCTTTCATAATAGCCGTCCCCCGTCACTCTAGGACCACTCAAAACAAGATAGCCATCCTTCTCCAAGCGAGCCGTCAGCTCATCAACTGCTTCCGGACTACCTAAACTGAAAGCTAGATGATGGTAGCCTGTAAAAAGCAACTCCCGACTGCCATCTGCTAAATCATCAGCCCGTGTCATAATCTCCAAGCGCGCCCCCTCAGCAAAGGTCAAAAAATAAGACTGAAAACCTGTTTTCTGATTATGATAGAAAACACTGCTTGTGGCTGCAAAATATGTTTCGAAAAAATGCCGAGCCGCTTCCAAATCTCGAACATAAAGACCTATATGCTCAATCTTCATAAATATTTCCTCCATTCGTCACAATGACTTCTTCTTACCCAAATGAATATTTCTTATAGTGCATAAATACAATACTGATCTCTCTTTTTCACCTACTTACTCAAAATTTCCCAGCACTCTCGGTCCGTGCCAAACCGAGCTTTCAGAAATTTGTTTTCCCACTTTCATTTTCTTTTTAGTTATATTATAATAGTTGGCAAACACATTTTCTACTATCATTATCTTAAAAAATGATAGTATTCTACGAAGGAGGCTGCCATGATGGATTTGGGGCAGTTGCACAAAACTACTGAATATAAGAATCAAGGGACCCCCTATTCCCTGACGCGGACCATTACGGAAAACGGTCAACCTGACATCCTCTTCCACTGGCACACAGATGTTGAAATCATTTATGTCCACGAAGGAAGCGCCCAATTTCATATCGACTATCATTATTTTAATAGTAATAAAGGCGATATTGTCCTGATTCGTCCCAATGCCCTCCACTCCATTCATCCGATTGAGCAGCAGCGCCACTATATGGATGCCATTAACTTTCATTTGGACTTAATGGGCTATTCGGCCATGGATCAAGCTGGTATCCACTACCTACAACCTCTCTACAACGGACAACTGGACTTTGTCCACGTCATTAAACCGACTGACCAAGCCTATGCAGAAATTCGTCAATGCCTGCTGGCCACTATGGAAACAGGTTATTGTCAAAAGAAATACTATGAATTTGAACTTAAGGCTCAGCTTAATCAGCTCTTCTACTTGCTCTTTGAGAACGACTATATCGTTTCTAAGGAGCTGTCTGCCGAGGGCTACCGCAAGGAAGAGAAAATCCGCTCCATCATCGACTATATCAATGAACATTATCAGGAAGAACTCTCTATTAATCAGCTGTCTGGCATCTGCGGCTACAGTCCGACGCACTTCATGAATTTCTTCAAAAAGCATCTGGGCGTTTCCTGCATTGAGTACCTGATTCAATTTCGCCTTCGCAGGGCTGCCGAGCTCCTCCAGCACTCCACTCTGTCCGTTCTAGAAATCTCAAGCCAGTCTGGTTTTAATAACCTTTCTAATTTCAATCGGCAATTTAAAAAATACTATCGAATGACACCAAGTCAATATAGAAGAAAATAAGACAATCTCCAGCCAGATGATTGGAGATTTTTTATCTGGACACCAAGACCAAAAATGCTCCTGCGAGGCAAGGAAATGACTTTGACAGGATTGACTAAAAAAGAGAGTGGGACAGAAATCGGTAATTCGTTAGAATTCGATTTCGTCGTCTCACCTCCGCACAGTTGAGTAGGGCTGTAAAAGCCGATGAAATCAGCGGAGTAGGGCCCACTCAACCACTGCGTCTTACTCGACAATCCAAAGACAATTAAGAGGCTAGGACAAAAGTCCTAGCCTCGCTTTACGAAATTTTGAGATTGCTCGATCCTTATTCTGCTGATTTTGCACGGATCACCAAAGTTCCATCTTCCATATCTGCAGTCAGGTGCTTAGCATCTAGGTTATCCAAGTGGAAGTCAGTCACCTTGTCACGAATTTGCTGCTCGATGACACGGCGGAGTGGACGAACACCCATGACTTGGTCATAACCAGCATCACGCAGGAACTCCTTAGCTGCATCAGATACAGCCAGATCAATTTCCTTCTTGCTCAAAGTTTGATTTACTTCAACCAGCATGAGATTCACAATTTCCATCAAATCTTCTTTCTTGAGATGAGAGAACTCGATCACTGCATTGAAACGATTGAGGAACTCTGGGCGGAAATAATGTTTGAGTCGATCCATCAGCTCAGGCTTTTCTGCATCCTCTTCCAAGCCTGCTTCATAGCCAAAGCCAGCATTAGAAGTTGCAATGATAACCGTGTTCTTGAAGTTGACTGTATTCCCTTGACCATCCGTCAAACGTCCATCATCCAGAACTTGAAGGAGAAGGGTAATCACTTGTGGATCAGCCTTTTCAATCTCATCCAAGAGAATGATAGAGTATGGATTGCGGCGCACGCGCTCGGTCAGAGTGTTGTTGTTGTCATCATAGCCGACATAACCAGCAGTCGTACCAATCAGCTTGGAAACAGCGGTGCGGTCAGAGTACTCAGACATGTCCAGACGGATGATAGCATCCTTGGTACCGAACATATCCAGAGCTAGTTGCTTAGCCAACTCAGTCTTACCAACCCCTGTCGGACCAACGAAGAGGAAGCTGCCGATCGGACGGTTACCTTCGTCAAAGCCTGCACGGTTACGGCGGATGGCTCTAGCCACAGCTTCTACAGCCTTGTCTTGGCCAATAACTTTGGCTTTGAGGCGGTCATTCATGCCCTTGAGGCGCTCAATGTCGCTGGCACCCATCTGAGATACCGGCACTCCCGTCATCCGCTCAACAGACTCAGCTACATCGTTGACTGTCGCCGTTACCTTCATATCCTCGGTGTGGTTTTGAATTTTCTTTTCCAGCTCTTCGATGCGGGTCTTGGCATTCAGAGCTGCTTCATAATCTTCTTTCTCAACAGCTGCTTCCTGTTTGTCTTTTTGCTCAGCAATCTCATGTTCAACCGCATGGACATCGGTTACTGGATGCTGGGCTGCCAGGTGGGCAGCAGTCACGTCGACCAGGTCAATGGCCTTGTCTGGCAGGCTCCGTTGTGGAATATACTGAACAGAGTAATCCACAGCCGCTTTCAGCACTTCATCCGGCAGGATGACATTGTGGTGCTTTTCATACAGGTCCCGAATACCTCGAAGGATCTGATAAGTATCCTCAGCAGACGGTGCATTGACCTTAACTTCATTGAAACGACGAGCTAAAGCTGCATTTTTGAGAATAGTATTGCGGTACTCGTCCTGAGTAGTAGCCCCGATAACAGTCAGTTCACCACGCGAAAGCGCTGGTTTGAGAATATCTGCCAGTCCCTTAGAACCACTGTCTCCGCCAGTAGATCCTGCACCCAGAATTTGATGGATTTCGTCAAAGAAGAGGATAACATTCCCGGCTTCCTTGACTTCATTGACCAAGTTTTGGATATTTTCTTCAAAGCTACCACGATATTGAGTACCAGCTTCCAAGCCAGAAATATCAACAGAAATAATTTCTTTGTTCTTGATGGCCGCTGGCACGTCACCATTGACGATAGCCTGAGCCAATCCTTCTACGACAGCGGTCTTTCCGACACCTGCATCTCCGACCAGAACTGGATTATTCTTGGTCCGGCGGGAAAGGATTTCCGCTGTTTCTTGGATTTCCTTATTGCGTCCAATGACTGGATCCAGCTTGCCTTCACGCGCTTCTTGGGTCAGATTGCGACCTAGCTTAGCCAGAATGCCGTCTTGCTTAGGCCCATGCGCTCCAGCTTGCAAATCCTGTTCGCTAGCCATTTGACCAGGGAGCTTTCCAGTAGCTCGGTACTGAGCAAACTCTTCCGGTGTGACCTCTCTACCATTGATCAAGTAACGCCGGTGTTCGCTATTGTAGCCACCCATACGCCCCATGAGTTGGTTGAAAAGGTCATCCATACTGTTAAAATTGTTGTAATTGTTGTTCATAGCATTGCCTCACTTTTATATATTTTTCTTTACATAATTTTTATTTTTACCAAAATTTCAGATAAGAAATCTCTTCCTTATCCACTATAAATATTCATTTGGGAGATCTTCTCCTATCTATTACTTTACATAACTTATTCGATTTCCAAAAATCAAGACTGAGTCAGTCTCTGTTTTTATGAGTGAATCAAATCTCATTCAAAAGAAGATAATTTTACATAATTTTTAATCCTCCCAAAAATAATCGCCTTCCGGCTATTTCCTCATCTTCTGAATAAATTCTGTGTAAACTTTTTGTTTACAGTTGTAATTTTATCATGACAGAATTTATTTGTCAATAGATTTTACATAATTTTTTAAAATAAATTTACAAATGTAATCAAAATTTTGGTTTAGGCTCTTTTCATTCCTATAAAGACGATTTATTATAATAAAAATCTGGACACAATCCAGATTTTAAATCATATACTCTACACTATAACTGGCATCCGACAGAATGCGGGACAGAAACTGTTTGGTTCGCTCTTCCTTCGGACTAGAGAAGAATTCCTGAGGAGGATTTTCTTCAATTATGTGACCTCCGTCCATAAAGATGACATGGTTGGCCACATCACGGGCAAAGCTCATCTCGTGGGTCACAACGACCATGGTCACTCCCTCCTGAGCCAGCTGTTTCATGACACTGAGAACTTCACCGACCAGTTCCGGATCTAGAGCCGAAGTTGGTTCATCCAGCAGGATGACATCTGGCTTGACAGCAATGGCACGAGCAATCCCAATCCGCTGCTGCTGGCCGCCTGATAGCTGCGAAGGATAGTAGTCCTTGTAGGCCAAGAGTCCCACGCGCTTCAAGGACTCTTCCGCAATCTTAAGCGCTTCTTCCCTCGGTATCTTACGAGCGATCACTAAGCCCTCTAAGATATTTTCAAGGGCTGTTTTATTGGCAAAGAGATTATAATGCTGAAAGACAAAGGCCGTCTTTCTACGAATTTCCAAAATCTCTTTTTTGCTGAGTTTAGCCAAATCATAGTCCTTACCAGACAAAGTCAGCTGGCCGCTATCCGCTTTTTCTAAGTGATTCAGACAGCGCAGAAATGTTGTTTTCCCAGAGCCTGAGGGTCCCAGAATAACCACAACGTCACCTTGATTGACCTTGAGACTGACATCTGCCAGCACCTGGTGCTCTCCAAATCGTTTGGAGATATGTTTTACTTCTAACATAATCTTTCCTTCCTAAGCAAGAGCGTAGCGCTTTTCCAAGCCCCTAAAAATCCACTGAATCAAGCCACAAATAATGAGATAAATAACAAAAATCACCAGATAAGACTCTGAATACTGGTAAGAATGGGAGGCTTCTATCTTAGCCAGGGCTGTGATATCCTTGACTGTCATGACAAATACCAGCGAGGTTCCCTTGACTAGATTGATAACCAGATTGGCCAGATTGGGCAGGGCAGAGCGCAGAGCCTGAGGAAAAACAATCCTCCGATAGGCTTGAAAATTCGTTAAACCAATCGCCTGCGCCGCTTCTAACTGTCCTTTATCCACCGTCAAAATGGCAGAGCGCAGAATTTCCGATAAACTGCCTGTCGTCATCAGGCTATAAATGATGAAAGCATAGTAAAGCGGATTGAACTTAAAGACGTCTACCTGACTGCCCAGACTTTTGAATATTTGATTCAGTAAACTTGGAAAAAGACTATAGAAAAAGAGAATGAGCAAAATGGGAGGTGTCGCCCGAATAAAGGCCAGATAAACCACCGAAAAGGTCCGAACACCCCGAACTTTATAAATCTGCCCCAGAGCTAGAAGCAGAGCCGGAATAAAGCTGAGCAGAATAGCCACCGCCATAATGATTAAGGTTACCGGTATGCCTTTCAACGTTACCAGAAAGGTATTTACAATATAATTCAAATCCATGCTTTACCTCTCCTTGACTGTCAGACTTTTTTCCAGAAGCTGGGAAGCCAGCGAAACCACTAGGGCAATCCCCCAGTAAATCAAGGCCACCGCTGTATAGGTTTCGAGGGAATAATTTCCCAGATTCCGGCTGATGAGATTTTGTCCTGCTCCCATGACATCAACTGCCCCAATCGTATAAGCCAGCGCAGCATCCCGCATGAGATTAAGAAGGGCAGTAGTCAGATTGGGCAGGGCGATGCGAAAAGCCTGTGGCAGGACGATGCGCAGAAAAGTCTGTACCGGTGTCAAGCCAATACTGAGACCTGCCTCAGTCTGTCCCTTGGGAACAGCAAGATAAGCTGCCTTGAAGACTTCCGCAATCATAGCCGCAAAGAGCAGAATCATGGTGATGATAACAAAAACAGTCCGCGACCAATTATTGATATCCAGCCCCAGCCACCATTCTAAAAACTCTGGAATGCCATAAAAAACCAAGAAAAGTAAGACAATAGGCGGTGTACATCTAAGAATAAATATATATCCTCTAGCCAGACCAGCAAAAGATTGCTCCTCAGCAATCTGAGCCCAAGCCAACAGACCACCCAGCAAGGAGCCAATCAATGCTGTCACAAACATAATCCATAAAGTGGTCGGCAGAGCCTGCAGCAGACTAGGCAGCAGGCCAAAGACACGGGATAAGTCATACGAGACCATAATTTTCTTCTCCTTCGACAGTGATTAGATAGAATAAGCTTCTCTTGGATGGGCACTTTCAGCTTGGAGCATTCATGCTCTCGCCTGGATAGTCTTTTTGAAAATTCCTTCAAACAGCATCAAGGTCAGCCTAGAAGCCACCAGCACTGTATTCAGCCAGCTTCTCAGTCAGCCTTTGATTTTCCATAATTAGCAGACAGCAGCCACTAATCCTTGTCCACATAAGAGAAGACATCTTCTCCGAAATACTTTTCAGATAGTTTAGCCAAGGTTCCGTCTTTTTCCAGTTCCTTAATTGCCTTTTCGTATGCCTTGGCAAATTCTTCATTTTTTTCGTTTTTATGAAGCAGGGGATAGGTCGGAATCCCCTTGTAAGGGAACCAAGTCAGTTGATCCGCATACTGATGGTAAGAACCTTCTTTATCTGTCACAGCTTTTTCAAAAGACAGCTTGATGTCAAAGAAAGCATCGTAGCGCCCTTCCAGAACCCAAGCATAAGCATCAGCTACCTTGAAGGACTCTGCTGCAGTCAAATCAATAGGAGCACCGCTATGCTTTTTGTTATACTCTTCGATAACGGCCCATTGAGCATTCTGCGGAGAGATTGGTACCAGCTTACCCTTTTCCTTGGCAAAATCATCAATGGTCTTAAATTTTTCAGCGTCTTCCTTTCGGATAGTGAAACCGATAATGCTAGCACCGATTGGGCTTTCTGGAATGATGAACTTCTTCGCCCGCTCTTCGGTGTACCATGCTCCCTTGGTTCCGATGTCATATTTCCCAGATTCCAGACCGACTAAGAGATCCTCATCACTAGTACCAGTATATTCAAACTGATAGTCTGGCAACTTCTCATCAATGGCCTTGAGAACAGCAACCTCATAGCCATCTGATTCTCCCTTTTCATCCACAAAGTCATAAGGAACATAGTTCTGTGTATGTGCCACTTTCAAAGTTGTGACCTTACCACTGCCTGATGCAGAGCTGCTCGTCTTGCTAGATGAAGCACCTGTCAAGGTCCGCCCCAAATAAGTCGCTGCTACAATAGCAATCACTGCTGCTCCACCAATAATCCATTTTTTCTTGCTCATTCTTTCGTCTCCTTCTTATGTTAAGCTTGCTGCTTGGCGAACCCACTGAATCCGCTCTGCCTTAATATCGCTTGGAATAGTACAGTCAGCCCCGATAATCAAAGCGTCCTTGCCAGCCTCTGCTATCAGCCGCTTGGTCTCGTCTTGAATAGCCGCTTGACTGCCCGTGTAGAGCAGGCCGTCCTTGCCATTTTCAAAGCCACCCAGGACAGTCCGACCGCCAAATAATTTCCGGCCCTCCGCTAGGCTGATGCCTTCTGGCCCCACTGCCCAGTTGATGACCTGAGCTGGATAATCAGTGAAAAGATGAACATCGTTTCGCGCGCCTTCGTAGCCACAAATGTGCAGGATATTCACTCCGCCAGCCGCATTGGCTGCTTCCAGCACCGCCAATTCACTAGGAGCAATAAAAGCCTTATAGTCTTCAGCCGACACCCGCGCATCCTGAATGCTCTGAACGCTGAGGTAGATTCCATCCGCACCAGCTTCCTTGATAATCCGCTCTGTCAGAGCCGCAATATCTTGAGCAATCACATCCAGCACCCGCTTCGTGAGTACCGCATCCTCCGCCAGGAAATCTGCAATGATATCATCTCCTCCGGCAACCTTTCCAACCAGCCATTTGAAGTAGGTCACTGGCGCAAAAATATTGTAAATAGCGACCAAGTCCTCTGTAAAGCTAGCCTTAATCTTCTGAACCAGCTCCACCTGCTCACTAATCCAAGGGTGGTCAGCACCTAGCGGCTCAATATCTGCCAACTCCTTGATAGATTGGACTTTTTTCAAGCGCTCGTTAGGATAGGCAAAATAACCATCACTCATCAGCTTGATAAAGTCTGGCTCGACTTCTGCCAGAAAAGCTTGATGACCAGCCAGATTTTTATCAATAATGGCCTGATTTCCAAAACCAGCCAGCCACTCCTCCTCACTAGTAAAATGATGCCAGAAACCAACTGGCACTCGGTCAACGGGTTCTCCTCTGAAAGCTTTCAGTACTAATTCTCTTTTTGAAGTCATCTTCTCTCCTTTTTCTATTGTTGCTATCTCGTCAATGAGTTGTTTTTCAGCTTTTTCATTGGACTAATTCATCTTTTTAAGTAAAATTCTAATCCGACAAGAGCAGAGCAGCGATATCATTGGGCTGCATCAATCCAGTTGACTGCTCTGGCAGATTCTTGAGCACCTGCAAATCATCTTCTTTTTTGTCTGAAGACTGGTGAGCATAAATCTGACTGATGCTCAGAAAGGTTCCTATTATCAAGAATATCAGAGCAAGAGCTGCAAGCCTTTTTTGATACCGATTCATCTATCTTCCTCCTTGAAAGAGTTGAAAATTGCTCTTTATGGCTTTGGCAAGTCCGTCAGAACTGACTAGCCGCCTGACGGATCCAGTCCAGTCTTTCTATTTCGAAATCATCTGGTACTGTGCAGTCAGCCCCTAGAATCACTCCCTGACTGCCAGCTGCAGCCAGCAGCCGCTTGGTCTCAGCCTCTAACTCTGCACGACTGCCTGTATTTAGAAGAGCTGCTCTGCCATTTTCAAAGCCGCCCAGGACAGTCTGACCGCCAAAGAGCTTGCGCCCTTCCGCTAAGCTGACCCCCTCATGATGAGTTGCCCAGTTAAAGACTTGAGCCGGATAGCCTTTGAACAGCTCCAAATCATTGCTGGCCCCTTCAAAGCCGCAGATGTGGAGAATATTCTGACCGCCAGCCGCATTGGCTGCAGCCAGAACCTTAACCGTACTAGGCTCAATATAACGACGATAACTGGCCGCATCTACCCGACCGTCTTGGATTTGCTGGGTACTGAGATAAATCCCCTCAATGCCCGCTTCCTCAATGATGCGCCTAGTCAAAATAGCAATATCACCGGCAATGACATCTAAAACATGTCCTGTCAGCTCGGGATCCTCTGCTAGAAAATCTGCAATTTCTCTATCTCCTCGCGAACCTTCCCGGCGGAACCAGCGCTTGAGATAGGAGACCGGCGCAAAAATATTGTAGAAGGAAGCGAGGTCCTCCGGATAGCTTGCCTTTACAGCTTTAACTATCTCAATCTGCTGCTTAATCCAAGGATGATCCTCACCGATAGACTGGATAGCTGCCAAGTCCCGAATGGACTCAATATGATCCGAATAAAGCTCGCTGGGATACTTAAAGAAGCCATCGCTCATAATCTTGACAAAGTCTGGCCGTGCAGCTCGAACATAAGCAGCATGCCCCTCAACACTTTTATTGAAAATCACTGGATTGTCCAGGCCCAGCATCTTTTCCTCTTGGCTTACAAAGTGAAACCAAAAACCAACCGGCACTCGGTCAACTTCTTCACCCCGAAAAGCTCTCAGCACTAATTCTTTCTTGCTGACCATTACTTCCTCCTTCTTTGAATTTGTAATATATCTTACCATCCTCTCCTTCTCCTGGGAAATATATTTTCCCTATCAGCCTGATTAAAAATATTTATCAAAGCAAAATAAAAAAGCTAGACTAAGCTAGCTTTTTCAAGGCTTTTCAGACTCTGCTGAATAACCTTATTTTTTGTACCCTTTTTAGATAAGGACCATATATATTTTCTATGGATGAGATAGGTAATTTTTATAGGCAATGGCCCTCTGTGCTTATTCTACAGTGACAGACTTAGCCAGATTACGCGGTTTGTCAACATCCAGACCACGGTGCAAGGTTGCAAAGTAAGCAATGAGCTGTGTCGGTACCACCATAGAGATTGGTGACAGGTATGGATGAACCTGATTGAGTACGATATCGTCGCCTTCTTTGGCTACATTCTCCTCAGCAATGGTCAACACCTTGGCACCCCGAGCTACGACTTCTGAAATATTGCCTCGAGTATGGCTAGCCAAGACTTCATCTGAAAGCAAAGCCAAAACTGGTGTTCCGTCTTCAATCAGAGAGATCGTACCGTGTTTGAGTTCACCAGCTGCAAAGCCTTCACACTGGATATAAGAAATTTCTTTGAGTTTTAAGCTAGCTTCCATCGCCACATAGTAGTCTTGACCACGGCCGATATAGAAAGCATTGCGAGTTGTTTCCAGAAGGCCGCGAACCTTATTGTCAATCAACTCCTTTTCTGACAACGTGGACTCAATAGACTGCGCAACTAAGGACAGCTCGTGAACCAAGTCAAAGGCTGCCGCTTTCTCGGAAGCATTGGCATCACCAACAGCTTTAGCCAAGAAAGCCAAGGTTGCGATTTGAGCTGTATAGGCCTTAGTAGAAGCAACCGCAATCTCAGGACCTGCATGCAGCAGCATGGTATGATTGGCTTCCCGAGAAAGCGTAGAACCCGGAACATTGGTCACGGTCAAACTTGGAATACCCATCTGATTCGCCTTGACTAAGACCTGACGGCTGTCAGCTGTTTCACCAGATTGGCTGATAAAGATAAAGAGAGGCTTCTTGCTAAGGAGCGGCATGGCATAGCCCCACTCAGAAGCAATGCCCAGTTCAACAGGTGTATCCGTCAGCTCTTCCAGCATACGCTTAGAAGCATAGCCAGCATGGTAAGAAGTTCCAGCTGCAAGGATATAGAGACGGTCAGCTTCCTGAACAGCTTTGACAATATCTGCATCTACTG
>ERZ773267.862-NODE-862-length-18379-cov-16.256713_pt1 | contig 18379 bp, 13 predicted proteins | sample MGYA00511959_ERZ773267 | MGnify/ENA primary metagenome ERZ773267 (study PRJEB29015, sample SAMEA2738165) | human oral metagenome | biome: human oral; feature: human-associated habitat; material: saliva | place: China | collected 2240 ... | reverse complement strand
CTGGAGGATGAGTTCAAGTAAATGTTGCACTTATTCTTGCAATTTATCAAATAAATAATGTGCTCTAAGCGCCAAATTAATATGTCTATTCAATTCAAAATATTCTTCACCATAAAGATTTGAAATATTAAAATATTTTTCTGCATAACGAATGCCTTCGTCAGTCAAGAAGATAATTTTTTCATCTTTAAGAAATTTAAACTCCTGCTCTTTTCTCAATGTTCGAATAAATTGATCCGCTGTATCATAAAGATTAGATTGAACTCTAGGTGATCCAGCGATAATAAGTGGTGTCTGTGCACTATCTAACAAAACAGCATCCGCTTCATCAACGATAACATAGTTAAAAGATCGTAAAAATTTATCCTCTACATTACCTGCCAGATTATCTATCAAATAATCAAATCCAAGAGCGGTACTTGTCGTATACAATATATCAGAAGAATAGATTTTTTTCTTCCGATTTGAATCTACTTCTTCATCATCGTCAAAAACTCCTACTCCAACAGTTAATCCCATAAAACGATAAACTTCACCCATATCTATTGCATCACGTCTTGCAAGATAATCATTGGTTGTTACTAGAATTGTTCCCTTCCCCTCCAAAGCATTTAAATAAAGAGGTAAGGTAGCAGTCAAAGTCTTTCCTTCTCCTGTTTTCATTTCTACTATTGTACCTTCATGAAGGGCTAACGCTCCTAAAACTTGAACATTAAATGGGAACATGCCTAGTATTCGGCGGTCTGCTTCACGAATCGCTGCAAAAGCCTCAATTAGTATATCTTCAAGTGTTTCTCCTGTCCTTAAGCGATTTTTGAATTCTTCAGTCTTATTCTTAAGTTCTTCATCACTTAATCGGGATATTGATTCTTCTAATGCATTTATTTTTGCTAATTTTTTTCGAAGTCTACGTAATTTTATTGTATTAATAAATGATTTTTTTTGTTTAATTTTTTCCATCTATCCATTAAATATATTTTAGTAGGTCCTTTACTAAATTAAGATCCTTCGGAAGCAGTTCCCGTAGATAACGATTTTCGACAATATGATTTTTTTTCTCTTCATCATTAATATCATAAATCATAAATTTTTGATAAGTAACTGATTGACAGCCTGCACTCATCAATGTAAGCGTATAAGTAAACGTATCCTTTGGAAAAATAAAGCTCTCACCTGAGTTTCTTAATACGATAGACTCAATCTGTTCAGCTTGACGATTAAAAAAATCGAGTTGCAAAAAAAAGGAATTTGCTGGTACAGCATCAATCTGATACTCTAGAAGGTATCTATTTCCTTGTATAAGAATTGGAAGATCTGGAGAATGACGATCACCTTGATAATTTGTTCGTGACTTAAAAGTAACAATAGGCTTCCCTGATGCGAGCTGTGGATTGTAAAAATTCACTAAATCCTCTTGGAATTTAATTTGAGAACCATATAAATAATTCTCTCCCTTTCTTATTTCATTCCAATAAATTTCAGAAATTAACTGTTTAGTCATTTACACTCCTTATCTTCCAAACTGATCTTCTAGAATTCTTTTAAATTGTTGCTTAAACCACTTATTAATCGCTTGACTATTATCATTATGTCTTCCTTCATATCCTACACTATATATATGTACACCTTTCTGTGAAAGATAATTTGTTAAACGTTGAGTAGCATAACCATCGTAATCATCATTTTTCATGTATCCTAGAGCAAATTGAGTATCTTTAAAGCTTGCGTTATGATATTTATTCCATAATTTTTGGTTAAATTCATCAATTTTCATTTGTGTTAAGCCGTGAGTTACATTCAGTAGCATATCAGCACTTGTTTCAAATTCATCTGGTCTTTTTAATTTCAATCCAGATACTGTATCCCCAAGATTTGTAAATGGCTTACCTACAATTACAGCCGTCGGATTTAAGTCTACTGCATAATAAGCTGCTCCAAATGAACCCATAGATATACCAGATAGTATCAGCTCAGATGATGAAAATCCTAAATAGTCCAATGCTTTTCGAATCATTTCAATGATTTTTTCTTCATACTGATCAGTTCCAATATAAAAGCAACCCCCTTCTAATCTTGGATCAGCAATCAACATAAATGGGGAGTTGAAAGCTTTCATCATCCCGAATCCCTCAAATCCCTCAGCTGGCCTAAATCCTGAAAAATACACATTTAAAGGTGGTTTCATATCTCCGGGATTAAAGTAATAGAAAAATTCCTGTCTTCTCTCATCACTGAATCTTCCACCACCAAGAACTAAGTTTCCTAGACCTTGACGTGAGTACCGCCAATGAAGAGGCCCGAATGTTAAGCTACCTACACCTCTAGCATAGATGGATACAACATAAAATCCGATTTCTTCTGGTTTTGGTTCTAGAATTATTGGATCTTTTAATTCATCTTCATTATAAGTAAAACTATCCATTAAAGCATAGAGGCTTCCTCTTCTCATTGGTGTTATTTCTAACTGTATTTGACAGTTCCCCTTGATTTTTTCAAACTCCTGCCATAATTCCAGAGCTACTGGAAAACTTGATAGATTATATCGATAAGTGAAAAGTTGTTGAAATTTTTCTCCAAAATTTCCGGTAAATTGAGTATTTACATGACCGTTTCGTTGTACTATTCCTTCAAAACCTGGGTTGATATCTATCTCTGGTATTTTTAACTTTGCTCCGTATTGACTACTAAACAATACCTGATTTAAAAAATTGATACAGGATGAAATATCTCTCGAACTTTCTAATTTACGAAGCATCTTTCTTCTAAAAATCCCATCCGATGATGTTGAAGATAACTCCAATTCAGCACTACAAAATAGGCTATAGGCTTCAATTGTATTCATAAGAGGCTCTAATTGTAATTCCTCAAGATAATCTGTTATAACAATCGCATTAAAATGAATATGAATTTTTGGTTTTTCTAACAATACATCGTGCTTCACCATTCTTTTCATGGATTCTGCAAGCAATTTTTCCTCTTCTAATTTCAAAAAATTTTGGATATACTCTGGCTCACAAAATAACCATTCTAAGTCTTCTGGTAGTTTTTCTACTTGACTAGCCCAATTTAAACGGCCAATTTGTAAAATCTTCATCGTTATCCATTCCTTATTTCTTTTTTTAGCATACCTTTCCATTGCTTCAAAATTTTGCCACTTGTGTAATCAGACATCTTTCGAACTGCATAGATAAGGGCTTCATTCCAATTAAATAGACCATCAAAGTAAAACTCAATTGCTGACGATAACTTGCTAATGTCACTAATAACCAAACCATTCTTTTGATGAATAACATAATCTGAACTAACACGATTAATTTGTGGTATACCTGCACTTATACTAGCAATTTGTGTATATAGATCTGGCTCAATTCCAAGATCAATTACTAACCTAGCTGTATCTAAACATTTGATAATCTGATTTTCATTTGTGAAACACTCCATAGCGATACGACTCAACTCTATTTCCCCTTCATCTTCTATTTCATTTTCGCCTTCACTAATCTGTTTAAATAAAAGATCTTCAAAGTGATTCGTTTTAATGAAATCTATGATCCACGTTTTTAATAAATCCAATTGGAAATCTTGTCTGAATGTCACAATTCTAAGTTCTATATCGAGATGAAGAGTCATTAATTCGAGAATAATTGCTATCACAGAATATAGTTCATCTAATTCAATGTTATCAATATGAAAATAAATTATCTGCTCCTTAACAGTCTGGCTATGCCCTAAACGTAAACGACTATCAAACGGCGAAAGTCGTACTATCGGTATCGATTTGAAAACTAAATTTTCACAAGTTTTTCTTAATAGTTCTTCATTCTTCTCAGTATCGACTACTAAAAAGGTAGCATCATTTATAGATATTCTATCCTGGCCTAGATTCTCCAAATTAAAGCGATTCCCAAAAAAAGAATAAATTTTTCTATGCTCCTTAAATATAGAAGAAACCAATTGGTTATGCTGGGTATCACTCGCAAGCACAAATACATCTTCATTTTCAACATGATTATTTTGAAAAATTGCGAGTCTCTCCTTAATCAATTCTTCCCAGCCATTATAATACTTCTTGCTAAAAGTCTGATCAGAAAAATCATTAATCATAAGAATAGGAGTAGAATCATTTTCTTTTTTTAGAAACTCACGAACCTGCCACACTCCATTAATATTCAAGTAATCCTGATACAATGGACGTTCATCTATATCATAATAAAGAATACTAGACAAAAATCCTCTATCATCGAAAATATAATCTTTTGTTACCTTTCCATTTTTTTGAAAGGACACCGAATGAAGATTACCGTCTTCAGCATAGTTTACAATAGCAAAAATCTCCCCTTTTAATCTAACAACAACTGCAAAAGGACTATAAAGAAACTCGCATCCTTCAGGCCAATTTAAGTCCTTAAGATGAATAATTTTTGTATAAGATCTTGTGATATTCTGGATATCATCAAAAAAAGACCAATAATATATTCCAAAAATATTTTGTTTATGCAAAAAATAACGAAGTTGTGGTTGATAGTTCAAAATCATTAATCCTATTTCTTCTTGTCCCTGCAAGAACATCTTAACTTGATTTACACTATCATCAAAGGTCATTCTATTTTTTACTCGAAACCACCACGGCGTATCATAATACCATTGCCTCTGACCATTATACCAAGAAGGTACAAAATAAAACATAAACTTCCCACCATTAAATTAAATTTTTGTATTTTTTCCAACTATTCATTGTATCAACTTGCTCAATAACCCCTAATAAAAGACTTACTATGATATACGCATTACTAATTAGTAGGGCAATTGAAACACTATTTTTCCCCTGTCCTTGTAACAAAACCGCAAGCATTGGAAGTCCCCCAAAAATGATAACTGTAAAAGCACCAAATTGCGCAAATGAGTTTACAACATACTGGATATACTTTATTGTCTCTTCTCCTGGTTTTTTCCCAGAAATATAATCACCATTATTTCTCATATTCTTTGAAATTTCATATGGATCATAATTATAGTATGCAAAACCAATAGATAAGAAGTAAAGCAAAAAGATATAGCAGATAACTCCTGGTAGTTGAGATAAGCCGATGTGAACTGAAAGATATTCTAATATTTGATTACCAGGGAATATATGCAATAATACTACAAAAATATATGGAGGTAACATCATTAAAGTCATTCCATACATAAATGGCATTGCACCAGCAGGTGTCACACGTATAGGTAAATAACTACTAGCATGATATGGTGTATTTAGACCGACTCTTTGAATCGGTATACGATATTCGCCTTTATAAAGCAAAATATTAAACCAAATTAAAATAGATAAGGCGACAAAAAATGCTAATCCATATTGGATAAGACTACTAAATTTAAATTGCTGTACGCTAAAATATCTTATTATATTACTTTGAAATGTTAAGATCATATTTACCAATATAACAACAGTCATTCCACCAATACCTCGTTCGCTATTTATTTTACATAGCCAATTTAATATAAATGTTCCAGTTGTTAACAAAATAATTGTTATTATTCTAAGAGTGGAATGACTGTATCCAAATATCAATAAAAATTTGGAATCATTTGTTATTCCAAAACTTTGTAGTAAAGCAATTGCTAATGTCAATAAAAATTGCAAACGGTTTACTTTATTGGAAGTCCAGCTACCAATCAATTTAAAAGTAATTAAAAAACGCCATAAAATCATCATTGTCATAGTTGGCCCTATTCCTAATGAAAACAACGTCATGTTACTAAATTGAATTCCAGTGATAGCCCCAAAATTTTCAAGCAATTGCGAATCTGATGCATTTCCTACTACAACCTTATCCACACCAACTGTTGGAATTGGAATCTGTCTACCTAACATATAAATGAATACAATGCCGATCATCCATGTAAATCTCTGAAATATTATTGATTTTTTCCAGTATTTTTGAAGTTTTCTTAACATACTCAATTAATCCATTCTGTCTATTCTGAATAATTATAACATAAAAACAAGGTTGAGGTGTGTAAACACCACCAACCCTTGCTTTTATGTTAATTAAAGATAGTCCTTCTTACTTATTCAGCATCCTCTGATTTACGTTTTTTACGCCCCAGAAGCGCTCCAAATAGAAGACCACTTAATCCAACTAATCCAAGTGATGAAGAAACATTTTCACCAGTATTCGGAAGTGTTCTTTCAGAAATTGACTCACTCACTGATTCCGATACTGATTCGCTTACTGACTCTGATACTGATTCAGAAATTGACTCGCTTACTGATTCTGAGACTGACTCAGAAATTGACTCGCTTACTGACTCTGATACTGATTCGCTCACTGACTCTGATACTGACTCAGAAATTGATTCGCTCACTGATTCTGATACGGATTCAGAAATTGATTCAGATACTGATTCGCTTACTGATTCTGATACCGACTCAGAAATTGATTCACTTACTGATTCTGATACGGATTCAGAAATTGATTCACTTACTGACTCTGATACTGATTCAGAAATTGACTCGCTTACTGATTCTGAGACTGACTCAGAAATTGACTCGCTTACTGATTCTGAGACTGACTCAGAAATTGACTCGCTTACTGACTCTGATACTGATTCGCTCACTGACTCTGATACTGACTCAGAAATTGATTCGCTCACTGATTCTGATACGGATTCAGAAATTGATTCAGATACTGATTCGCTTACTGATTCTGATACCGACTCAGAAATTGATTCACTTACTGATTCTGATACGGATTCAGAAATTGATTCACTTACTGACTCTGATACGGATTCAGAAATTGATTCGCTTACTGACTCTGATACGGATTCAGAAATTGACTCGCTTACTGACTCTGATACGGATTCAGAAATTGATTCGCTTACTGATTCTGATACCGACTCAGATACGGATTCACTTACTGACTCGCTTACTGATTCAGAAATTGATTCACTTACTGACTCTGATACGGATTCAGAGATAGATTCAGATACGGATTCACTCACTGATTCTGATACCGATTCAGATACGGATTCTGACACTGATTCAGATACCGATTCAGAAACTGACTCGCTTACTGATTCTGATACGGATTCAGAAATTGACTCGCTCACTGATTCTGATACTGACTCAGAAATTGATTCACTTACTGATTCTGATACTGATTCAGAAATTGATTCGCTTACTGACTCTGATACCGATTCAGAGATAGATTCGCTTACTGATTCTGATACGGACTCAGAAATTGACTCGCTCACTGACTCTGATACCGATTCAGTAATTGATTCGCTTACTGATTCTGATACGGACTCTGATACTGATTCTGAGACAGATCCAATCACTGATTCTGAGATTGATTCAATTACTGATTCTGAGATTGATTCTGAGGTAGACTCTGACTTGGACGCTGATTCTGACTGACTGGTTGTATCTGAAGGTATAGAGTCTGCATTCACACCACCCACTTGGTACCCACCAATTGCCGTTCCGGCATCATTTGCTATAACATACGGAGCTCTTTGAGAGTTATATCGTCCATAATTTCCTTTGGAACCATCTTCATAAAAACGGGGTTCATTAAGACTTGTGGCAGCAAGCATTTTAATTTTCAAATTAGCTAAATCAGCTGCTGTACCACTAAAAGCTGTATCGAAAGTGATTGTATGTGTGGTTACCCCTTTGGTTGTTCCCTTAGAGACATACTCTATCCCTTTAGAACTATTACCAACATAAAAATTTGTAACTGGATTTGTTGCCGCCCCGTCAATTAATACATTTGTTGGGGTACTTAATTTTGAATCTGAGGATGTATCAATATAAATCCCTGTATAAGTTTTTAACGTTTTAACCGCAGGAGATGTTAATATTCCCGTCGGATCGTACTCTACTTTCCACGAAATTTTTCCAGTTGCCGAATCATAAACAGCAGAGATACTAGAAATAGGATTTTTAAGATTGTTCGCGTTTCCACCAGCCCAGTAGTACTGAGTTCCACCATTTGAGAAATCACTAATGGTAAAGGTTGTTTTTGTCCCAGTAGTGGTTGAGCGCAAGGTCGCTGCTCGAGTAGCTTCGGTATTATTTAAAACTGCATAAATTTGACCATTTGGATTTAATTTAATCAGTTCATTTCCAAGTGCTTGTGTATTATTTCCTAAAGTTGTATAAGCAATCTGTAAATCTGCCACAGTAGCATTAGGATCGCCAATTAGATTTTTAGTAGCTTCCAATTGTGATTGTGTAGCTACCAATGATTTCATCAGTTCCAATTGCTGTTCAGCATCTAGTGTGATCAATTTACGAGCAGCCATATCGTTCAACACTTCAGCTTCTGAAATCATTTTATCTAGATTTTCACGAACACTGTCCTGTTTTTCTTCAGTACCTTTTGATGTGGCCTTATTTCCAGAAGCAGCACCTGATTCAAATAAAACAATACTTGTTGAAGTTGATTCGCTAACCGACTCTGAAACGGATTCACTGATTGACTCCGAAACAGATTCAGAAATTGATTCTGAAACCGACTCGCTTACTGACTCTGAAACGGACTCACTAGTCGAAACTGACTCAGAAACAGATTCTGAAATGGATTCACTGACTGACTCAGAAGCAGATTCTGATTGTGATAAGCTAATCTTTTCTTCCGCTTTTTCTGAATCGAAATTCTCACTTGACAATTTCACTTCATTTGCATCTGTAGTTGTCAGGGTTGTTTCTTTTGCAAGCACAGTCTCATCTGCAAATACATTTCCTGAAACTACGGTTGCACCTGTCAAGGCCCCCAGTGCAGCCGCTCCTTTTAAGATAGTACTTGCAGAAATATTTTTTTGTTCATAAACATCAACATTAATTTTCTTTTCGGAGATACTCCCGCCTAAAAAATGCATTAATCCTATTTGAGAAATAAGAGTACGTACCCAGTTTTTCCCAGATTTATGCATTTTGACTCTAGTCTTACGTGAAGTTTCCCCAGCTCTTTTATACTTTCCCATTTTAGCACCATATTCCGAAATTTTTAACTAATTAGTACATTATAACACATATTTAAAAATAATCACATATTTTTTTATTACGCAATAGTGATAAACTGCTATTGTAATAATTTTTACTAATTTTTCCCACTTTTTAGTATTCGGGACTTTTTTTGGTACTCAACTCAAGGCTTATTCAGAGATTCATCGAACAACGTTACTTATATTACAAAGCTTTTAAGATTAAATCATTGTGATGTTGCTAAATTCCAAAAAACTAATAGAACGTTACCATTTTCGCTGATAAATCATAATCTCAACCTCCTTATAAAGCAACTAATTACTCCGGACATTGCAATGAAGCGGGAATCAGTTTTGATAATTATAAATCCTGTTCATTCATTTACTTTTTATTCTTATAGTTACTTAATGAATCACAACATCCCATTAGTTTGTAGCTAAAATATAACCTTTCCCCATTTAGTCTCATAAGACTGTTATTAACTAGACTCGAGTAACCTGTGTGTATGAAGTAAAAAAAAGGAAACAGTCATTTATAAATAATGTTTCTGCTTCCCTCTCTTTAACTATTCAAATAGAACTACTTATACTTTATTTCAATGTAAACCTCTCACTGATGTTTAGGATTGAAATTCGTGAGTATTTTCATTATCATGAAATTGCTCCCATTTCTCTTCTAAATGAACTTATTTTGCTTGCCATTTTTCAATTATTTTTATTTTTTGAAGACATTTCTTATAATTATATACATCTCCTCTTGAAAGATAACTCTCCTTATGTTTCTGAAGTCGCCATTTATAGGCTCTCAATTCATTAGAAATCTCAAACCCTATGAGAGAAAGTATTGTAACACGTTCTTCAATACTCTTAATAGGAAATACATGTTCCATCTCAACCACTCTTGTTATACTTGTTGAACGTTTCCGATGGTAATACAATCCTAAATTACGATAAGAAATACGATCCGCCATTAGATAAACTTTCCAAGTTGTAAGATCATCCTCTACTTTTTCTTCTTCTGGATAAACAATATCCTGAAAAAGTTCTGCCTTATATAATTTACCCCACGGAACTGTAAAGCATTGACTGAATGACAACCGTCCATCATATTGCTTTCGAAACCATTCTTGAGGCGTATAAACCTCTAAATAAGGATCTGACAGATCTACATGAAAAGCAAAGCTCTGTTTTTCCTCAAAGAATTCTGTAAAATTGGTCACTGCAATATCACTACCAGTTTCTTTTAAGTCTTGATATAGTATTTCGATATGATTTAACTCTAACCAATCATCATTATCTACAAATAGGATAAAATCTCCCGTTACTAGGGGTAAGGCAGAATTCCTTGCTGCACCAACTCCACTTCCCCCTAGTTTCTTTTGCACAATCCTAATTCGAGAATCCCGGTGAAGATATTCTTCACAAACAGCAGCAGAAGTATCTGTTGAACCATCATTAACCAGAATTATTTCAAGATTTGAGTATGACTGATTGACTATGCTATCCAAACAAGGACGAAGATATTCCCCTGCATTATATATAGGCACTATAACGCTGACTTTTTCCATTATTTCTCCTTCGGATAATTTTCAATCAAATCTAACTTATTACAACACTGTTGATATAGTTCAATTTGACCATTTCGTAAAGCATCTTCACAACACTTCTTTAAACGTCCTTTATACGACTTAATTTGTTCAGTCAAATCATAGCCCATCGATGCAAGAAGAGCAATCCGCTCTTCTGCATTAGATATCATACTGGATATATCATCTAACATTCGAGTTCTAGAAAGTCCTTCACTCCTTTGAGAATAATAATAAGAACCTTCATTGATAAAAGTAATTTGGCTTGCCTTCAAATAAAGACGATAAATTGTTGCGTCATCTTCTCGTAATCGTCCTAGTGGGAAACGAATTCCCTCAAATAGCTCAGCTTTAAATAATTTTGTCGGAGAAAAAGTAAATGTTAAAAAAAGATTGTTATTAGCGGAGCTTTCTAGATCCATCCATTCTGCTATTGGATAATTTTTACAGAAATATTTCTCTTTTGTAATAGAAAAGAGAAATGATTGTCTTTCTTCGTTAAACGAATTAAAGTTACAAACAGAAATATCTGATCCATTATCCACTAAAGCCCTATATAAATGTTCCAAATAGAAATCCTCTATAAAATCATCTGAATCCACAAATGTAATATATTTACCACTTGCATATGTGATACCTGTATTTCTCGCTGCCGAAGGACCCGCATTCGTTTGATGTAAAATATGAATTCGATTGTCGATTTTAGCATATTCTTCACAGATAATAGAACTATTATCTGTTGAGCCATCATTAATTAAAATAATTTCGAAATTCTTATATGTTTGCCGAAGCAAAGAATCAAGGCAACGTTTCAAATATTTTTCAACATTATAAACCGGAACAATAATACTAATCAATTCACCATTATCCATTTTTTCCATCTCTTTTATTTGTACTTGCTTTGAATTATCAACTCCAATTCTAGCTACTATTTGTTCCTGATATTCCTGACTAAATTCTAACTCAACACCTTCATCATAATTAAATTCAGCAGTATGCTTATTGGTTAGTTTCACCTTATAGGTGGCTCCCATTTCATACCACTCGTACTCCGAATCAATGTGCCCTAAATCAATCGCTTGGTAACCTTTAGTTGTCAGATCCGCAACAAGAACCTTAGCCGTCGGTCCAAGCATAACTAATATGAGGCGGTTCTTCGCATTTTTTTCAGTTAATCGTAATATTTCATCATAGTACTGAAATGCATTTTTAGATGGACATACCAGTCGCTTAATAGAAGAAGCAGCCGCAAATAAATCATTTCCAACACCTGAACGCGACGTTGCACCTTCAACAATTAAAAGATCTTTTCCTCTCCACAACTCTTTCAACGATTCAAAATAAGCTTCTGAAGGTGATTTATCGATCAAGTCAATATAAGGTCGAGAAATAAATGTTGAACCATAAAACGGAGCATCACAACAATTTAAATAAAATTCAGAATATTTTAGAAAATGTCGCTTCCAAAAGTGACGAGCATTTTGATTGTAACGATCCATATTTGAAAAAACATCAGGGAGACAAACCAGTAATTTTTCATCACTTTTTGTCTGTAAAATTTGTTGCAATCTCTTTGCCAATTTCTCATTATAGTCTTGATATGGAATAGAATGACCTGTCATCAAATCAATTTCCCCATCACCGAAACGAACCACAGAAGCATGATTGTATTTAATATATTTAAGACTTTCCAATATGGGAAGAACCTTAATTTCTGACAATCTCTTCACCCTTTACTCCTTCTAATCACATATAGCTTGAAATACAGATTCTGTAAGCAATCTTCTTGTAAAAAAACCCTTACGCAAAATAGGATTAAAACTTCTCACATTTTTTACCAATTCTATATATTCATCTTCGTTCACATTTTTAACTTTCGTGATAGCTTCTTCTACATCCTTTACAATCCAACCTAGACCGTTATTCTCTATCAACTCTTGATTAGCAATACCTTCTTGTACAATAACAGGAATACCTGCTGCTAAAAAACTTCCTAGTTTATAAGAACAGTACAATGATTGATATTCCTTATCTTTGTCATCCATCCATACCAAACCAAATCCTCCCTGCGACATCTCCATTAAGAGTTGTTCGTCTGGACGATAGTTAATTTTATGAACATTTTGAGGTAATTCAACATTCTGCCATGTATAGACTTTTAAAGGAATATCATACTTCCACTCTTTCACAAAACTAAAACGTTCGGGATTACCTGGAAAATGAATTTCTCTTTTTAAACCTGCAGGAAACATAGGCGCTTGTGTAGGATGGTCCCACATTCCTTGAACAACTGTTTTCGAAACATTCAATCCAAAATCTCTCAACTTATCAATCATTTTTTGACTTGGAGCAACAACAACATCTGCTTTATTATAGTATGCTATTGTTCGATCCATTAGGTAAAAATTTCCTGAAAACATAAGAGGAACTACATCATGAATAAATAATACGATTTTAATATCGTATAATTTCAATTTATTCATTAGTTTTTCATCAAATTCTGTTGTATTCCAAGTTGGAGTTTGAAAAATGACAACATCTCCATGCCGTAATCCTGCTACAATACCATCCAAACGTTTACTCAATTCACTTTCAGAATCTGTGTGGATCTGATAACAATATATTCCTAATTCACGATAACCTAGAGAAACAGCTACATCTGTAACTGTATTCTGACACAACTGTGCAGTACTTTGGATAGACTGGCCATTGATATTTGTGATATATACACGCATATTTTACCTCTTCTACTCTAGTTCTTCCGAAATTTTTCTATCATATTTAATTGAAACTGAAGTTCTTTATATAACTCTACATTTCCATTAGCCAGCGAAAGATTTTTCACCAAATTGGCACGCCAATCAAAAGCAGCTATTTCATTCTTAAGATCAAAACCTAACATAGATAATAGTGCAAGTCGCTCTAATACAGGCTCAACTGAAAATACCTCACTTCGTTCAGTAGTCTGAGTCAAGCTCTCACCATTAACACGATAAACCATAGTCGATCGGTGCATATAAGCAATTTTATCTGCCGCTAAGTATAATTTCCAAGTCGTACGATCATCTTCACCAAATGGTCCTGTATAATATAATATGTTATCGAATAGAGATTGCTTATATAATTTCCCCCATGGGACTGTAAAACACAAACTTAAATTATGAGGTTTTCCATACTGATAAGTAAACCACTCTTGTGGGGTAAATATCTGCTCATAATAATCGTCATCAGTAATATGAATTTCATATCTATTATCGGATTCAATATAACGAGTAAAATTTGCGATTGATACATCACTATCTGTTCTCACTAATAAATCGTAAAGATCACTGATATGATTTGGATCAATCCAATCATCACTATCCAAAAACAGAATATACTGCCCTGTAACAAGTTCTAGAGCACTATTTCTTGTGGCACCAATTCCCTCGTTTATTCTTTTATGTAATGTTCTAATCCGAGAATCCTTCTCTTTCAATCGTTCAATTATTTCAGCTGTACGATCTGTCGAACCATCATTAACAATAATGATTTCTATATTATTATATATCTGGGTTCGCACGCTTTCAACACATTGTTCTAAATATTTTTCTGCATTGTATGCAGGTATTATCACACTAATTTTATCCATAACTCCTCTAATCATTTAAACGATAAAATTTTTATTATACTTAATAATAACATTATTGTATACCTTTAAGCAATAGTCATCATACCTTTTCAACAACTTTATTTTAAGGTGTACTCTCTAGCTTATTCTTCAGAATTTCCTATTGCAATAATAACAATTTTATAGATTCTTTTTTTAAAAATGCACTATTAAACTTTCCACAATAAATCTCGGTTTCAAGTAATGCCCAAGCACCTCATCACGATCTTCTTAAACTTTATTCATTCCGTTGAGAATATTACACCTTGTTAACAATACTTAATATCATTTTATTATGACCATTTAATTCAACACCTCATAAGAATCGAATTCCACCCTTAGATAATAATCAAAGTACAAATAGCACTGTTAATCTAGTAAGTAAAACAAAAAGCCCCATTTAATAGGGACTTTTCTGATAATTATCTGATTTTTTCCAACATACTTTCAATGTGTTGGATGGATTTTTCGCGTCCAAGCAAGTAGATGGTTTCTGGCAATTCTGGACCATGCATCTCTCCAGAAACAGCGATACGAATCGGCATGAAAAGGTTCTTCCCTTTAATACCTGTTTCTTTTTGGACTGCTTTGATTTGTGGGAAGATATTTTCAGCCACAAACTCATCGTCTGACATGGCCTCGAGTTTCGCTTTGAAGGCTTCAAGTACAGTTGGCACTGTTTCACCAGCCATGACTTCTTTCTCTGCTTCTGTCAATTCTGGGAAGTCTGAGAAGAAGAGGTCTGTCAATGGAACGATTTCATCCACTGATTTCATTTGTGGTTTGTAGAGTTCAACCAATTTCTCAGCCTTATCTGTCAAACGTCCTGCTTCTTCGAGGAATGGTTTTGCCATTTCAAAGATGGTCGCAAGATCCGCATTCTTGATATACTCATTGCTCATCCAGTCCATTTTCTTCTGGTCGAAAGCTGCTGGAGACTTGCTGAGACGATTTTCATCAAAGAGCTTGATGAGTTCTTCGCGAGAGAAGATTTCGTCTTCCCCACCAGGGTTCCAACCAAGAAGAGCGATAAAGTTAAAGACTGCTTCTGGAAGGTAACCTTTCTTCCGGTAATCTTCGATGAACTGAAGGGTATTGGTATCACGTTTAGACAACTTCTTACCAGTTTCAGAGTTGATGATCAAGGTCATGTGACCGAACTCTGGCGCTTCCCAGCCAAGGGCTTCATAGACCATGAGTTGTTTTGGAGTGTTGGCGATGTGGTCATCTCCACGGATAACGTGAGAGATTTGCATATCGTGGTCATCGATCACAACGGCAAAGTTATAAGTTGGGTAGCCATCTTTCTTTTGGATGACCCAGTCCCCACCAATATTGCCGCCTTCAAACTCGATATCGCCTTTGACCATGTCATGCCATTTGTAGATACCAGACTCATTCACAGCCAAACGAACCGTTGGGATGATTCCCGCTGCTTCACGTTCTGCGATATAAGTAGCTTTTTCTTCTTCGCTCATGCCGAGGTATTCATTGATGTAGCGAGGTGTTTCACCCGCCGCTTCTTGGCGTTCACGTTCAGCTGCCAACTCTTCTTCAGTGACATAAGATTTATAGGCTTTTCCTTCAGCTAGCAATTGGTCAATGTATTTTTGATAGAGTTCCAAGCGCTCTGATTGGCGGTAGTTTTCATGCGTCTCTGGACTTTCGTCCCAGTCCATGCCCAACCAACGAAGGTTTTCAAGCTGTGAACGTTCTCCGTCTTCGACGTGACGTTTGCGGTCCGTATCTTCGATACGGATGATAAAGGTTCCACCATGGTGACGCGCATACAAGTAGTTAAACAATGCTGTACGAGCATTTCCGATGTGTAGTAGTCCTGTTGGACTTGGTGCATAACGCACACGAATATCTTTTGCCATATTTCTCTCCTCTTATCTTGTTCGCTATTTCTAGCGCTTTTATTCAATCGTTCTTATTATACCACAAAGAAAGCGGGACTGAAATGAATAAGTGACCTTTATAGCTTTTCTTCCTATTATGCAAGAAAAAAGTCAGAACAAACGCTCTGACTTATATCCAATCTATTTGTATCTTAGTTTAGTCTTTCTTCCAATTCAAAGTCGATTGGTAGGGTTTGTAAAAAGTGCTCCAACTCACGTTCCCAGTAGAACCATTCGTGCTTGCCTGGGCTGTGGGTATAGGTGACATCCAAACCCAACTTTTCTAGTTCTTTAGCTTCAAAATTGTTGGCCTCATAAAGGAAATCCTGCTCCCCACACCAGATCCAGAGTTTGGTCTTCTTATCTGAAAACTTCTTGGCAGCAGTCTCCAGCGAATAGGGACTGGTCGTCCAATCCTCAATCTCTCCAAAGATCCCCTTCCAAAAAGCTGGTTGCTCCAAGTCATTGTTTTCAAGGTCTCTATCGTGGAAACTCAGAGCACCGGAAAAACTAGCCGCATGGGAGAAACGATTTGTCTTGAGAGCCAAGAGCATCGATCCATAGCCACCCATGGATAGACCAGCAATAAAGGTCTTCTCCCGTTTCTTGGTCATATTAGGGAAGAAGCGAGAAAGAGTCTCTGGCAATTCCTCCGCAATGGCCGTGTAGTAGTTGTAGCCATACTGGGTATCTGTGTAAAAGCCATTATTGGTATTAGGCAGGACCACGATCAAATTGGTATTTCGAAGAATGCGCTCCACATTGGTCCGCTTCAACCAGGAGTGGTGGTTCCCATTCATCCCGTGCAAGAGATAAAGCACTGGAATATCCGTATCTGCTGGATCTTCCACGCGCGATGCATCGGGATAAAGGACGGACACGCCCCACTCCATCTTCAAGGCTTCTGAATAATACTCAATCTGCATAACTGCCATTTGATTTCCTCTTTCTACTGTTAAAAACACTCGGCAAGCCTCTGGCTGCCAAGCGTTTCCATTTCTTCTATTATTTCACTTCCATCACAACTGGTAGGATGGCTGGACGGCGTTTGGTTTGTTCAAACAAGAACTTAGACAAGTTGTCGCGTACCAAACCTTTTAACTCACCCCAGTCAAAGCTGTCTTGTGCCAAATAGTCTTCAACGCTTTGGTTGACCAATTCGCAACTTTCACGAAGAATATCCCGACTCTTCTTAACATAGACAAAACCACGGGTGTGCACGCGCGCTTTGGAAATAATTTTCTTCTCTTTGCGATTCACTGTGATCGCCACGATAAAGATCCCGTCTTCTGACAAGACCTTGCGGTCACGAAGGACAATATTGCCCACATCACCAATGGCATTCCCATCGATCATGACATCTCCAGCTGAGACGCTACCAGCAGTGACAAAGTCCCCCTTTTCGTACTCCATCACAGTTCCGCGTTTTGGAATAAAGATATTTTCAGGCAAGATACCGACTTCCATCGCTACCCGCGCATGGGCATCCAATTCGCGGTATTCCCCTTGGATCGGGAAGAGATATTTAGGACGAAGAAGGTTGATCATCAACTGCAAGTCCCGTGCGTTTCCGTGACCAGATACACGCAAGCTTGACGTGATCAATTTGACAATGCCACCTGCTTGGTAGACCATGTTTTCCACACGAGCCACCACAGCTTCTTTGGCAATAGATGGCGTTGTGACGATGTAGACCAAGTCCCCATCTTTGATTTCCACATAGCGGTGACGGCCAATAGACATCTTGCGCAAACCGTTGATCGGCTCACCCATCCGGCCTGTTTCCAAAATGATCAATTCATGATCTTCAAAACGGCTCATTTCTTTTGGCTTGATCAAGAGTTTTTCGTTGGCAAGAGACAATTTGTTCAAGCGAATAGCTGTCCGGACGATGTTTTCCACGTCAAACCCTGTCAAGACCACTCGACGGCCAGTCTCAGCCGCAGCATCAAAGACCTGCTGGATCCGTGAGAGGTTGCTGGCTACCGCCGCCACGATGACACGACCATCCCAGTCCGCAATGGTATCCAGGATCTCATCGCCCACTTCTTGCTCACTAGCAACTTGAATCTTGCTATCCGCATTGGCTGAATCACTCAAGAGCGCAAGGACACCCTCACGGCCAATTTCAGCTAGGCGGGCAAAATCAGTTGCATACGACTCACTTGCAGTTTGGTCAAATTTAAAGTCTCCTGTATAGACGATATTGCCCTCAGAAGTACCAATCACAATCCCAATACTTTCAGGGATGGAGT